>Ga0208244_100628_pt1 | contig 29951 bp, 34 predicted proteins | sample SubbioCR12Aug_5A_FD_184828 | JGI IMG/M metagenome (GOLD analysis project Ga0208244, IMG submission 184828) | Serpentinite rock and fluid subsurface biosphere microbial communities from McLaughlin Reserve, California, USA - CR12Aug_5A (SPAdes) | ecosystem: Environmental > Terrestrial > Deep...
GCCCCACCCCGCCGCTCCGGTGGCCGGCCCGGAGGCGGCCTTGGAACCCTCACCCACCCCTTCGCCACCACATCCGGCGCAGTTCCCGACGATGCCTCACACCGCAACTGCGGGCAGTAGCGGTGCGGGAAAATCACAGGAGCAGGCGCTGGAGCTGGCCGAGATCATGCTGGCCATGGGCCTGGGACAAGGCGCCGCACAAACCCTCACCGAGCAGATCCACAACGAACCCAAGCAGGGCTTGCGCAACTGGCTGAAGCTGCTGGAAATCTACCGCGAGACCGGGCAGCAGGATGAGTTCGAACGCTCCGCCGAAGAACTGCGTCAGCATTTCAACGTGCTGCCCGAGGACTGGCAGACTCAGGTTGAGCCCGAAGCATCACGCAGCATCGAAAGCTATCCGCATATCGCGGCGCGCCTGACCGAGCTTTGGGGCAAGCCACACTGCGCCGCCTATCTCGGCAATTTGCTGGACGACAATCGCGACGGCGTCCGCACCGGCTTCCCGCAATCCGTGGCCGAGGAACTGCTGCTGCTCGTCGCCATGCTGAAGGACGACGGCGTCACCGCCGCCTAAATCTTCCCCCCACCCCCAGCATCCTATTAAACGGGGTTGTCGATCTCCACGAACTCGCAATCCAGGCCGCACTGTGCGGCCAGATGCGCGCCGAGCGCCATGACGCCGTAACGTTCGGTCGCGTGATGTCCGGCCGCGAGGTAGGGCACGCCTGATTCGCGGGCCAGATGCGTGGTCTGCTCGGATGCCTCACCGGAGAGGAACAACTCGGCGCCGGCATTGATCGCCGCCTCGAACCAGTCTTGCGCGCCACCGCTGCACCAGGCAACGCGGCTCACCGGCCGCTGGGCGTCGCCGATCAACAGCGGCGCGCGGCCCAGCACCCGTTCCGCCGCCTGGGCCACCACCCCCGCAAAAGTCGGCGCTGGCAGGACGGCGAGGCAGCCCAGCTCATGCTCGCCGAAGCGGCGTTCGGTGACCCAGCCAAAACGCGCCGCCAGTTGCGCGTTGTTGCCCAGTTCGGGATGCGCATCGAGCGGCAGGTGATAGGCGTACAGATTGATGTCGGCGGCCAGCAATGCCTGCATGCGGCGTTTGCGGAAACCGGTCACGCGGCCATCTTCACCCTTCCAGAACCAGCCGTGATGCACCAGGATCGCATCGGCCGAACGTTCCAGCGCCGCATCGATCAACGCCTGACTGGCGGTAACACCGCAGACGATGCGGCGCACTTCGCCGCGCCCTTCCACTTGCAGCCCATTTGGGCAATAATCCTTGAAACGCTGCGTTTCCAGCAAACCATCCAGGTAAACACCCAACGCGTCGCGCAGCATCCTTCACTCCTTTTCGCCAAGTTAATTCATGCGTAGATTGTGGCTCATTTTTGCCCAGGCCGTGACGGTCAGCGTCGCCGCGCTGTTTGTCATCCAGACGCTCAAGCCGGACTGGCTGCCGGCCCGTCCGTTTGAACCGAACGGGCCCTCCGTCATTGCCGTCCAGCAGGCCACGCCCGCCGGGGAGTCGCGCAAGGTGGCCACCTACGCCGACGCCGCCCAGGCGGCGCTGCCGGCGGTGGTGCATATTTTCACCAGCCAGGAAGTGCGCCGCCATCCCTTCATCAACGACCCGGTGTTCCGGCACTTTTTCGGCGACCGCTTCGGCCCCGACAGCCAGCGCCAGTCAGGCCTGGGCAGCGGCGTGATCGTTTCGGCCGATGGCCTGGTGCTGACCAATAATCACGTTGTCGAATCCGCCGACGAGATCGAGGTCGCCCTTCACGATGGCCGCAAGACGAAAGCCCGGATCGTCGGCACCGATCCCGAATCCGATCTGGCCGTCCTGAAAATCATCACCGACACGCCGCTCGCGCCCATCACGCTCGCCGCGGCGGAGACGCTGCGCATCGGCGACGTGGTGCTCGCCATCGGCAATCCCTTCGGCGTTGGTCAGACCGTCACCTCGGGGATAGTCTCGGCGCTGGGCCGCACCCATCTGGGCATCAACACCTTCGAGAATTTCATCCAGACCGATGCCGCCATCAATCCGGGCAATTCCGGCGGCGCCCTGGTCGACAGCAACGGCCGCCTGGTCGGCATCAACACCGCCATCTATTCCCAAAACGGCGGTTCAATGGGCATCGGTTTCGCCATTCCGGTGTCGCTGGCGAAAAGCGTGATGGAGCAGATCATCAAGACCGGCTCGGTAACGCGCGGCTGGATCGGCGTCGAGGTGCAGGACATGACCCAGGAACTGGCTGAATCTTTCAGCGTCAAGCCGGGTCAGGGCGCCCTGATCGCGGGCGTCATGCGCGGCAGTCCGGCCGACAAAGCCGGCATCAAGCCGGGCGACGTGCTGCTGACGGTCGGCAACCAACCGGTGAAGGACGCCCAGGTCATGCTCGACCTGATCGCCGCGCTGACACCGGGCGAACCCGCGCGCTTCGGTCTGAACCGCGCGGGCAAGCCACTCGAAGTCGCCGTCACCATCGGCAAACGGCCCAAACCACCCAATTCGCCCCGCTAATCCGGCGTCTGGGAATAGCTTCCGTCAGCCGCGCGGGCGGATTTGCCGATCAGCTGCGCCATGAGAATGCCCAGCTCGTAGAGCAGCCACATCGGCACGGCCAGCATGAATTGCGAGAGCACGTCGGGCGGCGTGAAGATGGCGCCGACAATGAAGGCGCCGACAATGAAGTAGGGGCGGATCTCCTTCAATTTTTCCACGGTCACCAGTCCCACCCGCACCAGCACGATCACCACCACCGGCACCTCGAAAGTGACGCCAAAAGCCATGAAGGTCGACAGGACGAAGGAAAGGTATTTTTCGATATCCGTCATCACCGCCACCCCTTCCGGAGCGAAGGCGTTGATGAAGGTGAACACCGTCGGAAAAACGATGAAATAGGCAAATGCCATGCCGATGAAGAACAGCACGACACTGGCAAACAAGAGCGGCACGGCAAGTTTTTTCTCGTGGGCATACAAGCCCGGCGCGACGAAGGACCAGGCCTGATGCAGCACATAGGGCAGCGCGATCAGAAAGGCCACCATCATGGTCACCTTGATCGGCACAAAAAAGGCGCCGACCACATCGGTGGCGATCATGTGGCCGCCCTCGGGCAACGCGGCCAGCATGGGCGCCGCCAGCAGGGAATAAATGTCCCGCGCCCAATGGACGAGACCGAGAAAAATCACCAGCATCACCACCAGGACGCGGATCAACCGGTCACGCAGCTCGACCAGGTGAGAAATAAAACTTTCTTCGCGCGTTTCCATCAGGCGGCGGGGGGCGGGCGGGAAGCGGGCGCGCCGCTGGCGATTTCGGCCGGGGCCGGGGCCGGGGTGTCGGCAGCCACGGAAGTTGTGTCGCCCGGCGGCAGAATCGACTGATTCAGCAAGGTCTCGGTCGCTTTCATCTGCTCATCGACCCGGCTTTCCATGTCATTCACCTGCGCCGCCACCTCGGACTGCAACTTTTTCAGCTCTTCGATCTGCATTTCGCGTTTGATGTCCGCCTTGACGTCACCGACATAGCGTTGCAGGCGCCCCAACAGATGCCCGACCGTGCGCGCCACCTTGGGCATGCGCTCGGGACCGATGACGATCAACCCAACCAGGGCGATCAGCATCAACTCGGTGAAACCGATGTCAAACACGACGGAAAATTATGAAAGTCGGCGCTGGCAAGACGGCGGACTTCAGGATTTTGTCTGCTCCTTGCGCGCCTCGCCCTCGACGGTGTTGCCCGCCTGGCCTTCGACTTGTTTGGTCGTCGGTTCAGAGGATGACGACGCCGCGCCGGTGTTCATGCCGTCCTTGAAATCCTTGACCGCGCCACCCAGATCCTGGCCGATATTGCGCAGTTTCTTGGTCCCGAACACCAGCATCACGATGACCAGTACGACCAGCCAATGCCAAATACTCCATGCACCCATCAGAATCTCCTCAAATTTATTTGCGCGGCAGCATGGGACCGAGTTGCTCGGGCCCGCCAACGACATGGACGTGAAGATGATACACCTCCTGCCGCCCGATCCTGCCGGTGTTGATGATGGTGCGAAAGCCGTCCGTCAGCCCGTGACTTTTCGCCAGCTCGCCCAGCTTGGCAAACAGTTTGCCCAGCACCGCCGCATGGCTGGCATCGGCCTCGGCCAGCGAAGCGATGTGCTGCTTCGGAATGACCATGAAATGCACCGGGGTCAGCGGATTGATATCGTGAAAGGCAAAGATATCGTCGTCCTCATAGACCTTCTTGCAGGGAATCTCGCCGGCAATGATTTTGCAGAAGAGGCAGTCGCTCATTTCACTTCCCCCGGCTAGCTTTGTGGCTACGGCCGCCGCTACGCGGCTTAACATTCGCTACGCTCATGTTAGCCTCCGCCGAAAGAGGAGCCGGACTGCGTCCGGCTCCTCTTTTCGTCAATCCCGGAAATCCCCTCGCGGCGACGGAATTCGACCATGATGTCATCGACGCCGATGTCAAAATGGGTGAGCAGCACGAGGCTGTGAAACCACAGGTCGCAGGTTTCGCGCACCAGGTGCAGGCGATCGCCGTCTTTCGCCGCCATGATGACTTCGGCGGCCTCTTCGGCAACTTTCTTGCACATGGTGTCGGTGCCCTTCGCGTACAGGCTGGCGACATAGGAAGAACCGGGCGCCGCGCCCTTGCGTTCAATCAGGGTTTCCTGAATGCGCCGGATGACTTCGAGATCGATCATTTGTAGATTTCCTTGGGGTCTTTCAGGACAGGTTCGACATCCTGCCAGCAGTCTTGTTCAAGCTTGTGGAAAAAACAGCTGCGGCGCCCGGTGTGGCAGGCAATGCCGCCGGTTTGCTCGATCTTGAGCAGCACGACATCGCTGTCGCAATCGGTGCGGATTTCGCGAACCTTTTGCGTATGGCCGGATTCTTCGCCCTTGTGCCACAACTTTCTGCGTGATCTCGACCAGTAAACCGCCTCGCCGAGTTGCGCGGTCTTTTCCAGCGCCTCGCGATTCATCCAGGCGAACATCAGCACCGCGCCGGTCTCCGCATCCTGGGCAATCGCCGGGACCAGGCCCTGCTCGTCCCACTTCACCTCGTTCAACCACTTTTTTGTCATAGTCTGACTTCAACTCCCTGTGCGCGCATGAATTCCTTGGCTTGCCGCACGGTGTATTCGCCATAATGGAAAATGCTCGCCGCCAGCACGGCAGCGGCGCGGCCCTGGGTCACGCCGTCGGCCAGGTGCTGGAGATTGCCGACCCCGCCGCTGGCGATGACCGGGATCGCCACGGCATCGGCCACCGCCCGCGTCAGGCCGAGGTCGAAACCGTTCTTGGTGCCATCGCGATCCATGCTGGTCAGCAGGATTTCGCCGGCGCCGAGCGCGGCAACCTGCCGCGCCCAGTCGATGGCATCGAGATGCATGTTGTTGCGCCCGCCGTGGGTGAAAACCTCCCATTTGCCGGGGCTGGTCTGCTTGGCGTCGATGGCGACGACGATGCACTGGCTGCCGACCTTGGCGGCGGCATCGGCCACCAGTTGCGGATTTTGCACGGCGGCGGTGTTCATGCCGACCTTGTCGGCGCCGGCATTCAAAAGACGGCGCACGTCTTCCACCTTGCGCACGCCGCCGCCGACGGTCAGCGGAATGAATACCTCGGAAGCCACCGCCTCGACGATGTGCAAGATGATGTCGCGGTCATCGGAACTGGCGGTGATGTCGAGAAAAGTGATCTCGTCGGCACCCTGTTCGTCATAGCGACGCGCGATTTCGACCGGATCGCCGGCATCGCGCAAGCTGACGAAATTAACGCCCTTGACGACGCGGCCGGCCTTGACGTCGAGGCAGGGAATGATGCGTTTGGCTAGCATGGGTCTAATTGCCGTTGGCAATCTTGTCCGCCTCGGCCTGTGCCTTGCGGAAATCGAGTTTGCCTTCGTAGATGGCGCGGCCGGTGATGGCGCCCATGATGCCTTCGTCGGCCACGGCGCACAGCGCCACGACGTCATCCAGGCTGGCGATGCCGCCGCTGGCGATGACGGGGATGCGCAATGCCTGCGCGAGCTTGACGGTCGCCGCCACATTCACGCCCGAGAGCATGCCGTCACGCCCGATGTCGGTGTAGATCACGCCTTCGACGCCATAGTCCTCGAATTTCTTCGCCAGGTCGACAACGTCGTGGCCGGTCATCTTCGACCAGCCATCAACCGCCACCTTGCCGTCCTTGGCATCCAGCCCGACGATGATGTGGCCGGGAAAGGCGGTGCAGGCATCGTGCAGGAACCCGGGGTTCTTGACGGCCGCCGTGCCGATGATGACGTAACTGATGCCGTCGTCGAGGCAGCGCTCGATGGTGTCGAGGTCGCGAATCCCGCCGCCCAGTTGCACCGGGATTTCCTCGCCGACCTCCTGCAAAATCGCCTTGATCGCCGACTCGTTTTTCGGTTTGCCGGCGAAGGCGCCATTCAAGTCGACCAGATGCAGGCGGCGCGCGCCCTGCTCGATCCAGTGGCGCGCCATGGCGCCGGGGTTTTCGGAAAACACCGTGGCATCGTCCATCACGCCTTGTTTGAGGCGCACACAATGCCCATCTTTCAGGTCAATCGCGGGAATCAGCAACATGGTAGCCAGTCTTGGGTAGGAAGGTTGGGGAGGAAAGTTCTAAGGTTGCCAGCGCATGAAATTGTCGAGCAAACGCAGGCCGGCCGCCGCGCTTTTTTCGGGATGGAACTGGACGGCGAAGATGTTAGCGCGGGCCACCGCGCTGGTAAAGGAGGGCCCATACAACGTCGATCCGGCGATCAGGTCGGGCGTTGCCGGTTCGACATAATAGCTATGCACGAAATAAAAGCGTTCGCCGTCCGCGATGCCGTTCCAGAGCGGGTGCGCCGCCGCCTGCCACACCTCGTTCCAGCCCATGTGCGGCACTTTGAGCGGTACACCGGCGGCATCATGCATGGCTTCACCGGGAAACCGCCGCACCTGGCCGGGGAAAATTCCCAGGCCGGCGACATCGCCTTCGTCGCTGTGCTCGAAGAGCATTTGCAGACCGATGCAGATGCCCAGGAAAGGCTTGGTCGCGGCAGCCGTCACTACGGCATCGGCGAGGCCGCGCGCCTTGAGTTCGCGCATGCAGTCGGGCATGGCGCCCTGGCCGGGCACGATGATCCGCCCGGCAGCGGCCAGCACCGCCGGATCGGCGGTGACCAGCACCTGATGATCAGGCGCGACATGCTCGATGGCCTTGGCCACCGAACGCAGATTGCCCATGCCGTAATCGACGATTGCAACTGTCTTCATCTGGAAAACCGCCTGGAGGCTTAGAGGCTGCCCTTGGTTGAAGGCACGGCATCGCCGACGCGGGGGTCGCTGGCGATTGCCATGCGCAATGCCCGCGCAAACGCCTTGAATACGGATTCGGCCTGGTGGTGCGCGTTGACGCCACGCAGATTGTCGATATGCACCGTGATGGCGGCATGATTGACCACCGCCTGGAAAAACTCGCGGAACAGGTCGACATCGAACTCGCCAATGCGGGCACGGGTGAAATCGACATTGAACGACAAGCCGGGTCGGCCCGAAAGATCGATCACCACCCGAGACAGCGCCTCGTCGAGCGGGACGTAAGCGTGACCATAGCGGGTGAGGCCCTTCTTGTCGCCCAGGGCCTGGGCCAGCGCCTGACCCAGCGTGATGCCGACATCTTCGACGGTGTGATGCGCGTCGATGTGCAAGTCGCCGCGCGCATCGACTTGCAGATCGATCAAGCCATGCCGGGCAATCTGATCGAGCATGTGATCGAAGAAACCGATGCCGGTATTCAGTTGCGACTTGCCGGTGCCGGCCAGATCGAGCTTGACGCGAACCTGGGTTTCCAGCGTGGTCCGGTTGACGTCGGCGGTGCGGAGCGGAGTAGCCATCGGAGTTTGCGGTACGCGTCCAAGAGTTGCAATCCGCTGCATGATACCATTTTGGTTTCCGCGCAACCCGCTTTGACACTCCCGCCATGAGCCGATTCTGGAGCACAATCACACGAAAATTGCAGCCCTATGTCCCGGGCGAGCAGCCCAAGCTGCCCAATCTCGTCAAACTCAACACCAACGAGAATCCCTATGGCCCGAGCCCGCTGGCGCTCGAAGCTATCCACAACGAGACCGGCGACAGCCTGAGACTCTATCCCGACCCGGAAAGCACGCAGTTGCGGCAAGCCATCGCTGCCTACTTCGACAACCTCGAACCGCAACAGGTCTTTGTCGGCAACGGCTCGGACGAGGTGCTGGCCCACGCTTTCCTCGCCCTGCTCAAGCACGATCAACCGATCCTGTTCCCGGATATCTCGTACAGCTTCTACCCGGTCTATTGCCGGCTCTACGACGTCGCCTATCAAACCGTGCCGCTCGACGCGAACTTCGGCATCCGGGTGGCCGATTACGTCCGACAAAATGGTGGCGTGGGCGGCATCATCTTCCCCAATCCCAACGCGCCGACCGGCCGCGCGCTGCCGCTCGCCGACATCGAAATCCTGTTACAGGCCAACCCGGATTCGGTCGTGGTGGTCGACGAGGCCTACATCGATTTTGGCGGTGAATCGGCTGTAACGCTGGTCAATCGCTACCCGAACCTGCTGGTGGTGCAGACCTTCTCGAAGTCGCGTTCGCTCGCCGGCCTGCGCGTCGGTTTCGCGATCGGCCATCCCGACCTGATCGACGCCTTGCAGCGCGTGAAGAACAGCTTCAACTCTTATCCGCTCGATCGACTGGCCAGTGTCGGGGCCACCGCCGCCATCCTTGATCGCGAATGGTTCGAACATACCCGTCAGGCCGTGATCCGCACCCGCACAACCCTGACGCACGAACTGGAAGCGCTCGGTTTCGAAGTGCTGCCCTCCGCCGCCAACTTCGTGTTTGCCCGTCACCCCCGACACGACGCCGAAAAGTCGGCGCTGGCGCTACGGCAGCGCGGCATCATCGTGCGTCACTTCAAGCAGCCGCGCATCGAACAGTTTTTGCGGATTACCATCGGCACCGATGAGCAGTGCGCGGCGCTGGTAACCGCATTGCGGGAAATTCTCAGCGCTTGATGCGCAGCTCCGCCGCGCGGGCGTGCGCCGTCAGGCCTTCACCGTGCGCCAGGGTGGCGGCGATGGGGCCGAGCGTCTGGGCGCCGGCTGCCGATACCTCGATGATGCTCGAACGCTTCTGGAAGTCATAAACGCCCAGCGGCGACGAGAAGCGCGCGCTGCGCGCGGTCGGCAGCACATGGTTCGGCCCGGCGCAGTAGTCGCCCAGCGATTCCGAAGCGTAGTGGCCCATGAAGATCGCGCCGGCATGGCGGATCTGGTCGAGCAGCGCGCGCGGATTTTCGACGGAGAGTTCGAGATGCTCGGGCGCGATGCGGTTGGCGATGGCGCAGGCCTCGGCCAGATCGGTGACCTGGATCAGGGCGCCGCGTCCGTCTAGCGAGGCGGCAATCACTTCGCGGCGCGGCATGGTCGGCAACAGTTTCTCGATGCTCGCGGCAACGCGGTCGAGGTAAGCGGCCTCGGGACAGAGCAAGATGGCCTGCGCCAGTTCGTCGTGCTCGGCCTGGGCAAACAGGTCGATGGCGGTCCAGTCCGGGTCGCCGGAACCGTCGGAAATCACCAGCACTTCGGAGGGGCCGGCCACCATGTCGATGCCGACGGTGCCGAAGACGCGGCGCTTGGCGCTGGCGACGTAGGCATTGCCGGGGCCGACGATCTTGTCGACCTGCGGAATGGTCTGCGTGCCATAGGCCAGCGCGGCCACCGCCTGGGCGCCGCCGATGGTGAACACGCGGTCGACGCCGGCCAGGTGCGCGGCGGCCAGCACCAGTTGGTTTTTCACCCCGTCCGGCGTCGGCACCACCATGATGAGTTCCCCGACCCCCGCCACCTTGGCGGGCAGCGCGTTCATCAGCACCGAACTCGGATAGGCGGCCTTGCCGCCTGGTACATACAGGCCGACGCGGTCGAGCGCCGTCACCTGCTGACCCAGGCGCGTGCCGTCGGTTTCGGTGTATTCCCACGACTCGATCTTCTGCCGCTCGTGGTAAATGCGGATGCGTTCGGCAGCCTGCTGGAGGGCTTCGCGCTGTTCATTGGGCAGATTGGCGTAGGCGGCAGCCAGCTCGGTCAGCGGCAATTCGAGCTCGGCCAGCGCTTTCGCGTCCAGCCGGTCGAAGCGGCGCGTGTAGTCGAGCACGGCGGCATCACCCTGCTGGCGCACGTTGGCGAGCACCTCGGCGACGGTACGCTCGATAGCTTCGTCGGTGGAGTTATCAAAAGCAAGCAGTTTGTCGAGTATCGACAGGAACTCGGGGTCGGTGGAAGACAGGCGGCGGATCACTGGATGGCTCCTTCAATGGCGTCAATGACAGGTTGCAAGATGCCGCGCTTCATCTTGAGGCTGGCCTGATTAACGATGAAGCGCGATGAGATCGGCATGATGTCCTCGACCTCGACGAGGTTGTTGGCCTTGAGTGTGCCGCCGGAGGACACCAGGTCGACGATGGCATCGGCCAGACCAGCCAGCGGCGCCAGTTCCATCGAGCCGTAGAGCTTGATCAGGTCGACATGCACGCCCTTGGCGGCAAAGTGCTCGCGGGCGGTGTTGATGTATTTGGTGGCGACGCGCAGACGCGCGCCGCGGCGCACCGCGGCGGCATAGTCGAAGCCGGCGGGGGTAGCAACGCACATGCGGCATTGGGCAATTTTCAGGTCGAGCGGCTGATAGAGGCCGACGCCGCCATGCTCGATCAGCACGTCCTTGCCGGCGATGCCGAGATCGGCGGCGCCGTATTGCACATAGGTCGGCACATCGGAGGCGCGCACGATGACGACGCGCACATCGGGACGGCTCGTGCCGATGATGAGCTTGCGCGATTGTTCGGGGTTTTCAAGGGGAACGATGCCGGCGGCGGCCAGCAGCGGCAGGGTTTCCTCGAAGATGCGTCCTTTGGAAAGCGCGATGGTGATCATGGGCTTATTTTACCCGCCGGACTCATTTGACTCGCTTCACTCGGGCGCCGAGCGCCGCCAGCTTCTGTTCGAGATTTTCGTAGCCGCGGTCGAGATGGTAGATGCGCTCGATCAGCGTCTCGCCCCGCGCCACCAGGCCGGCGATGACGAGGCTCGCGGAGGCGCGCAGGTCGGTCGCCATCACCGTGGCGCCATCGAGCTTCGGCACGCCGGTGACGAAAGCGGTATTGCCGTCGATCTTGATGTCGGCGCCGAGGCGGATCAATTCGACCGCGTGCATGAAGCGGTTTTCGAAAATCGTTTCGCGGATGACCGCCGTGCCCGAGGCCACGGCGTTCAGCGCCATGAACTGCGCCTGCATGTCGGTGGGAAAGGCCGGATAGGGCGCCGTGCGAATCGACACGGCCGTTGGCCGCGCCGGCGCTTTCAGGGTAAGCGCATTATGTTCGATAGCAATTGCGCAACCCGCATCCATCAGCTTGTCGATCACCGCGTCGAGGTAACTCGCCGAAGTGTGCGTCAAGCGAATCCGCCCGCCGGCGGCGGCGGCGGCGCAAAGATAGGTGCCCGTTTCGATACGGTCGGGCATGATGCGGTGGGTCGCGCCGTGGAGGCGATCGACGCCCCTGATTCTGATCAGGTCGGTGCCGGCGCCCGAGATCTGCGCGCCCATCGCCACCAGACAGTTGGCCAGATCGACCACCTCGGGTTCGCGTGCGGCATTCTCGATGACGGTCTCACCGTCGGCCAGGCAGGCCGCCATCATCAGGTTCTCGGTGCCGGTCACGGTCACCATGTCGGTGAATAGTCGCGCGCCCTTCAAGCGCGGAGACTTGGCGTGGACATAGCCCTGCTCGACGGCGATCTCGGCGCCCATCGCCGTGAGGCCCTTGATGTGCTGGTCGACGGGTCGCGCGCCGATGGCGCAGCCGCCGGGCAAGGACACCTTCGCCTCGCCGCAACGCGCCACCAGCGGCCCCAGCACCAGCACGGCGGCGCGCATGGTCTTGACCATTTCGTAAGGGGCGACGGGGTTATCCAGCCCGGAAGCATCCAGAGTCGCCGTCTCGCCAGCGCCGACTTTCGAGGTTTCTCGCTCAACCCGCACGCCCATCCGCGCCAGCAGCTTGAGCATCGTATCGATGTCGTTCAAGGCTGGCAGATTGGTCAGCGTCAGCGGTTCGCGCGTCAAGAGCGCGGCGCACAGAAGCGGCAGCGCGGCGTTCTTCGCGCCGGAAATGGCGACCTCGCCCGAAAGCGGCGTGCCGCCTTCGATCAGCAGCTTATCCACGGGATGCCGCTTCCTCGGGCGTCAGGCATTGCATCGACAGCGCGTGCAGCACTTCGGATTCGAAGTGTGGGTTCAACACGGCATTGACGCGCTGCTGACGCTGAACGCGGCTCAGGCCCGCGAACACCGGGCTGACAATCAGCGCCTCGAAGTGCCGCCCGTCGCCGTCTACGGCGAGCTGGCTGCAATCAAGGCCGGCGCGAATCCATTCTTCGATCTGTTGTGGTGTAAGCATTTATAGGTCCTCAAGTCGGCCAAGGCCGGGAAAGGCAGGGTCAGGACAAGGGCAGCAACTCGGCGGCGCCGTAGACCTCGGCGAGACTGACCAGATTGCCCGGCGGGTTGGCGACCCGTAGCGCCTTGCCCTCTGCACTGGCGGCACGCTGCCAGCCAAACAACACAGCCAGGCCGGAAGAATCGACAGCGGCGACTGCCGCCAGGTCAAACGCGGCTTCACCGCCAGCCGCGGTTTCGGCTATCGATGTCACGCCCTCGGCCAGCAACGCGGCCGCGGTTTCCAGCGTCATGTTTCCCGAGACGGCCCAGTGGCTGCCGGCACGCTGAATCTGCTGGCTCATTTTGCCTTGGCGGCGGCGGTCTGGTTTTTTTCCTGCAGGCTGCGAATCAGCCCATCGATGCCGCCAGCGCGAATTTCCTGCGCGAACGTGCTGCGATAGTTGGTTACCAGGCTGATGCCGCCGACCTCGATGTCATACACCTTCCAGCCTGCCGCGTTTTTTTCGAGATAGTAGTCAAGCTGCGCCGGTTTGCCGCCGGTCTGCTTGATTTCGGTGCGCACCTTCACATCGGTTTCGGTCGCCGCCATCTTGAATGGCCTGAAAGAGATTTCCTGGTCGCGAAACTCGGTGAGCGCCTTGGAATAGGTGCGCACCAGCAGATCACGGAACTCCCCGGTCAGCACCCTGAGTTGCTCCGGCGTTGCCTGACGCCCTTCGCGGCCCAGCGCCAACTGGGTCATGCGCTGGAAATTGAAATGCGGCAGCACCTTGGCTTCCACCAGTTCCAGCGTTTTTTTCGTGTTGCCCGCCTGGATATCCTTGTCCTTGCGCACGATGTCCAGCACTTCGTTGGTCACATTTTTGACCAACACATCGGGGGCAACGTCGCTAGCCACGACATTCACAGAAAACAGCAGGGCCGCAAACAGACCAATCAAACGCTTCATCTTGCTTCTTTCGTTGGTAAATGGTGCAAAAATCAGTCCAGCAATTCACGCGGCGGGTTACCGTCATGAACCAGATTGCGGCGGCGCTGCAGATAGCCGTCGCGAACATAGGAATACTTGTCCAGCGCGGCCTCTTCGATCACCTTGTCGGCCGGCAGCAGATCCGCGCGCGCATCGACCAGGCGCAGCCCCAGCAGGGTATTGCGCGTCGGCACGCTACTGACATTGGCGACCGGGTCCGCGGCCATATCCAGCACCAGACCGACTGTGTCACGCACCGTGCGCGGACCGAAAATCGGCAGCACCACATAGGCGCCATTACCCACGCCCCAACGGCCGAAAGTCTGGCCGAAGTCTTCCTCGTGCTTTTCGAGCCCCGCTTCGGTCGCCACATCGAACAGGCCCAGAATGCCGATCGTGCTGTTGATCAACACACGGCCCAGATCGCTCGCCGCCTGGTCGGGTTTGCCCTGAAACAGGTTATTCACGCCGATGAACAGATCGGCGATGTTGCCGAAAAAGTTCGTGACGCCCGTCCGCACGGGAGTGGGCAGCACGGCGTCGTAACCCTTGGCGACCGGCTTGATCAGCACCGTGTCGACCGCCTCGTTGAAGCCATACATGGCGCGGTTGAAGCCTTCGATGGGATCCTTGGGATTCCCCGAAGTCGCGCAACCGCCGAGCATGCCAAGCAGCGCAACCGTGAGCACTGCTGACCTGACGCGGGTTCCCGTTCTTTTTGAGTTCGTTGCCATTTATTTCTTGCCCTCGTCCCCGGATGCCTTGTCGAACATGAACTGGCTGATCAATTTTTCAAGCACCACGGCCGATTGCGTCTTTTTCAATACATCGCCGGCCTTGAGCATATCAGGATCGCCGCCGACCTCGAAACCTACATACTGTTCGCCCAGCAGACCAGACGTATTAATTGTGGCGAAAGTGTCACGCGGAAAGTGATAGCGCTTGTCGACATTCATCGATACCAGTGCCGTATAACTCTCCATGTCGAAGCGAATCTCGCTGACCCGCCCCACCACCACACCGGCGCTTTTCACTGGCGCACGCACCTTCAGGCCGCCGATGTTATCAAAGCGCGCCTGCAGAGCATACGTTTCACCAATATCCGTCGAGCCCAGATTGGCCGCCTTGAGTCCCAAAAACAACAGCGCTGCGAGGCCCAGCGCAACAAACAGGCCCACCCAGAGATCGATTACGGCACGGTTCATCAGATTCCCCTGAACATAAATGCGGTCAATACAAAGTCTGCCGCCAAGATCGCCAATGAAGAGGTCACCACGGTACGCGTGGTGGCGCGCGACACGCCTTCGGCGGTCGGGTCGGCGTCATACCCCTCGAAAACAGCGATCCAGGACACCAGAACGCCAAACACAAAGCTTTTGATCACACCATTCATGATGTCCTGGCGGAAATCGACGGCGGCCTGCATCTGCGACCAGAACGCGCCCTCATCCACGCCGATCAACCGCACGCCGACCAGGTAACCGCCCAGCACGCCCATCGCCGAAAACAGCGCGGCCAGCATCGGCATCGAAATCACGCCGGCCCAAAAGCGCGGCGCGACGACGCGCGCGATGGGGCTGACGGCCATCATTTCCATGGCCGAGAGCTGTTCGGTGGCCTTCATCAAGCCAATCTCGGCGGTGATGGCGGAACCCGCCCGGCTGGCGAACAGGAGCGCGGCAACCACCGGCCCCAGTTCGCGCACCAGGGATAGCGCCACCAGCACGCCCAGCGACTCGGAAGCGCCATAGCGTTGCAGGGTATCGTAACCCTGCAGGCCCAGCACCATGCCGACGAACATCCCGGACACCAGGATGATGATCAGGCTCAGAACCCCGGTGAAGTAAATCTCGCGAATCGTCAGATGAAAGCGCTTCAGGGCCGTGCCTGAATACAGCACGGTCATCAGCAGAAAACGGCAGGCAAAACCCAGCCGCCACAGGCGATCGGTCACCTGATGCCCCATCCGACGCAATATCTGTTGCACGCGGGCGTTGTTCATGACCACCACCGCCGCGGCCGGGAGGGCTGTTCCATCATTTCCTCGCCATAGGGTCGCGCCGGATACTGGAAAGGCACGGGACCATCGGCCTCCCCCCAGATAAATTGATGCACATAAGGCGCTGACGATTCCTTGATTTCCGCGGCGGTGCCCTCGGCGACAATCTTGCCTTCGGAAACAAAATAGATGTAATCGACGATCTTCAATGACTCATGCACGTCGTGCGTCACAACGATGGAACTGGCGCCCAGCGCATCATTCAGCGTGCGGATCAGTTCGCCAATGATGGACAGCGAAATCGGGTCGAGGCCGGCGAACGGCTCGTCATACATGATCAACATCGGGTCGAGCGCGATCGCCCGCGCCAGGGCCACGCGCCGCGCCATGCCGCCCGACAGCTCGGCGGGCATCAGCCGGTGCGCGCCGCGCAGGCCCACCGCTTGCAGCTTCATCAACACCAGGTCGTGGATCAACGCTTCCGGCAGATCGGTGTGCTCGCGCATCTGGAAGGCGACGTTGTCATACACCGACATGTCGGTGAATAGCGCGCCAAACTGGAACAACATGCCCATGCGCCGGCGCATCCGGTACAGACCGTCATCATCGAATTCATGCACCACCTGCCCGGCCACGCGCACTTCGCCCGCGGTCGGCCGCAACTGGCCGCCGATCAGACGCAAGATCGTGGTCTTGCCGCAGCCGGAGGGGCCCATGATGGCCACCACCTTGCCGCGCGGAATCGTGATGTTGATTCCGGACAGGATCGAGCGTTTATCGTAGGCAAAGTTGAGGTCGCGAATCTGGACCAGGGAATCGGCGGGCACGGCGCTTATTGTTCAACTCCAGGTTCAATGGGTTCTGTGGTGACGGGGCAAGCGAAAATAAGCGGATGATTATACCCAAGCCTTCTGTCCCTGCGATGTGCGGAGCATAATCTGCGGGCAAACACTCGCTCTGCTCCGCAATCCAAGTCAGGTCGCATCGGGTAATATCGGTCGCCATGAGCGTCTCCAGTGCCATTGCGGACAAGCCGACCCTGCTGATCGTCGATGACGATCCGCTGATTGCCGACACGCTTTGCTATTACCTCGGGGCGGATTTCCAGGTTTTTACCGCCGGCAGTCGCGGCCAGGCGATCGAATGGCTGCAAAGCCGGGGCGCACCGCCGCCACTGGCCCTCGTCGATCTCGGTCTGCCCCCCGCACCACATCGGCCGGAGGAGGGCTTTCTGCTCATCAGCGAACTGCTGACGCGCGCGCCAGCGATCCGGATTGTCGTGCTGTCAGGCCAGAATGATGCGGCCAACGCCCGCCATGCACGCGCTCTGGGAGCGGTCGATTTCATCGCCAAGCCGGCGGCACCCGAACGTTTGCGGGAGATGTTGCTGCATCTCCTCGACATCGAGCAGGCGCAAACTGCCGTTGCCGCCGCCGACGCCGCCGGAGTTGCCCTGTTGGGGGAGTCCCCGGCCATGAAAAATCTGCGCGCGCAACTCGGGCAATATGCCGATTCGCCCTTTCCGGTGTTGATCGAGGGTGAATCCGGCAGCGGCAAGGAACTGGCGGCGGCTACCCTGCACAAGCTTTCACAACGGCAGCGGCAACCCTATCTGACGCTCAATTGCGCCGCGATCGCGCCAACCCTGGTCGAGCCCGCCCTCTTCGGCCACGCCAAGGGCGCTTTTACCGGCGCCATGGGCATGCGCACCGGTTATTTCGAGGAGGCCGGCGCGGGCACCTTGTTGCTCGACGAGATCGGCGAGCTGCCCCTCGAACTGCAGCCCAAGCTGCTGCGCGTACTCGAGAACGGCGAATATCAACGCGTCGGCGACACCCAGCCGCACCAGTCGCGGGCGCGCATCATCGCCGCCACCAATCGCGACCTGAAGCAGGAAGTGCGCGCCGGCCGTTTCCGGGCCGATCTCTATCACCGCCTGTCGGTATTCACGGTCAGCGTGCCGCCGTTGCGCGCACTCGGTGACGACCGGCTGCATCTGCTCGACCATTTTCGCCACCAACTGGCCGCACAATTCAAGCAGCCTTCCTTCGCGCTCACCCCGGAGGCCAAAACGCTGTGGCTGGCCTATGAATTTCCGGGCAATGTGCGCGAACTGCGCAACATCGTCATTCGGCTGGCCACGCGCTTTGCGGGGCAGAGCGTTTCCGCCGCCGTCCTGGCCGAAGAGTTCGACCCCGGCGAGCCCGGCGGTGCATCGGTCGCGAGCAGTCAGCCGCCAACGTTGGCGACGTTACCCATGCTGCCAGCGTCAGCCGCGCATGATCGCGAAACCTTGATCGGCAACGCCATCAACCAGTTGCGCGGCAGCGCCGGATTCGACCTCAACGCCAACCTGCTGCGCTGGGAAGATGCTTATATTGAAGCGGCCCGGCGCCTGGCGAACGGCAACATCAGCCAGGCCGCCCGCCTGCTGGGCATCAACCGCACGACGCTGTATAACCGGCTGGACGCACTGGCCCGCGAACGCGGACAGTAAAAAACCATGTACCTGGAACACTACGGCCTCGGCGAAGCCCCCTTCCGCATCACCCCGCACACGGATTTCTTTTTTGCCGGCGCCAATCGCGGCGCCACGCTGGAAGCGCTGCTCTACGCCATCACCCACGACGAGGGCATCGTCAAGGTCAGTGGCGAAGTGGGCAGCGGCAAGACCATGCTGTGCCGGGTATTGATGGAACGCCTGCCCGAGCAGGTGGTCACCATTTATCTGGCCAACCCCGCGCTCTCGCGCGAAGACATTCTCCACGCCCTGGCCGGTGAACTGGCGATCACCGTTTCCGAACACAGCCGCGCCAGCACGGTCATGCGCGCCTTGCAGGAAAAACTCGTCGCGCTCTACGCCGCCGGCCAGCAGGTCGTCGTCCTGATCGACGAAGCGCACGCCATGCCGAACGAGACGCTGGAAGCCATCCGCCTGCTGTCGAATCTGGAGTCAAACCGGCATAAATTGCTGCAGCTCGTGCTGTTCGGCCAACCCGAAATCAACGCCACCCTGGCGCGCTCCGACATGCGCCAGTTGCGTGAGCGCATCACCCACAATTTCGGTCTCGAACCGCTGGTGCAGGACGACATCGCCCAGTACCTGGATTTCCGCATGCGCGCCGCCGGCTACCGGGGGCCCGGCATCTTCGCCCCGGCCGCCATCAAGCTGATCACGGCCGCGTCGCAGGGACTGACCCGCCGCATCAACATCCTCGCCGACAAGGCGCTCCTGGCGGCGTTTGCCGCGGGGGGGCATCAGGTCGGCGCAAAAGAAGTCCGCGCGGCGATCCGGGATTCCGAGTTCGCCAACCATCCCGCGCCAGGCGCGGGTCCGCGGCCGTGGCACGCATTCGCCTGGGCAGTCGGCGGCGCAATCGCGATGCTGGCTGGCGTGGCCGTCTGGCGCCTGGTCGAGCCGCCCGCCACGGAACCGTCCCCGGCAATCTTGCCGCCGGTGGTGCTAGCCGAAGCTGCCAGCACGGCGGAACAACCGCCGCCGACGCAACCGGCACTCCAACCACCATCGCCCCACCGGCTGGAAAAGTTATTGGCGGAAAGCCAGCCCTGGCTGGACACCGCCCCGCAACACCGGTGGTTTTTGCAACTGCTCACCACTTCGGCCGCCCATCCCGAACTGGTCGAGGCTTTTTTAGTCAGGGCGCATGGCGCCGGCGCGGAGTCGGCCAAGTTGCGGGTTTACCGCTCCAGCCTGAGCGGCACGGCCCGCTACGGTGTAATCTATGGCGACTATGCCTCTCGCAATGATGCCATTGACGATTCAAGGAACCTGCCCCCGGCACTCCGGGCCCACAACCCTTACGCCAGGCAAGTCGTCCAGTTGAGATAAGCCAACCACGCGATCATGAAAAGACAACTCTTCATTCCGGCCCTGCTGCTGATCACCGCCGCTTGCAGCACGGCACCCGTGCAGAAACCGGGGAGCGGTCATTTGAGCGCCGGGAAAGTCGGCGCTGGCGAGACGGCGGCAAGCATTCCAGCCCCGGTTCAGCAAACGCTGGTCTTGCCGAAGCCCAGGGCGACACCCAAGGTCGAGACCTACAGCGTGGTCGTTAGCAATGTCCATGTGCAGGAGTTGCTATTTGCCCTCGCCCGCGATGCCAAACTCAACGTCGACATCCATCCCGGCATCGAAGGTCTGGTGACCATGAATGCCATCGACCAGACCCTGCAACAGCTTCTGGCAAGGATTACCAAGCAAGCCGATATTCGCTGGGAGCTGGATGGCGCGAACCTGTCGGTCATGCCGGACAAGCCGTTTTTGAGAACGCACAAAATAGACTTTGTGAACATGGCGCGCACCGTGAAAAGCTCCATTTCCACATCCACCCAAATTGCCAGCGCGACAACCGGAGGAGGGACTGGTAGCGCGGGGGGCAATTCGGCGACAACCTTGGTTACCAGTGACACCAAAAACGATTTGATGGAAAGCCTGATCAACAATGTCTCAGACTGGCTAAAGGAAGAAGACAAGTTACGTTATCGGGCTCAAATTGACACAGAAATTGATGTCAAAGCCAAGACATCCGGCGATGGGAGAATTTCAGCCGGAATGACCACCGGTGGCGCTACGGCAACCTCTGCAGCCGCCGCAGCTGGCAATACTGCTGCTGCCACCTCGACAAAAGCAACCAGCGGCCCGGGGGGGTATGTTTCCGGAAGCGGCAATCAGGAAGCAGAAAGCCGCTCGGCCGCAAAACAAAAATACGGCGAATATGAGCCAGCGGTCTCGGTTTTCGCAAACCGGGAAACCGGCGTGCTTATCGTTCGAGCAACGAGTCGTCAGCACGAAAAGATTCAAGAATTCATCGACCAGGTCATGCGCACGGCAAAGCGCCAGGTGTTGATCGAGGCCACCATCGTGGAAGTCAATCTCAACAACAACCACAAGCAAGGCATCAATTGGTCAGCCCTGCGCAGTGGCGCGAAAGGATTTCAGTTCGTACAAGCAGGAACAGTCGGCCTGCCGAGCGCGAACCCATTGAACATTTTCACTATCGCCTATGACAACCCCACATCAAGAGTAGGCAATTTGGCTGCCGAAATTTCATTGCTTGAATCATTTGGAAACGTAAAGGTTTTATCCAGTCCAAAATTGAGCGTGATGAACAACCAGACCGCCACGTTAAAAGTGGCCGATAACAAAGTGTATTTCACGGTTTCTGCCGTGATTACTCCACCAACCGCCCTTTCACCCGCGTACTCAACTTACAACACCACGCCCCACTCAATTTCAGTTGGTTTTTTCATGAACGTCACACCTCAGATCAGTGACTCTGACACGGTAACAATCAACCTGCGGCCGACTATCACCCGTATCCTCGGCTATGCAAACGACCCAAATCCTGACCTAGCAAAGGCAGGTGTCGTCAACCGCGTCCCGGAAATCCAGACAAGGGAAATGGAATCAATCATCAAGATTGGCAGCGGACAAACCGCCGTGATGGGCGGCCTGATGCAGGAGGAGATCAACAACCTGACCGACGCGGTTCCCGCCGCCTGGAACATACCGTTGCTAGGCAACCTGTTCAAAAACACCAACGACAAAAGCAATAAAACCGAACTGGTCATTTTTCTGCGTCCGATTGTGATCAAGGACGCCAGCATCCAGGGTGATTATTCGGAATTTCGGACCCATATGCCCGGCCAGGATTTCTTCGAAAAGGGCAACGTCGGCCCGCAGCGTCAGCAGTTCGATTTCAGGAGCGGGCAACAGTGAGCCTGCTGATGGACGCACTCCGCAAGGCGGAGCAGCAGAAACAGGAAAGCGCCGTGCCGGAGCAGTCGCCCCGGCAGGAGGGAGTTCTGGCGCTTGAACCCCTCTCCGCGCCGCCCGAGTCCGGGTCCGAGTCAAATTCCGCCCAGCCGGCCCCGGCGGATGAAACCGTCAAAGCGGGGTCCATCCGGCTGCCTGAACTGCCGCCCCGGCTCGAAGACCTCGACGCGCAGTTCGTCACGCCGGCGGGCCGATCGCCGCAAGCCGCGCGCCCGGCTGCCACGGCACGGAAAACCGCGCCCGCCGCCGCCCCGGATGGCAACAAAAGCAATTCAGACGCCGCGCGCGAAACGGCGCGCGCGCTCTTCGCCGCCAAGCACCCCGCCCCCAAGGACAACCGCAACTTTGCCATCGCGGTCGGTCTGCTCACCCTGATCGCCACGGTAGGGATCGGTGGCTATTTCTGGTGGCAACTTCAACCCAAGGGTGGGATCGCTGTCAGTGGAGGGGGTGGGCTGCCGCCTTTGCCCGCCCCTGCAGCGCAGACTCCGCCTGCCGCAGCGCCCGCCGACCCCCTCTCTCCCGGCCTCTCTCCCGCGAGGGGAGAGAGGGGATCGGTAGCTTCCCTCTCCCCTCGCGGGAGAGGGATTGAGGGAGAGGGGGCAGAGTTTCACGCTGCCGCCGTCCCGCCAGCGCCGACTTTTACAGCGCCGGTCGCGGCAAAGCCAGCCCCTGCGCAAAACCCGATCAGCGTCACTGCGGCGCCACAAAAGACCAACCCCCTGCTGGAGCAGGCCTTCGCGGCCTTCAATCGCGGCGAGATCAATCTGGCGCAGGCCGCCTGGCAGCGCACGCTCGAAGCCGACCCGAAAAATTCCGATGCCTTATATGGTCTGGCCGCCGTCGCCCTGCGCCAGCAACAACCGAATCAGGCGGCTGATTTTTACCTGCGCGCGCTCGAGGCCAACCCCAAGGATGCGCTGGCGCTCTCCGGGCTCGCCAACCTTAAAGGTCATGGCGATCCCCAGCAGACCGAGAACCGGCTCAAGAACCTGCTGGGCGAACAACCCGATTCGCCCTTCCTCAATTTTGCCCTCGGCAATCTTTACGCCAGGAACGCCCTGTGGAACGACGCGCAGCAGGCCTACTTCAAGGCCCATGTCGCCGACCCCGCCAATCCGGATTACCTGTTCAACCTGGCCGTCAGCCTTGACCAGTTGCGGCAGGGCCGTCTGGCCATCCAGTATTACAACCAGGCGCTGGCTGCCGCGGCACGCAACATCCATCAGCCCGCCGGTTTTGACCCGGCCCAGGTTGCGGTACGGCTGCAAGCGCTGCAAAAACTCCACTCAATCCAATCGCCCCAGCAACCTTGACCCGATTCGCGTTGCCGAGATGAACACCCACACCAATCGTCAGCCCATCGGCCAGATTCTGATCGCGCGGGGCGTTATCAGCGAAGATCAGTTGCGCATTGCGCTGCTGGAGCAGATGAAGTGCAACCAGCCGGTCGGCAAGCTGCTGGTCAGTCTGGGCTTCGTTTCCGAGGCGACCTTGCGCGATGCGCTCGGCGAATCGCTCGGCCACAAATCCATCGACCTCGCCCGCGCCACGGTCGACCCGCAGGCCCTGCGCCTGGTGCCGCGCGACCTCGCCAAGCGCCACCGCCTGCTGCCGCTCGATTACGCGCCGGCAGAGCGGCGCCTGACCATCGCCATCGCCGATCCCAACGATATTGTCGCGATCGACCAGTTGCGCGCATTGATCTCCCCCGACCTGCAAGTCGACACCGTGCTGGCCGGTGAATCGGAAATTGCCCGCAGCATCGACCAGCATTACGGCCACGAATTGTCGATCGACGGCATCCTCAACGAAATCGAGACCGGTGAAATCGATTTTCACAGCCTGTCCGTCACGTCCGACGAATACAGCCAGCCGGTGGTGCGCCTGGTCGATGCCTTGCTGACCGATGCCGTCAAGCGCGACGCCTCCGACATCCACTTCGAGCCGGAGGCGAGCTTTTTGCGCATCCGCTACCGCATCGACGGCATCCTGCGGCAGATCCGCGCCCTGCACAAATCCTACCGGGCGGCGATGGCGGTGCGCCTCAAGGTGATCAGCGGCATGAACATCGCGGAAACCCGCGCGCCGCAAGATGGCCGCATCTCGATGAACATCAGCGGACGCGCGGTCGACTTCCGTTGCTCTGCCCAGCCGACCATCCATGGCGAAAACCTGGTGCTGCGCATTCTCGACCGGCAAAAGGGCATCGTCCCGCTCGACAAGATCGGCCTGGATGAAGCGCAACAGGAACAGTTGCGCCGCATGATGGCCCGTCCCGAAGGCATCATTCTCGTCACCGGTCCCACCGGCAGCGGCAAGACCACCACGCTCTACTCGATGTTGAGCCAGATCAACGACGAGAGCATCAACATCATGACCCTGGAGGATCCGGTCGAATATCCGATGGCGATGATCCGCCAGACCTCGGTTTCCGAAACCACCAAGCTCGACTTCGCCAACGGCATCCGCTCGATGATGCGCCAGGACCCGGATGTCATTCTCGTCGGCGAGATTCGCGATGCCGACACCGCCGAGATGGCTTTTCGCGCCGCCATGACCGGCCATCAGGTGTTCTCCACCCTGCACACCAACTCCGCGCTGGGCGCGATCCCGCGTCTGCTCGACATCGGCGTCTTGCCGGACATCATGGCCGGCAACATCATCGGCATCATCGCGCAGCGCCTGGTCAGGAAGCTCTGCCCGCACTGCCGCAAGCCCTACCCGGCCGGCAAGGAAGAGTTGCGCATGATCGGCACCGAGCGCTTTCGCCAGATGCCGATCTTCTATCGGCCATCGGGTTGCGAGCTGTGCGATTACCAAGGCTACAAGGGCCGCCTCGCCATCATGGAAATCCTGCGGCTCGACGGCGATATCGACGAACTGATTGTCCGCCGCGCCACCAGCCGCGAGATCCGCAACGTCGCCAACGCCAATGGATTCCGCGCCCTGGCCGAAGATGGCTTGCGCCGCGTCATCGAGGGAGCGACCTCGCTCGAAGAGGTCGCCCGCGTAGTCGACTTGACCGAGCGGATGTAACCGTGGCGCTCTACGCCTACAAAGCAATGGACGCCCGCGGCCGCAAGGTTTTCGGTCGCATGGACGCAGTCAATCCGGTCGACCTCGAAATGCGCCTGAAGCGCATGGAACTGGATTTCATCAACGGCGGCCCGGTCAAACCCGGTCGCTGGGGCGGCATGCAGATCACCCGCCGCGAGCTGATCACCTTCTGCTTTCACCTCGAACAACTTTCCAGCGCCGGCGTGCCGATCATCGAAAGTCTCACCGATTTGCGCGACAGCCTCGACAATCCGCGCTTCCGCGAAGTGCTGGCCGGCCTGATCGAGAGCGTCGAAGGCGGCAAGACGCTGTCCCAGGCGATGGACGAACACCCCCAGGTGTTTGACAGCGTGTTCATCAGCCTCATCAGGGCCGGCGAAGAAACCGGCAAGCTCACCGAAGTGCTGAAGAACCTCGGCGAAACGCTCAAATGGCAGGACGAACTGGCCGCGCAGACCAAGAAGCTCGTCATGTACCCGGCCTTCATGGGCACGGTGGTGCTGGGCGTCACCCTGTTCATGATGCTCTATCTCGTCCCCAAGATGGTCGGCTTCATCAAGAACATGGGTCAGGAACTGCCGCTGCATACCCAGATACTGATCGCCACATCGAATTTCTTCGTCAATTACTGGTACCTCGCCATCGGCCTGCCCATCGTCATCGCCAGCGCCATCGCGGTCGCGGTGAAAACCAACCCGCGCGCGCGCCACCGCTACGACGCCGCCCTGCTCGGGCTGCCCTGGATCGGCGAGATTCTCAACAAGATCATCCTGTCGCGCTTCGCCGGCGTGTTCGCCATGATGTATGCGTCGGGCATTTCCATTCTCGATTCGATCCGCACCACCCAGGGCATTGTCGGCAACGTCGTCATCCAGGAAGGGCTGCAGCGCGTCGAGGAGATGATCGGCGAGGGCCAGAACGTCACGGCCGCCTTCCAGAACGTCGGCCTGTTTCCGCCGCTGGTGATCCGCATGCTCAAGGTCGGGGAAAATACCGGCTCGCTCGACACGGCGCTTGCCAACGTCAGCTATTTCTACAACCGCGACGTCCGCGAGTCGATCGCCCGCGTGCAGGCAATGATCGAGCCCGCCATGACCATCGTCGTCGGCGTCATCCTCGGCTGGGTGATGCTCTCGGTACTCGGCCCGATTTACGACACCATCACCAAGCTCAAGTTCTGATATGCCGCAACGCCACGTTCTCTTCCTCGATGCCAGCCACCTGACCGCCTACCCGATCAGTGGCCAGGCGCTGCAGGCCGAAGAAAGCTTCGCCGCCGACGCGGCAGGCCTGGAGGCTTTTGGCGAATATCTCGCGCGCCATCGCGACGGCGTGTTCATGCTTCTGGCCGATGTCGCCGAAGAAGGATTCAATCTCGAAACCATCCCGAAGAGTTCGGGCAAGGACCGCGCCGCCCTAGTCCGCCGCAAGCTGGCGCATTACTTCCACGGCACCCCCCTCACCCTGGCGCTTGCGCTGGGACGCCTGAAAGAAGGGCGCCGCGACGAACGCCTGCTGTTGATGGCGCTGACCCGTCCGCAGCATTTCGAGCCCTGGCTGGCCGTGCTCGATGCGGCCGGGGTCGCGCTCTCGGGCGTGTATTCGGTGGCGCAAACTCTCGCCCGCCTGTTGCCAAAGGCCGCGCCGCCGAAATTGCTGATCGTCACCCTGACGCGCGGCGGCTTGCGCCAGACCTTTTTTGTCGATGGCCAACTGCGTTTTTCACGGCTGACCACGCTCGCCACCGGCACGCTCGAAGAAGTGGCCGGCGCCACCTTGCTGGAAGCGGCCAAGATGCACCATTACCTGCTCGGCCAGCGCCTCATCGAACGCGGCCAGCCGCTGGCGATACGCATCCTGGCGCACCCGGCCCAGGCCGCCGCGATGCGCGCGCGCTGCCGCGACACGGCCGAACTGCAGTTCGACTTCATCGACCTGCTGCAGGAAGCGGCGCGCGCCGGACTGAGTTCGCCACTCCCCGATTCGCGCGCGGAAATGTTGTTCTGCCACCTGCTGGCCAGAAAGCCGCCCGCCGACCAGTTCGCGCCCGCCGTCGAACGGCAGTTTTATCGCCTCTGGCAGATGCGCCTCGCATTGAAAACCGCCAGCGGCCTGATTCTGGCCGGCGCCTTGCTGTTTGCCGGCAAACAGGGGCTCGACATGCTGCAGGCGCAGGACGCCATCGGCCAGATCGAACAGCAAACCCGCATCGATCAGCAGCGCTACGACACGACACTGCTGGCGCTGCCGAAAATTCCGCTCTCCACCGAAAATCTGCTCGCGCTGGTCAATCGCTATGAAGCGGTGCTGCAGCGCTCTCCCGGCCCCGCGCCGCTCTTGGTGCAGCTCAGCCAGTCGCTCGACGCTTTCCCGGACATCGCCATCGAACGCATCGAGTGGAGCATCGTCGAACAACTCGCCCCAGCGCCCAAGACAGGGGGCAACGGCGCCCCCCCCGCGACGATGACCGGCGGCCCCCATGCCCAGGCCATTGTCGAAGCCCGTCTGCCGCCACGGATGGCGGGCGACCAGCGCGGCCAACTTGCACGGGTTGCCGACTTTGCACTACACCTCGGCGCGACGCCAGACACACTGGTCACCCTGCTGCAGCAACCGGTGGACGCCCAGTCCGGTCAGACCCTCAAAAGCGGCGATGGCAAACGCACGCTGGAAGCGCCCAGGTTTTCATTTCGGCTGACGCGCAAACTTCAGGGACCCGCTCGTGAATAGTCCCGACCGGCGCTCCGTCTTCAATCTGGCTGCCCTGCGCTGGAGCCTCGCGCTGCTGGCGATTGCCCTCCTGCTGGCGGTAACGCTGCTGGCCGCCGCCGACCATTTCGGCCGCCAGGTCGCCTCGGCCCACAAACAAGCCCTGGCCCGGCAGGCCGAAACCCGCGCCAAACTTGCCCGCGTCCATGACGACGAGCGCAAGATCCGCGCCAAGATCAACACCTACCAGGAACTGGTCCAGCAGGGCCGCACCGCACCGGAAAAGCGCCTGGAGTGGGTCGAAACCCTGCGCCAGATCAAGGAATCGCGCCGGCTGCTGGACCTCAACTACGAAATCTCCCCGCAACGGCATCTTGACGCAAAAGCGGACGAAAAAATGTCGGCGGTCGGCGGCTACCATTTTCTCGTCAGCCCGATGAAGCTAGACCTGCCCCTGCTGCACGAAAACGACCTGCTGGGCCTCCTGGCCGATCTATCGGCACGGGCGCCCGCCCTGGTCAGCGTAAAAAGCTGCAAGATCGAACGAAGCGCGACCGACCCGCAACACCCCGCCGCCACCCTGAAGGCGCACTGCGAAATCGACTGGATCACGCTGGAAGAGAAACCATGAGCAGCGCACGCCTGATCCTTGCCTTTGCCGCCAGCGGACTTCTCGCCCAGACTGCATGGGCGGCCGATCCGCCCTTGCCCCCCCTCGGCCGCCTGTTCATGACCCCCGAGTCGCGCGCCAACCTCGAACGCCAACGCCAACTCAACATTCAGGAAACCCGCAGCCTGGAGGGCGGCGCCATGCGCCTCGACGGCGTCGTGCTGCGCTCCACCGGCAAATCCACGGTCTGGGTCAACAACCGGCCGCAAACCGAAACCAGCCGCGACACCGGCGTCGCCGTCTCTCCCGCACCCGGCAAACCCGGCCGCGCCACGCTCATCACCGGCGAAGAATCCCCGGCCCAGCTGGCCGTCGGCGAAACCATCAACCGCGCCACGCGCGAAACCGCCGGCGGGCTCGCGGGCGGGGAAATCCGCGTGCACCGCCCGACGCCACAGCGCTGATTTTCGTCTTCGTGTAAGGTCGCCCCGTATGTATCGCGCTCAAGGAGAACCCAATGATCATTTCAGACCGGATCACGCTCGAACCCGGCAAACGCGGCGGACGCCCGTGTATCCGCGGCTTGCGCATCACTGTTTATGACGTCCTTACCATGCTGGCGGAAGGCATGTCGGCAACCGAGGTTCTGGAGGACTTCCCGGAACTCGAGCCAGCCGATTTGCTCGCCTGCCTCGCCTACGCAGCCAAGCGCGAACAAAGCGTGATCAAACTTGTCGCCCAATGACCACTCGAAAGGAACCTCCGCCAATCCCGGTCGCACGGTCGGCACTGGCGGGACGGCGCTTGCAGCGTAATCAGCGTGGCGTAGCGCTGCTGATCTTTCTGGTGCTGCTGGTGATGGGCGGATTGACCTATTTGGTGAATAGTTTTTCACCGGCGGAAATCGAGGCGAAACGACAGAGAAAAACCGAAGCGGCGCTGGCGCAGGCAAAGGATGCGTTAATTGGCTATGCGGTCAGCGTGGATATATCCACCACGCGACGGCCAGGCGACCTTCCGTGTCCAGATAGAGATAACGACGGCAAAGCTGGAACAACTATTCCTCTTGTGACCTCCTGCGGAAACGCGGCAGGCACAACCTTTCAGGATCGTCGACTCGGCCGTTTACCCTGGAAAGACCTGGGACTTCCAGATTTGCAGGATGCCAGCGATGAACGGTTGTGGTATGCGGTTTCAAACAACTTCAAGGAAAACACCCGCACCGCCCTATTGAACAGTGACACCACGGGCACGATTACCGTTCGAGATACAAGCGGCAACATTGATTTTGATGGCAGCGGGACGACCGGCGCTGTCGCTGTCATCATCGCCCCGGGTCCGCCATTAATGCGCCAAGATGGCCTGCAACAGAATCGCTCTGTCGGCAACATTAACGATCCACAGCATTACCTCGACAACATCGCCGTAGAGGACAACGCCGATTTTGACGAAATAGTGAATAAGACCAACGGGTTTTTCATCGGGCCAGTACGCAATTCAAGCGGCAGCGTGATCGCCAATGATCGAATCATCGTTATCACACGCGACGAAATCATCGCGGCCATCGAGAAGCGTGTCGTTGCAGAAGTCAGAAACTGCCTGACCAACTACGCGGATCTTCCCATTAACGCTGGCCGCTATCCGTGGGCGGCAAGTCTTGCTGCTTCCGCTTCCGGCAACTACGGCGACACCCCGAATACTCGGTTTGGTCGAGTCCCGAATCTGCTGTGCAATACCGCCGGTGACGGCACGGGAGCCTGCCTCGGCACCACAGGTACAAATCCAGCCATGCTGTCCACATGGGGTGCCGTGCCCAATTGTCACGTCACCAGCGCATGGTTCGCCAGCTGGCGCGAGCAGGTGTTTTACGCCATTGCCGACGCATACAAGCCTGGCACGGGCGGCCCCTCGTGCGGAACATGCTTGACCATTGATGCCACCGGCAACAAACAAGTCGCCACCTTTATTTCCGGAAAAAGAGTTTCTGGCCAAAACAGAACCACCCCAGCCGAGAAGGCACAAATAGCTCAATACCTCGAAGGCGAGAATAACAACCTTGACGATGCTTTCGTTACTAAACCTTTGTCTTCCACATTCAATGACCGGGTGCTATATCGATGAACTCTGCCAGCGCTGACTTCCCTGATTAGTATAAAGTCATACCGCATGTCGACAGACCAGGTTACCCTGATACCCGCCGCCCCGCCAGCGCCGACTTTCTGCATCGTGTAAAGTTCCTGACAGTCTGTCACTTCACAGTGCCGCCTTCCACCCCCCCCCC
>Ga0208244_100629_pt1 | contig 29855 bp, 15 predicted proteins | sample SubbioCR12Aug_5A_FD_184828 | JGI IMG/M metagenome (GOLD analysis project Ga0208244, IMG submission 184828) | Serpentinite rock and fluid subsurface biosphere microbial communities from McLaughlin Reserve, California, USA - CR12Aug_5A (SPAdes) | ecosystem: Environmental > Terrestrial > Deep...
CAAACTAAAAAAGCGTTTTCGGTGGTAGCTTCCTTAGTAAGGATACATCTGATAAGCTTGTTGGATGTGTTTGAATTACTAAGAAGCACGAACCGATATTATTTAAAACGAACAGGCTCTCCTCCAATAAATTTGCAGTATAACCTGCAATTTATATAGGGGGTGGCTTTTAAAAATAAAATCATAATGCCTGTTTATCTGGTAGTTACGTTTGAAAAAGAATAAAATTACTTTTTAGTCGGATAATAGTGATAAGTTATATATAAAAATGGCCTCTCCCGGACATATTATTGATCGAGCCGGCAGAGTTATGCAAACCTATTACGAACCTTCTGAGTTAAAAGTTATTAGCCGCGGCAAAAACCACGTAACATTACATTTAATAAAATTCCCTGTACCAAATGATGTTGTAGACCAACGACTAGTTGGTTGGATGGAAAAAGCATTGGAATTGTCAGGATGTAAGGATGTAAAAATCAACATTCCCAAATCATTAGTGAGAGGACACACTTATACCGAGTTTTCTATTACTTGGAATTAGAAAAACAAAAGTTTCTTTTCGGGAATTTAACTCATATTGGAATTAATAAAACAGCCACTTACGCAATCTCTGCAAGTGGCTGTTTATCTAGTGACTCCGTCAGGACTCAAACCTGAAACCTTCTGATCCGTAGTCAGATGCTCTATTCAATTAAGCTACGGAGCCATTATTTTGGAGTGCAAAAATAGTAATTATTTGTTCTTAAACAAAAAGTTTTTATAAATAGGATTAATCTGTTTACTATTCTCCGTTCTCAATTACTTCTTCGATATCTTTAATTTCTGCAACTTTACTTTTTCTTGATCTTTTAAACAATTCGCTAAAACTATCAAATTCCTTTCTATAGAATACACCAACTCCTTGAGTATATGGTGCGTTTTGGTTTAGCACATCAGACGAATTACTCCTATTAAATGCTTTAACTCTGAATTTTCCTTCAGGTGTTACCTTAACTTCAACATTCACATCTCCAATAATATTACTTGTTCTCTGATTTTGCCCTGAAGATTGATTATCTCCTGCCACGCCAAAATTACCATCAATAAGCACTCTATCGTCGAACAACTGAGTAGAAAGAGCCATTTCAAACTCCTGTGCACTAATTTCATCACCGGGTCTGTAATTAAATCCAATATCAACCTCTGAACTAATTTGAGAAAGCCAGTTGCTAAGCTGATTAGATAATAACTCGGATGAAGTTGTTCCAACTCCAAATCCAAGAGAAGTATACTGAAATTCCTCTATTGGAAGAAATCGATTAAGTACAAGAAGTGAGAAAACTTGTCGGTTCATTTCCTGTTCTGTGGAAATAAGTCTTTCCACAGCTTCTTTAGTAGCTTCATCGCTGCCAGGTAAGCCAATATCAAATTCTATAGAAGGGTTAAATAAAGTTTGCCCAATACCAAGAGCTACTTCAACCGGCACTCTTTTCCTATAAATATCCGATGAGTCGACAGCCATCATAAGATCGTAGAGAGATGTACGCAAGCGATAAACAGTTTTTAAATTAATATCAGCATCAAACGGATCACCTGCCCAACGGATTGTGCCCCCCTGCTCTATTCTAAACCTTTTATTAATGAGATTCTGCAGAGTAAATAAATAATCTCCTTCCTGTATGGTATAATCGCCATACATAGCAAATTCGCCCTGTGCATTAATTGCCATATTGATGTTGCCACTTCCTCTAGCTCTAATAATATCACCGATTTGAGAATCAAAAATTATCTGAATTTCAGCATCAGGAGTAACATCCAGATCAAAGTTAAGAGTAATACCTGCGGGGGCTTTAAAAACCTGAGCAGAAGTCACAGTAAGAGTTGTATCTCTATTTATGAAAGTAATGAATTTATTTTCCTTTACTTCGCCAGTGTAATCGACAGGAAGGAAAAGCTGAGTACCTCTGTTTGTTCTGGCTGATATATTGAACTTAATATCATTTACCGGTCCATAAATATGCGCAATACCCGTAGCAAATGCTCTACCGTAAAACATTTCATCGGCATTGCTTCTGGTATTAAGCAGTATCATTCTATCAGGGCGGATAGAAACATCTAATTCAAATTCTGCGAAATTATTGTGTTTGATAATTCCACTCGCTAAGCCTGAGTTACCAATTGTATCAAAAATTTGAATATCCTCAAATTTGAAATGTTTGGGACCTATTTCAAGGTCATGAGTAAACGAATAAGGGACGTTAAGATAATCTACTCTAAGAGCAGTTCTCATTAGCTTAACATTACCGCTTAGTTCAGGCTTGGCAAGAGGGCCTCTTAACTTAACATCGCCGGTTGCCATACCTCTGAAGCTACTAGCAAAGCCCCTCAGATATCTCTCGAAAATTGAGAGCCTTAAATTTAGAACTTTAATATTTAAATCAAAATTATCCTTCTCAGCTTCAGGGTAGACGTATCCTTTAACAATAACAGGCTTATTAGAACCAACATTGCCATGATATACAACTTCCATATTAACAGAGAAGGCTTTATTATCAGGGTCCCAAATACTTTTAAGCAGCAGATCTCCAAGATGGTCGTTGTTAAAACCGAATTTAGCAATTTCAACATCAGCCTCTACACCTAATTTCCCATAAATATCATTAAGAATAAACTTGCCGCTAATAAATCCGTCAAAATCAACCTGAGCATTTCTAAACAAAACTTCCAAATTATAGATATCAAATCTATTAAAAGAAAGAACCAGCTTTTTATCAGGATTCTGACTAACAACACCCTCAATACTCACAAACTCATTGCCCTTATAAACTTTGAAATTATTAACCACAAATTCAGAACTATCAACAGAAATGTAGTTATTATCACTAATTAGCCAAATCGAGTCATTAACAATAAACTGAGAAGGAAAAAACTTCAAATCGAATTTATCAATTCTATCGAAGGCCATTATGCCATTAATGTTTCCAAAAGTTTTATGCTGAAATCTCTTATTATCCCAATTAAAACTATACGTTAAGGTATCAGACCTGATATTCCCTTGCATCACAAAATTATCAATCCAAATGCTATCAGTAAGCAATATTTTTTCACCTGAAAACTCAAATCCAAAAACATTATTAAACTTGCCTGATGACACCTTCCAATTCCTAACAACATTTCCAAAAACTACAATATTTGAGGCGCTACCCGAAAGTATAAAGTCATTTTTTGCATCATCAAAGCTACCATTTAGTTGTGTGCCGGGAGCAATAAATATTTTCGGAGCAAATACATTCAGAATTTCAGCAATATTTTTCACATCAACATTGAAATCAATATTCTGTTTAGGCCTTTCATTGGACTTGCCATTTTTAGAACCATTGCCATTGGGGATATTTGCTGAAATATTCTTATCAAACCAAGCCGGCATATATCCTTTAACAAAATCCTTAACTGCAGGAACAATATCTGCAAAAGCGAATGTGCCACTAATTCCTGCTGATAAAATATCAGAATCAAAATCAATTGTTCTTGACTTATCACTATTGTTTTTGCTAGTAATAGCAGCAGATTTTATATTGATTTCATTGTTAACAAATAATGAATCAATATTTATTTCTTTATAATTAGCATTTGATATAAAAACTTCACCCTCCCCATTTTCCATATCAGAGAAGCTAAACTTCATATTAATCATAGTTGAAAAAAGAGATTCAGACTCAGGATCACGTTGATAGACATTAAGTTTAGTGAGATTGGCCTTCTCGAGGTCAAGGTTAAAATCAAAATGCTGAATTGAATCCTGAAAATCAATTAAACCATTAAAACCAAGTTTTATATTATCGTCATTAATCAATACAGCCCCATTAAACTTTCTATTATTAAGATTTCCAAGAAGGGCAATATTATTATAATCATATCCGAGCAACCCTAGAGATACCAGATTACCATTCATTTCAACATCAATATTATTCAATTCAACTCCACTCCCTTTAAGAGTAGAGGTAAAAGTTAACATTCCTAATTCGTCTTCCCTCTCCAAAATTTTACCAATATTAAGATCTGTACCATTAAGCTTACCATTATATGCAATCTTACGTTTTCCCGGCATTGACTTAATAACTATATCAGAAGACAGACTTCCGACATCAGTTTTCAATTTGCCAAATGCAACAAAATCATTAATAAAACCCGTAAAACTGCCTGCCAAATCTATATTGCCTAAATAATCAACATTTGAGGGGAGCACTAATTCAGGCTTATCCTTAGTAAGTGGGATATAATATTTCTTAATATCTGCGACATTGGATTTAAATTCTTTAATAGAAAGATTCATGAAGGTTTCCTCAATATACGGAAGCCCATTGAAGTTAAAACTACCTGAAAAAACAGTTCCTTTGCCAAGTTTCATAGATACATCTCTGGCTCTTAGACGTGAAATCTTTCCTGCAAAAGCACCTTCAATAAGTACAACATCTTTTATATCTTTGAATGTATCAACAAAGTAGGCAACATCAGAAAGATTAACCTTGGAAGGTTGTAGATTGATATTGAAACTAACCTCATTAATAAAATCACTAAAAGATGACAAATCAGCGAAAGATAAAGATGCATTCATTAAAACATCAGAATTGGGCGTAATTAACTCCAAATTTTCCACTTTAATATGAGAAAGACTGGCATTAATTAATCCTGAGAAATTATTAAGAGTAAACCCTCCTTGTTCAAAAAAAGAAAAATGCTGAAGGTTCACCGAGATAGTATCATTGTTATATGTAATATCAGAGAAAAGTAAGTTAAAGTCCGAAATATCAAGAGTAGAGGTTTCTAATGCCGGAATAACAATCTTACCATGACGATCGTCAAAAACGAATCCAGATTTCCTAAACTCAAAAGTCTTAACAACAACTTTCCAGTTAAACTCAAAGTCTAAAGTATCTTTAGGTTCATCAGAAGAGAAGTAATCGGCTAGAAACTGAAAGTTAAAAACATTTTCATCTTCATATCTAATCACATTAAGGAAAGTCTTATCAAAAAGAAGTTTATCGACCTGCATTTTTTTGTTTCGGAAAGAAATATCTTTCATATCGAAAACCATACGTGAAGTATTAAGCAGTTCAGCTCCTTTGCGGTCATAAATTGTCACATCCTCGAGTATTATATCTAGATATATATTTATGTTAATACCTCCGAGTTTTATTTCGGTTTCTAATTCATCTGAGATATATGAAACGACTTTATCAACCAACCAAGCTTGTACTCTGGGGCTTCTAAGAGTAAAATAAAGAGAAAGCGGAATTAGGAATAATACCGCGGCAGTAATTAACGATATTTTAGTATTTTTTTTTATACTTTTGTTTCTTTAAATAACGGTTTCTAAAAGCTTTTCAGACGAAATGAGTATTTACATATTAGGGATTGAATCTTCATGTGACGACACATCCGCAGCTATTTTAAATAAACGCAAAATTCTTGCCAATGTTACAGCTAATCAGCAAATCCACAAAGATTTCGGAGGGGTTGTGCCAGAGTTAGCATCAAGGGCCCATCAACAAAACATAATTCCTGTAATAGACAAGGTATTAAGCATTGCAAATATAAGTAAAAATCAATTACATGCTGTTGCATTTACTAATGGTCCCGGATTATTAGGCTCGTTATTAGTAGGGGCATCATTTGCCAAATCATTTTCGCTGGCATTAGGAATACCTCTAATTGAAGTAAACCATATGCACGCTCACATATTAGCTCATTTTATAGAAGACGATTCAGAGAAAGATTTTCCTGAGTTTCCATTTTTGTGTTTAACAGTTTCCGGGGGACACACTCAGATAATGTTAATAAAGAATTATTTTGAGATGGAGTTGATAGGCAACACCATAGATGATGCTGCCGGAGAGGCCTTTGATAAAGCTGCAAAAATAATGGGATTACCTTATCCCGGAGGTCCACTTGTAGATAAATACTCAAAGGAAGGCAACAGTAGTGCATTCAAATTTCCACATCCTAATATTTCCGGATTAGATTTTAGTTTTAGCGGATTAAAAACTTCTTTTTTATATTTCCTAAGAGATAATCTTAAGATAGACCCTGATTTCATAGAAAAAAACAAAGCAGACCTTTGCGCTTCTATACAGCACACAATTGTAGAGATACTAATGAGTAAATTACGTAAAGCCTCTTTGGAAACAGGCATAAATCAGGTTGCTATTGCCGGGGGTGTAAGTGCAAATTCAGGGTTAAGAAATGCTATGCTGAGAGAGGCAGATGTTTCAGGATGGAAAGTATTTATTCCTAAGTTTGAATATTGCACAGATAATGCTGCAATGATTGCTGTTACAGGATATTTAAAATATTTAGATAATAACTTCGCGTCTCAAAACGTAAGTCCTTTTACAAGATACAATGACACTAAAGCTTAGAAGCTAAAATTATAAATATCTACAAGCCAAATTAGAACTAGAGTGAGTAGAAAAGCAATTACAGGAGCAATAAGCCACATATAGAAAAAACGCTTTACTTCAATTTTTGTAAAAACAGACTTAATGCCCAATTTTGCGACTCCAATACCCAAAATAGCTGCAACATTTAATTGAACTAAGGATGTAGGAATGCCTTTAGTTACCGAAGCTAGAAGAAGTAAAGAAGCAGATACAAAGGCTATAATTACAGCCTCAAACTTTCCAAACAAAACAATTTCTTTACCAGTATTTTTAACAATTTTATGTCCGAATATTGAACTGCCGATTCCAAAACTTGGGGCAATAATTAAAGTAGAAAGAATCATTATAATGATAAAATTGTCATTAGAAGGTAAGTTAAGTTCATTTGCTGTCATAGATGCAATAGGACCTGAAGCATTGGCAACATTATTGGAACCAATTGAAAAAGCTACATAGCAAGACATAAGCACAAGTAAGACATCCCACACCGGCTTAAGGTTTTCATTCTGAGCCCTTGGCATAGTAAGTCCACGCTTACGCATAGGTCTATAAATGTACTTACCAATAAACAAGCTGATAAAAAAAGCAACCACAGGCAGTATAAACCATGAAGGAATAATCTCTACAAACAGTTTGCTAGAATTAAATTCATTGTAATATATAGCCACAGCCGACACTGCCATAACGGTTGATTGACTGGTTGACTGCGGGATACCGGCTAGATTAGCTATTAACAAAGATATTGCAACAGCAAATAAAATAATTGAAACAATTGTTATGGTCATCATTTGAGGATCGAGCAGCTCTTTTCCTATTGTAGATGCCGTGCCTTTGCCTGCAACAAAAGCACCCAAGAAGACCATAATACCAAACAAACCAGGAATAACACTTTTCCTAATAACATTTGCGCCGTAGGCAGCTGAAAAAGAAGGCCCTGTGCCACTTCCACCCATTGTTATAGCTAAAAACATAGCTATAATAAAAGGCATAAGAATAGGGTTAAACAGTGGGGAAATCATCCTAATCTTGCAATTTAATAATAAAAAACCTTTCGTCGTCGTTAGCCCTTCTTATTATCCTACGTTCACGGTCGAGCATAAGGTAATTATTAACATTAAAAGGTTTTGATATTTTATCAGATACATGAACATTCATAAGGAAATCGTAAATATACTGAGCAGATTGCTGACCTGAGAACTCATTTAATCTTTGAACGTCTGCTTCAGTAAGTCGGAAAGGCGTATATTCATAAACAACACCTCCCCTAGCCCAATCATACTTATATTCGCCATCTATAAAGTCGGAAGTGTGCTGCATGCTAAACAGAACATTTATCGGTCTATCGGGGTGATTTAGTTCTGAAAACTCGAACCATGTATTTTGGACAAGAGTATTGATTTTTATAGCCTGTTCGTAATATACATTATTATAAACATAGTTAGGTCTAAGGGTATCGGGATATTCCATTAATTCTAGTTGGGCGACACTAAAAACAAATACTTTTTGTCCTTTGCTAATAAATTCGGCCATATCTCCCGGGCCATAAACGCTGTAGCCATATCTGGTAAGCCTAGCCTGAAGTGAATTAATAAATGAATTAATTACTGCTTCATCATCAATACTGTTTAAAAATAAACTTTTAGTAATATCAAGTTTCTCCGGTTTTTCAGTAGCTGTATCAGGATTGTATGGATAGGTACTTTTGATGATATTTGCAGGAGGAAGAATGATTACAGGTTTAAAAGGCTTATCAATAACGTATTTTCTTGCAGTTTGTATATCTCTAATACATGATGAAAATATGATCATCACCAAAAGGACAACAACAGCTAAATACTTTTTAAAACTCATATCAAAAAAAATCGGTCATAAGAAAGTCGATAATTAAATCAATGAAGAATTCAACTCAGCGCCAATCTTTTTACCATATTCAATACAATTATGAAAATCTTCATTGTGAGGTGTGAATTTACAAAAAACTCCTTCTCCAACAAAGTTCAATTTAAGATTTTCCAAATTAGTGCGAATATTTTTTGCAGCTTCCCCGCTCCAGCCGTATGAACCAAATGCACCACCAATCTTTCCTTTGTCTCTTAGCGGGCTCATAAGAGCAAACATTCTATAAACAGGTAGAAGAATATTTTGATTAATTGTTGGGCAACCTACAATAATAGCTTGGCTTTTTGTTAGTCTTTCATCTAAATCGCCCAAAGGCATTGTTTCAATATCAGCAACCTCTACCTCAAAATTCCCTGCAAGCTTAACACCCTCGGCAATTTTCTCCGCCATTAATCCTGAATTTCCATAAGCAGAAACATAAGGAATAAAAACTCTGTTTACCTGAGGAGCATCAATTGCTTCTTTAGAGTATTGTTCAGAAAGATCTACCCATTTTTTCCAATTATCGGTTAACAAAGGGCCATGACCGGTAAGAATAGCGTTTATCTCCAGCGGTCTGATCTTTTCGATGGCTTTAAGCATAAACTTACTAAAAGGCTTTAAAATAACATCGAAATAATATTTAAAAGCATCATTAAAATCGCCAACCTGATTATCGTACATTTTATGATTACAATAATGACTTCCAAATGAGTCGCACGTAAAAAGCAATTTATCTTCTTCGAGATAAGTGTACATACTATCAGGCCAATGCAGATTAGGAGCTGAGATAAACTTCAGAGTTTTGTTTCCAAGGTCGAGCACATCCCCATCTTTAGCAACAATATGATCAAATCCTCTACCAAGCTGATCTTGAAGATAACTGATAGCAAGCCTTGAGCCAACAACTTTTGCTTTAGTAGCAACATTAAGAAGATTACCAAGATTTCCGCTATGATCAGGTTCAGTATGGTTTAAAATAATGTATTCAATCTCTGCAGGATCACAAACTTTTCTAATTTTTTCAAGATAAGTATCCCAAAACTTAACTTTTGTTGTTTCAACAATTGCTTTTTTATTGGCATTTATAAAGTATGAATTATATGTAGTGCCGTATTCAGTAGTCATAACTACATCAAAAGTTACAATATCATAATCAAGAACACCAATCCATTTAACATCATTTGTTATATCAAGAACTTGAGTATCGGAAACTTTAACATCTTTCATATTCAACAATAATTTTTATGTTTAAACTTTACAACCAAAAAAAAACAATTTTGTTTAGAAACAATACTAATCAATATCCAGATCCAGGGTAATTTGCTTTGCCTCTCCTGAAACATGCGTATTATCAGGCTCTGGTCCCTGCTTGTTTTCAATACTTTCAGAATCAGCTAAAACATGCTCAGGAGCAATAACTTCTTCTTCCTGTTCCAGAGGTTCTAACCATTCCATTGACTCTACATCATAGCCGGAAGCCCTTTTCCCCTTTGCTTTATAACTTTTAACACCAATAAATTCTGCTATACCAACAATCTCCTCTGTTTTTTTCTGCTTACCTTGAGGCACAAGATTAAGCTTAACCTGAGGAGATTTATCACCGGTTAGTCCAAGTAATTTATTATCAGGGAAATCGCCTATAAATGAAATAATCTTATCCGATTCTTCAGCAGGAAATCTCTTAATAAAGCATTGACGGGTTTCACCATCAATATAAACTGCTGAATAAACCTTTTCAGGATTAAATTTTTCAATAATAACGGGAGGTTCATCAAAACGATTTGAGATATCGAAATTTGTTATTTTATAAGTTCCGGATGGGAATAATGCAATAAGCTTATCGTGGTCTTTAAATGCACCAAGAAATTTACCTCTCTTATCGGTATTTAATCTTAAAACAGTATCATCGAACCAAATATTCAGTGCACTAAGAGTTGAGACTCCTTGATCTTTAAGAACTACCTTTCTTATCTGATGCTTGGTAAGTAAATTTCCGGTTGCGCTTCTTCCCTTAATTGCCAATTCGCTGAAATCAAAATCAAAGACAGGCTTTTTCAATTTAGGCTTATGCCTTAAATAAACTGTTACAACTTCAGCTTCACCATTTTTGTTGGCTGTAAAATAATTCACTTTAGAGCCAGTTGTTCCTTTAGTGAGGTCATACTCCTTATCACGCGTGATACCCTTAACTGGAAATCGCTTCATATAAGCAGCCCCTCGAGGCCCGTCTGAATATATCATATTGTAAATTGTTCTATCGTCATTTTTCTCAAAAACATCAATATGAATAATATTCTTACCAACAAATGATTTATCTGCAACCTTAGTAACTACAAAAGTTCCATCCTCTTTAAAAACAATAATATCATCGAGGTCGGAGCAATCGCAAACAAATTCGTCTTTTCGCAGAGAAGTTCCGGCAAAACCCTCTTCCCTGTTAACATAAAGTTTAACATTTGAAACAGCGACCCTCTGAGCTTCGATTGTATCGAAAAATCTAATTTCAGTTTTTCTCTCCCTACCCTTGCCATATTTATCTTTAATATGCTCGAAATATTTAATTGCATATTCAATAAGATGAGCGAGGTTATAATTAACTTTTTCGAGTTTATCGTTTAGATTTTTAATAATCTCATCAGCCTTAAAGCTATCGAATTTTGAAATTCTTTTAATTTTAATTTCAGTAAGTCTGAGAATATCATCCTGAGTAATTTCCCTATAAAATTGATCTTTAAAAGGATCTAATCCTTTATCAATAGTGCTTAAAACAGCCTCCCAAGTTTCGCAATTTTCAATTTTGCGATAGATTCTGTTTTCAATAAATATTTTTTCCAAGCTAGAATAAAGAAGCTGTTCGAGAAGTTCAAATTTTTCAATTTCAAGTTCTTTATTGAGAAGTTCAACCGTATGATCAGTTGAGATCATCAGCATTTCATTTACATCAACAAACCTAGGTTTACTACCTTCAATAACACAGCAGTTAGTAGCTATGCTGATTTCACAATCGGTGAAAGCATAAAGCGCGTCAATAGTTTGGTCAGGAGATATACCCGGAACAAGATGCACAAGTATTTCAACTTTACTACTTGTGTTATCATCAATTTTCCTAATCTTTATTTTGCCTTTATCATTAGCATTAATAATACTATCTATAAGAGAAGTTGTAGTGCTTCCAAAAGGCAATTCAGAAATAACAAGAGTTTTCTTATCTATTTGAGAAATTTTGGCTCTAACCCTAACCCTTCCTCCTCTTTGACCACCGTTATACTTAGAGAAGTCGGCAAATCCACCAGTTAAAAAATCCGGATAAATATTAGGTTTTTCACCTTTTAGAATATTAATAGAAGCATCAATAAGCTCAATAAAATTGTGCGGAAGGATTTTTGAGGCCAAACCCACTGCGATACCTTCAACACCCTGAGCAAGAAGCAAAGGAAACTTAACAGGCAGAGTAACAGGCTCTTTATTTCTTCCGTCGTAAGAGTTTTTCCAAACAGTGGTTTTAGGATTAAAAACAACCTCCAGAGCAAATTTAGAAAGCCTAGCTTCAATATACCTTGGAGCAGCGGCGCTATCACCGGTGTATGTATTACCCCAGTTTCCCTGAGTATCGATAAGAAGTTCTTTTTGTCCAAGTTGCACAAGAGCATCACCTATTGATGCATCACCGTGAGGGTGGTATTTCATAGTATGACCTATGATATTTGCAACTTTATTATAACGACCATCATCCAAGTCTTTCATTGAATGAAGAATTCTTCTTTGCACAGGCTTAAGTCCGTCGCGCATTTCGGGCACCGCCCTTTCAAGAATCACATAAGAAGCATAATCCAAAAACCAATCCTGATACATCCCTGAAAGCAGCGTAGCTTTTCCTATCTCAGACGTTTTATTGTCTGATGATAGTTCATCATTGCTTTCTAATGAATCATTATTTTCAGATTCTTCAGCAAACTCTTCCTCGTTTTCTTTATCTACTGTATTTTCGTCCATTATATATATATCCTGATCATAAACTATCTATTTCAGTGTGTTTTGTCACTATTACCAGAATTCAAGACTTTTTATACAAAAAGCAAATTAAGTGTTAGATACTGTTTGTATAGCAAACAGACAATTGCAGTAACAATACACCAATGATTTAGCAGAGGTGCAAATTTAAAAAATTATCACAATCACAATTAAAGTAATTTATAGAAGTTATGAGCATATTAAGTATTATTTTAAGAATCTCAGCAAAAGGACCTCTGCCAAAAGAAAACCCAATGCCAATAGAAGGAACAACGCCCAAAGCTGTTTGCCGGTCTGCATTTGAGTAACAAATTTATCAACACTTATTTCATAAGAATCTAATAAATAAATGTTTTCCACAGCCGCCTCATCAATAGCACTGCGTATTTCTGAAATCGACATAAAAAAAGTTTCAGACTCCCTTCTGTCGTAGTTGAAAGACAGCCTATCAACTAGATTATTATTTGCAATTAGAGAATAATTTCCCGACTGTTGAATTTGCGTGTATTGGTATAGGTTAATTACATTTCCGGTGGTTCTTTGCAAAGGAATAATCTCAAAATCATTACCTGAAATTCTAAAAACCTCATCGGGTCTATAAGAATAATTCCTGACAACGATAGGCTTTTCTTCGCCAATTATGTAATAAAGAGGTTGCAACCTTCCGCTTTGCAAGGCAATATTATAAACAGTGGGCACGAAAACAGAATGCCGAGGGAAATTGCTAAAGCTTTCTAAAAGCCCCACAGCGGAAAGGAAAATATTACCTTTATTCACAGCAAACGACGATAGTAAGCTATTTCCATTTCTCAGAATGAGTATATCTTCGCCTCTAATTCTCATAAGCCGAGACAAGACATAATGTTTATCGGCAACAGGAAGATTTATATTATCAGGTATTTTATCAAAAACATCTTTGTAAATATTATGCTGAACATTAATTACAGATACATTTACACGATTTTCATCAAGTTTTGTATAATAGTTTACATTAAGAGCTTCGAGAAAATCCTGATACGACTCCATTTCTATTTCATTTCCCGGAAAAACGAGAATATTACCTCCATTTTCGACATACCTTTTAAGTTCAATAGCCAATCCGCCACCAATAGATTTCAGTCCATTGAGAATTATAAGAGATTTAGCAGAAAATTCAGAATAATCAACATTTCTAACAGATGATTTTCTAAAATAAAACAAAGAATCATTAGAGAACAAAGCATTTAAAAACCTATCCGGCAAATCCTGGTATATTTCCAATACATTGATATCAGATGTAACTTTAAAGCTAAAAAAGAAATTATTATCAAAGGTTATAGGAAAGTCGGAAATTTCGACATATCCCTCAATAAAATCCGGTTTGTCAACAGTAATGGTAAGGGATACAATACTATTTGAAGAAGGCGCAATATCAAAAGTTGCCACACCCCTTTGAGCATTGTTTACAAATAATCTCAGAGGTTGATTTTCGTAGAAATTAGAAGAAGCATTTTTTATTCTGACATTAATTGTTGCAGTCTGATTAAAAAGCCTAATAGGGCTATCTGTCCATACGCTGTCAATATACAAATTATCAACCTCATTTGCCTGCACCGGAATTAGCAATAATTTGTCGAAGTGGAATGGTTCGATATTTTCAATATCGCTTATATTCTTTTGATAATCGCTTATTATATATGCAATATTGTTAGTCATTGAAGAATTTTGAAACAACTCATTTTGCCTAAGAGTAATTTCAGAGATAGACCTCACCCAAGGGCTAATTTTAACTTCATTAAGCATTGAAATAAACTCATCCTTACTAACAAATCGTTGATGTTTGCCTTCAAAATCATTAGTAAGCAGCATAAATTCGTCAGTATAATCATAAGCATTCACAAGCTCTCTGGCTTTTTCTTTTGCAAGGTCTAACATATTTCCCTTAACAGATTCATCTTCCATGCTGAAAGAATTATCAATAAACACACATACTGCGTTTCCTTCAAGGCTCATAACAGAGTCGGCAACAGGGATGAATGGCCTTGAAAAAGCCATAACGAGGCAGCAAATAGCCAAAATTCTACTAATAAGAACTAGAAGATGTTTTAATTTGGACTGTTTCTCAGTTTCGTCGGTTATTTGTTCAAGAAATTTTGTATTTGAAAAATAAATCTTCTTATACCTCCTAAAGTGAAAAAGATGAATGAGAATTGGGATTGATATAGAAATTGCTGCTAAAAGAAACCAAGGGTAAATGAAACTCATAAATGAAAAATTATTAACACACGCAAAGGTAGGAAATTAGTAGAAAGTTTATGATATTGGGTATTGGTAATTTTTTTCTAATTTCGCAACGAATGACGAGATATCTTTGAAAGAAGTACTTAGAATTGAAAAAAATGAAAAAAGACAAGCAAAACACAATACATAATATAGTTTACTCAACTAACAAAGAAGTTAGTTTTGATATAGATACAGAACAAAAAGCCACACTACCGCCCAACCAGCAAGACTTAAGAATTATGATTAGCAAAAAAGGAAGAGGGGGGGAAATTGCCACAGTCGTAGCAAATTTCATTGGTAGTGAAGAAGACTTAGAAATATTGGGCAAAGAGTTAAAAGTTAAATGCGGAGTAGGCGGCTCTGTGAAAGACGGAGAGATAATATTACAAGGTGACAAAAGAGACAAAGCCCTTGAATACTTGCTCAGCAAGGGCTACAAGGCAAAAAAAGCCGGAGGTTGATATACTACTAAAAAGATTTCTCACTCAATTAAAACAAAAGCAGCCCAATAGAAAGGGTCATATTTAGAGCGCATAAATTTTTGAGCATTAAAGAACGCTTGATTTACATTTCCGGATTTAATTAAATCATCATAAAACAGCTCCATAAACTCAACAGTTTCCTTATCAGGCACCTGCCATAGACTCATAATAATATTATGAACACCCGCAATTTTAAATGCCCGTTGCAGCCCAAATACGCCTTCACTTCCTTTAATATCCCCAAGTCCGGTTTCACATGCAGAAAGAACCACAAGTTTTGTTTTTGGAAGATTTAACACAGAAACTTCATTTGCTGTAAGAATGCCATCTTCGCCTTCAATTGCTGTTTTCCTTTCCCAGACGTCATTTCCACCTGCGAGTACTAATCCTGACCTCATAAGAGGATTCTTATTATTAACAAAACTCCAGTTTGCATAGTTTGCCTGGCGTAAATCTACACCTCTGAATTCCACCTCACCTTTTGTGACAGACTTTGCTCTTTCTGCTTCAGCTTTTTCAGGGTCAGGGAAGAAAAACCCGTGAGTAGAAATATGCAAAACAGAATAGTTATCAGCTTTGATTTTGACATTTTCTTCACTGGCATTTTCAGCAATTAGAGAGCTTACATTGTATCCATCATTAGCCAGCTTTGTTTTAATAACATTTGCTTCTTTTTCTGTACCCGGCAAATAGTTCCAAATTTCATTATTTGTAAATTCGGTATTATACTGAACACCTCCAAGAATAAGGAAATTATCATTTCTCCCTAACTCGACATTGGATTTCATAGCTAAATTACCGGTGCTGGACATTTGAAAAAGACTATAATCGTCGCATAAAAATACATTTTTTCGTTTACCCAATGCAGCAAAAGAAACTTTATGCAGCAATCCTGATGGAGAATAATAAACCTTTTTAATGCCTTTCAAATGTTTCTCAAGAGGCTTCCATATTTTCTGATACAATTCGGTTGATGTGTTTTCAAGACCTCCATAAACAGCATTAACAAAATCCAAATCATTATCCTGCATTACACCTAAGATATCTTGAAGTTCTTTTTCAGAACATAATTTTATCATTATAGGTTTTTTGCTTTTATGAGTAACAAGAAAAGCGATGTAATAAACATTATCAAGAGAATCAATAATTCCGTGATAGTGAACAAATTCAACAGCTGCCTCCCCTTTTTTCAAACCGGCTTTAATATCCTCCCATTTAACATTCCTGAACTTTTCATAATCGCTAAACAAGGTAGACTTTTTCACAAGTTCTCTTTCGAGTTCGTTTGCCGCAAACTCATACTCTTTAGTATCCTGCCCTGCTTCAAACATTTTAGCGATATTCTTTTTCAATTCCAACCAATTCTCATAATCTTTAATTAATAATGAATCGCCGCTGTTAATAATATTTTGCCTCATTGCAGTTGACGACTTCAGCAATAAGCCTTTATTGGTAATTGCTATATTATATGCCGTTCCAATGGATTCCGAGTATTTTTCAGGGAAGGAAGCTATAAAATCAAAAAACAGTGAAAAATCAATTTCGATTTTTGCAAAATAGATTTCTTTTTCTCTTTCAGTTAGACTGAAGTAATTTGTTTTCATTTCAAATTCGCCAATCTCTTTAATTTCATTAAGAAAATTATAGGCATTTTGCAGGTCTTTATTGACTACGAAATACATATACTTGAATTTAGCAGCTTCTTTAATCAGCCTTGGAATTCCAACCTCTTTAGCAAGAGAATATGCTTCATCTGCTATTTCTATCATCTTATCAACATCATTTAATTTAGTATGATTGGCTGCAATATTATTTAGAGACTGAACTACGCCCCTTTTGTCACCAACCAGCTCCCTCATTTCTTTTCCTTTAAGAAAAAAGACTTCAGCTTCTGAGTAGTTCCCCATCAGTCCGTATACCATTCCAATATTGTCGTATGAATTGGCCATTCCAAATTTATCACCTAGTTTTTCTTGAATTGCCAAGCATTTCTCATTATACTCAATTGCTTTTTCAAATTCTGCCATTCTGGCATAAGTTATTCCAAAGTTACCAAGAGTGTGTCCAATACTTCTTTTATCTCCAAATTTCTCTTTCAACTCAAGGCTTTTTGTAAAATAATCAATTGCTTCATTATTGTTGTCTTGATAATAGTATATCAATCCTATATTATTATAGGCCTGCGCTATTCCTTGCAAAGATTCAATCTCCTGAAACAATTTCATTGCTCGATTATAATATTCCAATCCCATAGCATATTCACCTTTACTTGTGTATAAACTGCCGATATTGCCACATGCCATAGCGATTTGTCTTTTGCTATCAATTTCTTCGAATAATAACAATGCTCTTTTAGAATATAACAATGATTCATCATAGTTTCCTCTCATAAACCATGTATTTCCCATCAATGTTAATGCTACCGCTTCCTGATCTTTCAATCCGGCATTTTTTGCAAATTCATATTGAATATTTCCATAATAAAAAGCAGTATCAGGTTTAGTCCGCAAATAACCAGACCATGCGTAGTCGTTTAATGCTTTTGATCTATCAAGCGCAGGTTTTTCAGGATTCGACCATATACCCCATAATGAATCGGCAACCTTAGGAGGTAAGTTAGGCTGGGAATAAAGTTCTGAGATGCAAAGCACTTGTATCAGGCAAAATAGATAAAATATTTTTTTCATATTATGCTAAGGTTGAGGTTTTATATTTTGAAACCTAAAATTGTGACATCATCGATTTGATCATTGTTTCCTTTCCATGAGTAGAATGTTTCTTCAAGCAATTGCCTTTGCTCGTAAAGTGGTTTAGAGTGGATAGAAAGTAGAAGTTGTTTAAATCTGGAATATTTGAATCTCTGATTTCCTTCTTCATCAAACTGATCTATATAACCATCAGAGAACATATAGAACGTATCTCCCCTTTGCAATTTAATCTGATGATTTGTAAAACTACCCTTGTTTTTACCAAGAATACCGATAGTAGTGAGGTCAGTTTTAAAAATGCTTAACTCGCTATTTCTGATCATCCAAAGTGGGTTATATGATCCGGAGTATTGTAATTCTAAGTTATCAACATCAATAACTACCAATACAATGTTGATTCCATCCAAAATGGGAGTATCGAATTCATCTTTCTTTCCTGCCTGTTTAAGTGCATCACTAACATGATCCCTCAAAATATTTAGTATTTCGGATGCAACGAACGACTCCTGCTTATTAACAATTTCATTAAGGAACGACATTCCCATCATACTCATAAAGCCACCCGGAACACCATGTCCGGTGCAATCGGCTAGGGCAACAATTAAGTGATTATTAATTCGATTAGCCCAATAAAAATCTCCAGAAACTATCTCCTTAGGTTTAAAAAGGATGAAGCTGTCGGAAATGCCCGGATTATCAAATGACAGATCTGTAAGTACAGATAAATCAGGCAATAAAGCTTGCTGAATACGCTTTGCATAATTAATACTGTCGGTAATGGCTTTGTTTTGGTTTTCGATAAATGTTTTCTGTTTTATCAATATATCGCGTTGAGTTTCGATTTCATCTCTTTGAGATGTAATTTCTTCGTTTTTCTGGTTTATTTCAGCAAATTGCTCGGCCAATAAAACATTGGCTTCCTTCTTAACTTTATAATTTCTATACATCACGAGAGAAAACATTAACGCGATAACAATACCGGCAGCCAATACAATTTTTTGGAGGTTTGATCTTTTTAATTGCTCATCTCTGGCAAGCAGTTTTGCTTCACTAACCTTTTTCTCCTCCACCATTTGAATACTATCGGAAATTGCTTTAATTTCATACTCAAACCTTGCTTGCTGCCTAAGCGTACTTCTGAGGTTTTCTTCGTTAAGGATGCTGTCTTTCATTAACATTTCCTCTTGATAATACTTGAATGCCGTTTTGTAATCTCCCTGTTTTTCATAAATATCTTTCAGCAATGCGGCAGCCTTTTCGATACTTTCAACAAAATTTAGTTCCTTACTTACTTTGTAACCCTGCTGAGCAAATTCAAGAGCTTTTGCAATATTATTTAGCTTCAAATAAGTCATACCTAATTCAACAAGAGATGTGGAAATGCGAGTTTTATTGCCTATTTCCAAGTTTTTCTTATACCCATCATTGAAGAATTTAAGTGCAGTTTTATATTGCTGCTGTTTATAATATATCTCGCCAAGGCTGCTTAGCGAAATTGCTATTATATCCTTATCGCCTATAAGTTCAGCAATTTCAAATGATCTGGTATAATTGTCAAGAGCATTTTGCATATCACCAAGTTCAAGGTAAACTAAGCCTATATTGCTCAATAGCAAAGCGAGTGCATGTTTATGATCTATTTCTTCGTTAATAACAAGGCCTTTTTTGTAAAACTCAAGAGCTTTTTGATATTCTTTTTGATTATGATAAATCGAGCCAATGCTATTCAGAGATACTGCCATTCCTCTTTTATCACCTAGTTCTTCATTAATTCTATAACTTTTATTGAAATTTTCAAGAGCTCTGTTGATATTACCATGATTACGATGAACAAGTCCAATGTTTATAAGAGTATTCGCCATGCCCAATTTATCACCTATAGCTTCTTTCATTTCAAGGCTTCTGTTATAATATTCCAAAGCCTTATCAATTTCACCCTGAACATAAAAAATAACGGCAATAAAATTCAGTGAACTTGCCATACCATGCTTATCATCTATTTCTTCGCTTATATCAAGGCTTTTGTTATTAAGTTCAAGGGCTTTGTTAAGTTCGCCTTTATGATAATAAATAGTTGCAAGTTTATAAACAGCAAGAGAATATTGAAATTTTGCAGCTTTTCCAACAGCCACATCTTTATCATTTTGCATTAAAGCTTCTGATATTTCTGCTGCTTTTTGAAAATAGATGAATGCAGAGTCCGGGATAGACCTTATGTATAAATTACCTAATTCCTGGAGGGCTTTAATTCGGATGGTATCATGAGATTTTGAATTCGAAACAGATAAAAGAGAGTCAATTTTTTGAGTATTGCCATACGCAGAGAACCCTACAGTAATGATGATTACAAAAGGCAGAAAATTGCGATATAACAATTTCATTTGAAAAAGTAAAAGTTCGAGTTAGCATAGTTATACAAAGCTAACTCAAAAATTGAATAATATTGAAAATTACTCTAACAAAACAAAAGCTGCCCAAAAAAATGGGTCATATTTATTTCTCATGAAGCTTTGGGTTTCAAAAAAAGCTTTTTTAACATCCTTATGCTTTAAAAGCTTTGCATAAAACAACTCCATAAACTCAACAGTTTCTTTATCCGGCACTTGCCATAAACTCATTATAATAGTTTTTGCACCGGCCATTTTAAATGCCCTTTGCAAACCATAAACGCCTTCACTCCCTTTAATATCTCCAAGTCCGGTTTCGCAAGCAGAAAGAACCACAAGCTTTGTATTAAAAAGATTAAGATAAGCGACTTCTTCAGCAGTAAGCACTCCATCATCTGTATTGTCTGTGCTTTCATTAGAAGACCAAGAATTATTTGCACCGGCTAATAAAAGGCCTGATCGCATTAATGGTTTGGGATTATCCTTAAAACTTGTTGTTGCAATATTTGAAGAAGATCCCCTAAAATCAACCTCGCCTTCAATCTTTATATCTTTCATTTTCAAGGCCATATCAGTTGGGTCGGGGAAAAAATAACCATGTGTTGCTATATGTAGAAGCTCTGTATTTGAAGCAATACTCTTAAGATTTTCCTCAGTGGCATATTCACCAGAAAAAACAACTGTTTTCACTTTTGTTTTCTTAAGCATTGCTTTTATTTTATGAAGCTCTGTTAATGTACCCGGTAGATATTTCCAAGCATCTGATTCGGAGGGAATTTTGCTATACTCAACACCCCCAAATATTGAAGCACTTTTAATATTAAACTTGTCTGCTTTATTAGATTGGGCGATATTACCCAAATTTGATTGAATATTAATACTATACAAATCGTTTAGAAACCTATTCTCATTATTTCTTAAAGCATAGAAACTAATTTTATGTAACATACCGGTTGGCGAGATATAAACATTATTTATCCCATTAAGATATTTCTCAAGAGGTTGCCAAATCAAATTATACAAATCGGTAGTCTTGTTGGTTTTAACATTTAAAGTTCCATAAGCATCATTAATATAATCATAGCTACTTCCCTGAAAATCTCCCAGAATTGAAATAAGTTGTTTTTGTTCAAAAAGGGGAATAAGCAATGGGTATTCAAAGTCTTTTCGTAATATCACTGCTATGTATATGACACTATCTGTCCAAAAGTTACCCCTAAAATATGCGAATGATGAAAATTGAATTGCAACTTCATCATTTTTTAATTTGCTTTGTACGTCTTGCCATTTAACATTTGTAAGACTCTTAACCCTTCCAAAACTTCCAGACAACCTTGTTAGTTCAGACTCTAATTTTTCTGCTTTTTGTTCTAATATGTCAATATCCTCAACTCTCTGTTCAATTGGAGTGGAATATTCTTTAGAAAGATTACTCTTAACCTCCACCCATTCGTCGTACTTTTCAATTGCCTCTTGATTTCCGCTATTTAGAATAGTCTGACGGATTTCTATACCCGATTGAAGAATCATACCTTTTGCTGCCAAGTCTATATTAAAAGCATCAGCGCCAACCTTATTATTATCCAACGAATATTCGTAAAAGAAACTGAAATACGAATTAAAGTATCTGTTGTTTATTAGTAGAAACTTCTCTTTGTCAGCTTCTGCCAAAAATGTAAATGCACGATCAATATTTAAAAAGTTATTTACAATAGCAATTTTATAATACTCATAAGATTCATCTTTTCTATCCAAATAATACAAAATTTCTCCGATATTATAGGCTCGCATTCCGTATCCTGAATGATCTTTCCCCAATGAATTCTCTGAAATTTTAATTGATTCCAAATATAATGAAAGAGCACTTTCATAATTTCCTGTGTACCGATAAATATTAGCCAGATTATTTAGCCTGATTGAATATGCATGATGATTTTTACCCAAGGCCTTTTCAGTTACATCAAGAGCTTCCAGCTGCATACTAAGGGCCTTATCATATTGCCCAAGGTTTCTATATAGGTTTGCCAGATTATTTAGACTGCTTGCATAATTAGGATGGCTTTTGCCGAATACTTTTTCACTACTTTCAACTGCATCTATTAGCAATGGTAATGCATTCTCGTTCTGGGAAGTATTTCTGTAAAACTCTGCCAGATTATTTAAACATAAAACATATGTAGGGTGCTCTGTTCCAAATGTAAGCTTTGCATTTTCCAGAGCATACAAATAAAGAGGATGAGCTTTATCAAACTGCCCCATTTCTTCAAGCAAGGTAGCCAGATTATTTATTCTAACAAAATAGTTTTGATGGCTTTTACCAACTGTAACTTCAGCAATTTGCAATGATTCCTCATATAATATTAAAGCTTTATCATACATCCCCATTTTCTTATACAAAGCAGCCAGATTATTTAATCTTACGCCATAGGTGGGATGCTTTTTACCAAGAGTTTTTTCAGTATTTTCAATAGATTCAATATATAATTCTAATGCTTTTTCATATAAGCCCATTTTATAATACAAACTTGCTAGGTTATTTAACCTGGTTCCGTAGATATGTTGATCCTGAAGATTATTATTCTTAACATTTTCAATAGATGTCAATTGAAGTTCGAGAGCTTTCTCGTAATTCCCCAGTTCTTCGTAAATAATTGCAAGGTTGTTTAGTCTTACTCCATATTCTATATGGTTTTCCCCCATAGACTTGCCCGTTATTTCAAGTGCTTCAATTGATAGTTTAAGAGCATTTTCATAATCACCTTTTCTTCTGTGTAAAATTGAGATATTGTTAAGACAGGTGCCTGTTTTTTGATGCTCTCTGCCTTGAAGTCTCACTCTGAGCTCAAGTTCTTCATTAAAAGTTTCTATTGCCTTATCATAATTATTACTGAAATAATAAACATAAGCAAGTTTTTGAATCAAATCAGTATAAACAGTATCTTTTTGACCTACTTCAATCTGATATAGTTCTATTGACTTTTCAGCATTTTGCAATGCTTCGGTATATTGACGTTTTTCTTGAAAAAAAGTAGTTAAAGAATCGTGGTATTTCCAATCCTGAGCAATAGAAGAAGTAGCAAACAAAATAAAAATCACAAAATGGAGAAATACTTTATTCATCTTTATAAAAATAAATTATCAAATTCTAAAACCTAGCACAGTAATATCATCAATTTGGTCATTATTGCCTTTCCATTTCTCAAATGTTGAATACAGTATTTCTTTCTGTTTTTGAAGAGATTCATTTTGGATTGACAACAATAAATTCTTGAAACGAGAATACTTGTAACGCTGTGAACCAGATTCATCAAACTGGTCGATATAGCCATCTGAAAACATATAAAATGTATCTCCTTTTTCAAGCTTAATATTATAATTTGTAAAACTGCCTTTGTTTTTAACAAATACTCCAATAGTAGTTCTATCAGTTTTTAAGATGCTCAGAGTGTTATTTCTAACCAAATACAAAGGATTAAAGGAGCCTGAATACTGCAATTCCATTTTTTCAATGTCAATAACTGCGATTACAATGTTTATGCCATCAAGAATTGGATTATCATCCTCGTCTTTTCTTCCGGCTTGGGTAAGCGTTATATTTACTATATCGCGGAGTTGATTGAGAATTTCATTAGCGATATAATTTTCCTGTTTATTTACAATTTCATTAAGAAAAGAAATTCCAAGCATACTCATAAAACCGCCCGGCACTCCGTGTCCTGTGCAATCAGCAACTGCAATTATCAAATGATTATTGATTCTATTTGCCCAGTAGAAATCACCAGAAACAATTTCTTTAGGTTGAAACAGCACAAAGCTATCAGTAATACTATCTAATCCATTATATTTTTCATCCAACAAAGAAAGATCGGGAAGCAAAGCTTGTTGTATTCTTTTTGCATAATTAATGCTGTTTGTAATTGCCTGATTCTGCCTTTCTATAAATTCTTTCTGTTGAATCGCAACATCTCTTTGCGCTTGTATTTCGTAGTTTTGAGCTTCAATTTCTTCATTCTGGGCCTGAATTTCCTCGGTTTTCTCATTTAACCTAACATAGTTATCCTCAAGAACCTTCTTCTGCAGGTCAATTACCTGGTTTTGTTTTTTAGTATATAACAAACGGTTTTGCAAAACAAACAGCAATACTGAAATGATAAGCAACCCGGCAGACACCATAATAATAACAGCTCTTTGCTGCTTGGTTTCCTGCTTTTTTCTAATCAATTCAAGTTTATCAATTTCTCTTTCAGTTTCAAGTTTTTCAATTTGCAACTGCCTTCTTTCCGCCTCCCATTTCAATTCTGAATCAGTAATCGACCTGATTTTTTCTTCGTTAATAATCTTCTCCTTTGTAGAAACATATATTTCAAGGTATTCAAATGCTTTTTCATAATTTCCTAGCAAAGCATATATAGTTTTGAGGCTTTCTGCAGCTGAATTTTGAGCAGGCAGATAATCTCTTCTCTTGCCAATTTCCAATGATTTCTCAGAATATTCAATTGCAGCATACAAAAGACTATCTCTTACTTCAACATTGTGTGACTCTTTTTTAGCAAGACTAATATTCAAATCGGCGAGATAATAAAGCACAGTGGCTGTTCCACTATCATCATGAATTTCGTCCCATATTTTGAGTGATTGCATAAAGTATCTTCTTGCACGATTGAAATCGCCAATTTTTAAGTAAACGTCACCAATATTTATATAGCAGATTGCCATCCCGCCTTTATCTCCAAGTCCTTTGTCTATTGCAAGAGCTTTTTCCAGATAGACTAAAGCCTTATCATATTGTTCCAGTTGCTTGTATATGATTGCAATATTGTTATACCCAATTGAAATATCAATAACTTCTCCCAACTCCTCAGCAATCTTTATTGATTGTTCGTAATAATAAATAGCCTGATCTGTATTGCCTAGTGTGTAGTGAATCAGTCCGACATTTATATAGCCCTGCCCCAAACCTTTTATATCACCATTAAGTTCATCTATTTTGGCAGACAGCAGAAAATACTTCAACGCTTCATCGTAGATACTTCGGTTATAGTAAGCAAGCCCGATATTGTTATAACTATAAGATAATGTAATACTATCATTAACCTCTGCAGCAATATCAACAGCCATATTGGAGTATTCAATGGCTTTGTCAAAAACATTAAGGTTGTTATAAACAAGTCCGATACTATTGTATATACGCCCAATTTCAAATTTATTGTCAATTCCAAGTGCAATTTTCAAAGCCTGATGAAGGTTATCAAGCGCCAAATCATACTCTCTTTTGTCAATATGCCAATTTCCAATATGCCTTTTAGCAATTGCTTGAATTTTCTCATCGTTATTTTTATTTGCAATCAGGAGAGCATTATTATAAAATACAATACTTGAATCAGGGTTAACCATTTCAAAGGCTTTTCCAATTTCAATTAGTAAATTAGAGCTAGTAGAATCGTTGTTTGATTTTGAAAGTTGAATGCGGAGAGAATCAATTTTATGACTTTGCCCATTTAAATTAATAAAGGCAAAAACAAGCATAAACAACAGAAGCGTTTTATTTTTTGACTTCATCGGGCAAGCAATAGACTATCCAATCAGACATAAAGTTTCCAATTGTTAAAAATAAGAATAAATTTTGGAATATAAATCATTATAAAAACCCAAAGAAATTATTCAAATCTAAAAATCATTATTTTTACATAAAAACAAACGAGTATGCTTCGAAAACTTATTCTATACTTTACAATATTTATCCTAAGCTTGGGGGCACAAGCTCAAAACAGAGCAAAGCTTGAATCATTGTGGAGAATTTATAATAATTCTTTGCACGATACGACTAAAGTACAAGCATACATTGCAATTGGAGATGTTTATGAATATGTGATACCTGATTCTGCATTGTATTTTTATCATAAAGCATTAAAAGTAGTTGAAGACAACTTACAATCATTAACAAATGACTCACTAATAACATCAATATTTCTTGCCGAAAAAGCCACTGCAAATCAGTATATTGGAATTGTTTTGTGGAATAGAGGCAACTTTGATCTTTCACTTCACCATCATAACAAAGCTCTCGCAATTAATGAAAAACTTGGAAATAAAAAAAGAATTTCAAGCTGTTTTTCAAATATTGGGTTGGTTTATGCCGACCAGGGTGATTACGATAAAGCAATTAATTTTTATGAAAAATCTGTTGAAATAAAAGTAGAATTAGGCGACAGAAGAGGTTCTTCAATTACATTTAATAATATGGGTAATGTTTATAATAGTCAGGGCAACTATGAAAAAGCATTAGAGTATTACGTTAAATCTCTCGAAATCAAGGAAGAATACAGCGACAAAAGAGGTATGTCGGCAAGCTATATAAACATTGGAATAGTATATAAAAACCTGGCAACACATTTAAAAGACAATATTATAAGAGATGAAATGTTTAACAAGGCTATTGTTAGTTATCAAAAAGCTTTGAATATTTATTTAGAATTGGATGATAAAATGGGAGAGTCAACAGTTTATGTTAATATTGGAAATGTTTATGTAGAAAGAGCGTTGAAAAGCAATAATATATCAGACAAAAGCGAATATTTCAAAAGAGCATTTTACTACTACCGCAAATCACTTGAAAGAAAGAATGAATTACTTGATAAAAACGGCGAAGCCATTGTATATGGAAATTTGGCAAGCTTATTTCTGAATTTGGCAAATGACAGAGAAATAGCCAAAGTGCAGTCAGACATGAATGCATATTTAGACAGTGCTATAATTTACGGAGAAAGATCTATTCTTATTTCCCGTGAAATAGGTTCCAAGCCTAGAGAGAAATATGCAACACTATATATGGCAATTGCTAATTGGAAGAAAGGCAGAACAAACTTTGCAGCATCGTATTTCGACAACCTTATTCAAATGAATAACAACAACATTATGATGAATTTCTCATTCCTTTCTGAGTTTGAAAAAGAAAAGTTCTTTTCAACCATTGGTTCGGAATATGATAAATTCAACTCATTTGCACTATATCTTCAAAAAACATTTCCCGAACTAGCAGTTTCATCTTACAATAATACAATAAAAAACAAAGGACTGCTGTTGAAGTCAAATACTGCAATGAAAAATGCAGTTTATAATTCAAACGACAGCTTACTCATAAAGCGTTACGATGAATGGATACAATTGCGTAAGGATATAGCCAAATTATACGCTCAAGGAAAAGCAACCAGAGATCTTGAGAAAACAGCCGATGAAATGGAATCTTTTCTTGTGAGAAATTCAAATGAATTTTCAAATTTCAAAAAAGTACAAGATATCTCTTATGAAGACATTAGGAAGAAACTAAAAGCAAATGAGGCTGTTATTGAATTTATAAATTTTCAGGATTTTCATCCGGATAGCAATATAATTGAATTTAAAGACAAGGTCATTTATGCTGCAATACTATTAAAATCCGACAGCAAATATCCGGAAATAATTACACTGTTTGAAGAGAAACAATTAGAGGAATTGCTGAGTAATTATACGGGAAACAATTTTGAGTATATTAACCAAGTTTATGGAACATTAAACCATTTAAACACTTCACTTTATGAAATAATTTGGAAGCCATTGGAAAGCCATTTACAAGGAATTAATAAAGTATTCATTTCTCCAACAGGATTATTGCATAAAATAAGCTTTGCAGCTATTGCCAAGGGTCATAACAAATATCTGTGCGACATTTATAATATTGAATTAAAGTCAAACACCGGAATTTTGGCTGAATTGGAAGATACACAAGCTGTAAAAATAAAAAACGCCATAATTTATGGCGGCATAGAATACAGCACAGAAGATTTAAACATAGAACAATGGAAATACTTGCCTGGAACAAAATCAGAATCCGAAAAAATTTCTAAACTTTTGCAATCAAAAAAAATAAACAATAAACATTTCACGGGAGAAGAGGCTAGTGAAGAATCATTCAAGAATTTCGCAAGTGATGTAGATCTTTTACATATTGCTACTCATGGTTTCTTTTACCCAGATCCCGAGAAAGTGAAAAAGCAAAAGGAAAAAGCAACTGTGAAAGGTGAAGTAGAATTTAGAAGCGGGCAAAATCTAACTAGAAATGCTTTTGTTGAATCGAAAAATCCATTTATGCGTTCGGGATTAATATTTGCCGGTGCAAATTATGCTTGGAACGAAAGCACCTTAGATATTGAAAATGATGGAATATTAACAGCTCAGGAAGTAACTAATATTGATCTTAGAAAAGTAGAATTGTTGGTAATGTCTGCTTGTGAAACCGGACTTGGAGATATTGTTGGATCAGAAGGTGTTTATGGTTTGCAAAGAGCTTTTAAAATGGCCGGTGTGAAAAAGATAATAATGAGTCTTTGGCAAGTACCGGATAAGGAAACAGAAGAATTTATGACACTTTTTTATCAATCACTTACCAAAACCAATGATATTAAATTATCGTTTGTGAATACACAAAAAGCAATGAGATTAAAATACGACCCGTTTTATTGGGCTGCATTTGTATTGATTGAGTAAGAACGTGTTGTTGCATTGTAAGTCCAATTCTCAAAGAGTAGAGCTAATGGTTTTAAGAATAAAAAAACGGAACATAGTCAAATGCTGAAAATCTATTCAAGCAAAACGAAAGCAGCCCAGAAATATGGATCATATTTAGCTCGCATCTTCTTTTGGGTAAGATTAAATGATTTTTTTATATCATTTGATTTAATGAGTTCAGAGTAGAAAGAAATCATAAACTCCTCTGTTTCTTTATCCGGAACCTGCCAAAGACTCATGATAATATAATTAACCCCTGCCATTTTAAAAGCACGTTGTAATCCGTAAACACCTTCACTGCCTCGAATTTCACCAAGTCCTGTTTCGCAAGCAGACAGCACAACAAGTCCTGTGTTTCTTAGGTCAATATTAACAACTTCCTGGGCTGTAAGAACTCCATCATTATCAGTACCGGCAAAAGGTTCAGCCCAAACTCTGTTTGCACCAGAAAATGTTAATCCTGATCTCATCAAGGGGTTTTGGTTTTTTAAATATTGCCAAACTCCAAACCCACGCGCTCCGCTTAGATTGCTGCCTCTGAATATAATGTTCTCTTTGATTTCAGAATGAAATGCTTCTAGCTGTTCCTGTGGGTCGGGAAAGAAGAATCCATGAGTTGCAATATGGATAATATCAGTTTTCCCGCCTAGTTCCTTAATTTTCTCTTCTTTGGAGTTGTCTCCTGTAAATAGATTTACATTAATATTATTGCCTTGAAGAATTTCGCTTATTGTTGTAGCCTCAAGCTTAGTTCCTTCTAAATATTGCCAAATTTCTTGATCAATATTGTCAGCGTTATAATTAATTCCTCCGAAAACCAAAGCTGAAAAATTGTTAGCTAATTGAAAATTGTCTGGATATGCAAGCTTAATCGTTCCTGACTGAGTTTGTAATTCGTAAATATCGCATAAATAAACGTCTTTTTCTTTGGCAATAGCAGCAAAAGATATTTTATGCAGCAGTCCTGAAGGTGATAAGGCTGAATTCAAGTCACAAATGCAACTTTTTGTTTAATCAAATTTAATGATAAAAATTCAATTGGTGATAAGAACCCCAATTTTTTTCTTGGTCTGTTATTTAACTTGTGTTGAACATATTGAATTTGTTGATTAGTAATATTTTCAAAAGAAGACCCTTTAGGAAAGTATTGCCTGATAAGCC
>Ga0208244_100630_pt1 | contig 29850 bp, 30 predicted proteins | sample SubbioCR12Aug_5A_FD_184828 | JGI IMG/M metagenome (GOLD analysis project Ga0208244, IMG submission 184828) | Serpentinite rock and fluid subsurface biosphere microbial communities from McLaughlin Reserve, California, USA - CR12Aug_5A (SPAdes) | ecosystem: Environmental > Terrestrial > Deep...
TTTACCCAGGGCGGGCGGTGTCGGGCTGAAACCGGAACATTTCCGGACGATTCTCGACACGCGGCCCGCCATCGGCTTCTTCGAGATCCACGCCGAGAACTACATGGTGGCCGGCGGGCCGTTCCATCATTACCTGGAACGCATCCGCGCCGACTACCCGCTGTCGATCCATGGCGTCGGCCTGTCCATCGGCGGCGCCGGTCCGCTCGACGCGGCGCATCTGGACCGTCTGGCCGTGCTACTCGACCGCTACCAGCCGGAATCCTTCTCGGAACATCTGGCCTGGTCCAGCCACAACGACATCTTTTTCAACGACCTGCTGCCGGCGCCCTATCACGCCGGCACGCTGGCGCTGGTTTGCGAGCATATCGACCAGGTGCAGGAACGCCTCGGTCGGCGCATGCTGCTGGAGAACCCGGCGACCTATGTCGAGTTCGCGGCCTCGACCATGGCCGAAGGCGATTTCATGGCCGAGGTCGTCAAGCGCACCGGCTGCGGGCTGCTGCTCGACGTTAATAATGTTTACGTTTCCTGCGTCAATCACGGCCGCAGTGCCTCGGCCCATCTGCGTTCACTGCCGTTGGCCGCGACGGGCGAGATTCACCTGGCCGGCTTCGCCGAGGATGTCGATGCGGCCGGGGATCGGCTGTTGATCGACAGCCATGGCGCGGATGTTGCGGGCGACGTCTGGGATCTTTACGCCGAGGCCCTGGGCTACGTCGGGCCGATCGCCACCTTGATCGAGCGCGACAACGACATTCCCGAATTGGCCGTATTGCACGCCGAGGCCCGCCAGGCGGAGGCGATGATGGCGGCGCTGGGCGCCGATGAAAGGCAGGCCGCATGAGCGCGCATGCTGACTTTGCCGCCGTCCTGCTAGCGCCGACTTTTCAGTGTCCGCCGGGACTGAAGACCTGGAACGGCTCCGATCCGGCCAAGCGCTTCGGCGTCTATCGCAATAACGTCGTCGTCGGTCTGGTCGATGCGCTAGCCGACACCTATCCTGTCGTGCAGGCGCTGGTCGGCGAAGACTTTTTCCGCGCCATGGCTGCCGAGTTCGTGCGGCAATCGCCGCCGCGCTCGCCGGTGCTGGCCTGGTATGGCGCAGGGTTCGCGGATTTCGTTGCTGGCTTCGAACCGGTCGCCGGGCTGGCTTATCTGGGCGATGTGGCGCGACTGGAATGGCTGCGTGTCGAAGCCTGGCACGCGGCGGATGCGGCGGCGTTGCCGCTGACCCAGCTCACGACGCTGCTGGCCGACACGCAAGCTCTGCCGGATACACGTTTCGTGCTGCATCCGGCCCTGCGCGTGATGAGTTCGGCGCATCCGGTCGTATCGCTCTGGGCCGCGCATCAAGCCGACGCCCCTGAAGCCATGCTGAATGAGATCGACATGGGCAGCGGCGAAGCCGCCCTGTTGCTGCGTCCCGCTCTCGATGTCGAGATCATGCGCATCGAGCCCGGCGCCGCCGCCTTCATCGGCCGTCTGCTGGCCGGCGAGAACTTCGGTGCCGCCGTCGCCGAGGATTTTGATCTACCCGCGACACTGGGCCTGCTGATTCGCAGCGGCGCCATCGTCGCCACCGCCAGGAGTGCATCATGAAAACCCAAGCCATCGCGCTCGTACACCGCCTCATTGCCCTGTTCGGCCGGATTCCCGATGACCTCATCGCCTTGCTCGGCCGCTTCTCCATCGCGGCGATCTTCTGGAAATCCGGCCAGACCAAGATACAGGGCTTCGCGCTCGACATCGTGTCCGGCGAATTCCAGTTTGGCTGGCCGCGCCTGTCCGATTCCGTCGTTGATCTGTTTCGCGAGGAATACCGGTTGCCGCTGCTGCCGCCGGAGTTGGGCGCGATCATGGCCGCCAGTGCCGAGCATGTCTTCCCGGCACTGATCCTGCTCGGCCTGGCGACGCGCTTTTCCGCGCTGGCACTGCTGGGCATGACGGCGACGATCCAGTTCCTGGTCTATCCTGATGCCTATCCGACGCACGGGGTCTGGGCGGCGGTGCTGCTGTTCCTGGTGGCGCGCGGGCCGGGGCGGGTGTCGCTCGATCACTGGATGGCCGGGAAGTTCTCGAAACAATGAAATCAAGATGAAGGGGAGTTCGATCCGTAGCCGGCTGGTCATGGCGTTCGCCGTCATGCTGGTGCTGCTGCTGGCCGTGTCCGTGGTCGCCTTGCATCGTTTCAGCGTATTGACCAACGCCATGCACGAGTTCGTCGATCATCAGGCGCGCTTGGCCTTTCTTGCCCAACGGGCCAATCAGCATGCACAGAACGCCGCCATGCATCTGCTGAGGCTGCTGCAAACCCGGGAGAGAGAGCAGCGGGTTCCCCTCTACGCTTCAATGGATGCCGCGCTGGCCGATTCGGATGCCGCCATCGGCGGCCTGGAACGTGCCGGTTTGATGGGGGATGGTGATAACAACATCCGCCAATTGGTTGAGTTGCGTGCTCACTATGGCGAGTCGTTTCAGGAAACCGTCGAGTTGATCGAAATCGAAGGTTTGCTTGCGGCGCGGCGGCATTTCGACGACAAGACCGACCCGCTGCTGAAGTCGCTGCTGAACACCACGCTCGCAATTTCCGGTCAGCAGCAGGACTTGATGCAGTCCGAGGTGGAACAGCTCGAAGCCGCCGTCGCCAATGCACGCATTCTCGTCATGCTGATTGCCGCCAGCGCGTTGCTGGCTGGCGGCCTGCTGGCCGTGCTCATTTCGCGCAGCATCGTGCGGCCGGTGCAGAAGGCCGTCATGGTGGCGGAGTCGATTGCCGCAGGGGATTACGTTTGCCAGGTGCCGGCAGGCGAGGGACGGGAAATGGGGGCCCTGATGCAGGCGCTCGACGTGATGCGCGAGAGCATCGCCAGTCGCGAACAACACATCCTGAAACTCGCCTATGTCGATAGCCTGACCGGGCTGCCGAACCGGACGCGCTTCATGGAAGTGCTGGCCGATGCCTTTGCACACGGTCAGGGCGTGCTGATCCTGCTCGACATCGACCGCTTTGCACCGATCAACAATGCGCTGGGATACCAGGTGGGCGACCGGATGTTGCAGCAAGTCGCATTGCGCCTTGCTCAAGATCTGCCGGAAACCCATTTCGTCGCGCGTCTCGGTGGCGATGAGTTTGCCATCGTGATACGTGGCGTCGGCCATGAGGCGATCACGGCATACGCCATGTCGGTGCTTGCCCGCCTGCGGGAACCCATGATGCTCGACAGTCAGCGCCTGGACATCGATGCCAGCCTGGGCATTGTCCGGTTTCCGGAAGATGCGCTCTCGGTGACGGCTCTACAGCGCCGGGCCGACCTGGCGATGAGCCTGGCCAAACGACGTCATGCCGGCTACGCATTTGCCGCGGACGTCGCCGATGAGCCGCCGCACGAGCAACTGAGCTTGATCGGCGAGATGCGGGACGCGCTGTTGCGCAACGAATTTACCGTGTACTTCCAGCCCAAGATGGAACTGGCGACGCGGCGCATCAAGGGCGCCGAGGCACTATTGCGCTGGCGCCATCCCGAACGCGGCCTCGTACCTCCCGGGCGCTTCATTCCCTTTGCCGAGCAAACCGGCTTTATCCGCGAGATTACCCCCTGGCTGCTGAGCACCGTGATTGCCCATGCCGCCGAGTGGCACAAGGCCGGTCTGGGTATTGTGGCGTCCGCCAACATTTCGACGCTCGATCTGTTGAATCTGGATTTCGTCGATCAGGTGCGGCAGTTGCTCCATGCGCATGCGCTACCGCCCGGGCAACTCTGCATCGAGATTACCGAGAGTGCGCTGATGGACGATCCGGAGCTCGCCTTGAAGCATCTGGACGATCTTGCCGCCCTGGGCGTCAAGCTTTCGATTGATGATTATGGCTCTGGCCAGGCATCGCTGGCTTATGTGAAGAACCTGCCGGTGCATGAACTCAAGATCGACCGAACCTTTGTGGATAAGGTGGATCAATTGCCCAAGAATGCCGCCATCGTGCGCTCGACAATTTTGCTCTGCCGCGAATTGAATCTGACCGTCGTGGCGGAAGGCGCCGAGACGCAGGACGAACTGGACTGGCTGACAAACAACGGCTGCGAGGTCGTGCAAGGGTATGGCATCGCCAAGCCGATGCCTGCGGAGGAATTTCCCCGCTGGGTGGCCGCATTCAAGGGAAATGCCTAAGCTCGGGCAACGAGATCAATCATTGGGGAGGGCGGAATGTTTTTTTCGGGGAGCAAAAAAGTCATCGCGGATCTCGAGCGGCGCCTGGCCAATGCGGAACAGGAGCGGGAAACGCTGCGCAAGGAGTTGGATGAGGCGCAGGCGCGCATCGCCGAGATGGAAGGCCATTGCACGATCGCCGAGGCGGACAAGAACCGGTCAGCGGCCGTCGCCCGGGCGGCGACCTGCTTCGGTGAATCGTTTACCGCCGTGCGCGGGTCATTGCAGACCCTGGCGGAAGACATGGAGGGCAAGCGCAGAAAGGCCGCCGAATCTTCCGCCGAAACGCTGACCAATCGCGATGCGATGCGGCGCATCCTCGGCTACTTCGATGTGATCGCCAGCGGCACGCAGGACACCATGCAGCGCGTCGAAAAGCTGGCGGAGCGCGCCGGACAGATCAGCGGCATCATCCAGATCATCCGCGAGGTGGCGGATCAGACCAATCTGCTGGCGCTGAATGCCGCCATCGAAGCGGCGCGCGCCGGCGAACAAGGACGCGGCTTTGCCGTGGTCGCCGACGAGGTGCGCAAACTGGCGGTACGCACGGCAACGTCTGCCAAAGAGATTACCAATCTGGTGACGGCGAACCGTGTCGAAATGCAGGCCACCCGCCAGCACATCGGCGAATGGGCGGACAGCGCCCAGAAATTCGGCAGCGCAGGCCAGGCGACGGCGGAATTGATGGAAGCCTTGTACCAGAGTACGCGCGGCATGGAAATCACCGTGGCACAAAGTGCCTTGCAGGCCTTGGCGGAAACGGCCAAGGTCGAGCATCTGGCCTGGAAGTATGCGGCGGTGGAAGCCTTGGCGTCAGGTGGCAGGCTGGACGGTTCCGCCACCGACGACCATGCCTGTCGCCTGGGTGCCTGGATTCATTCCGGGGAAGGCAAGCGCTGCTTTTCGCGGCTGTCCGCCTTTCGCGACCTGGAACGGGTGCACGGAGACTTTCACCGCCGCATGGCGGCCATGACCTCAATGGCCGGCGCGTCGGCAGACGACATCATGCAGGGCATCGGCGCCATCGATGCGGCCGAGCGCGAGTTGATGACGGCGCTGGATCGTTTGATCGCGGCGGCGGCGGCGCAGAATGCCGATGTGTTCTGTGTCGGCTAGGCCGGCTCCTGATCCCACACGACATGCATGATCTGGCAAGCGAGCAGTGTGGGTGTAACAGTGCAGGCGGCGCAGGTACTGCGGGTGGGGCGTTTCCGGCAACCATGGCATGCCTGCAGCCGCTCTTGTGCCGTTTTGAGATCGGCGAGCGTGGACTGTAATTGCCGTATCCGGTCTTCGATAGCGTTCTCCTGCCGGGACAGTATGGCGGCAACCGCCTTGCTGGCGGCATCGCCCGTTCTCGACCGTCGCCGGATCGCCGCCAGATTCGCCAGCGTATCAAGTGAGACATCGGCGGCGCTGAAGGCCTGAATGGCCTTGAATCGTTCGAGATCCTCGCCGGAGTAGTTGCGGGTTCCCCCCTCGGACCGGCCGGGAGAAATCAAAGCCTTTTGCTCGTAGAAGCGCAGGGTGGAAACCGAAACCCCGATCTCCCGGGCGACGTCGCCGATCTTCAATTTCAGGCGCCGACCAGCCTGGCCACGGTGCCGAGTTTCCGTCCAATCTCGGGGATCGTGCGCATGTCGAAAACCGCAGGATCGTAACTGACGAAGAGAATGTTGGGCTTGCTCGACTCCAGGCGAGAGTCGCTGACTCCGGGCATTGCCGCCACCTCGGCATGGAGCTTTTCTTTCAGTGCAGGGTTTTCGACGTGAATCATCAGTTCAACATGCGATTCCATGATCAGCCTCCTTGTGTTATCAATCTACAGTGAACTATAGATTTATGCGGCGGCGCTGTCAAATCGATTCGATTGGATGCGGCCTGGTCTAGAACGAAAAACTCCCGCGCCATTGGCTGGCGACATGGTCGATGAAGACCCGCTTCGGGGCGACATGGCTGAGTGCCTGGCTCTCGATCTCCATCTCGGGTTGGCGGCCGAGCCGCTCGGCCACCTCGAAGGTGCAGGCGGTCGACGTGACCGGCCGGAAGTAAATCAGCAGCTGGCCATGCGCCGGTATTGTCGGCTTGCCCCGCGAGTCATCGCGGAAATGCACGAACTTTTTCACGAGGCAGGAGAAATATAACTCCAGCTCGACGAACAGGGGTTCTTCCCGTCGTTCAAGGGCGCGAGCGGCGGCGCGGCTCAATTCGATGATGACCGGGCGACCGTTGAGCGTGATGGTGTCGGTGAGCATGGCGCCTCCGTGAAATGGGTTGATGCCATTTAGTCGCCGCAAGGCCCCGGATACTTACAGACTTCGCGACCACCGTGTAAGAAATCCTCCCTCCAGCCCGACTAATGGGCATTGGCGCTGCCTTCATTTGAAGGCGCAACTCTCCGGGGGAATACCTTGTCTGTTCGTAAATCGGGTTTGCTGGTTGCCATTGTCGTCGCGATTGCGCTGTTCTTCGCGTTCGATCTCGGCCAATACTTGAGCCTTGAGTGGCTGAAGTCGCAGCAGGCGGCGATTGAGGCCTGGCGCGATGCGCGCCCGTTCGCCACAGCGGCGGTTTTCTTCGCCCTCTATGTCGCCGTCACCGCGCTGTCCTTGCCAGGCGCAGCCTTGATGACGCTCGCCGGCGGGGCGATCTTCGGTCTGTGGTGGGGCACGCTGATCGTTTCCTTTGCGTCCTCGCTGGGGGCGACGCTGGCTTTTCTTGTGTCCCGCTTTCTGTTGCGTGACTGGGTGGCGAGCCGGTTCGGGCAACGTCTGGCCGCCATCGACGCCGGAGTTCGGCGCGAGGGTTCCTTCTATCTCTTCACGCTGCGCCTGGTGCCGGTGTTTCCCTTCTTCCTCGTCAATCTACTGCTGGGGCTGACGGCGATGAAGGCCCGGAGCTTTTACTGGGTGAGTCAGTTAGGCATGCTGGCCGGCACCGTCGTCTATGTGAATGCCGGCACGCAGCTGGCAAAGATCGAGTCGCTCTCGGGCATCGTCTCGCCGGGGCTGTTGTTGTCCTTCGCTCTGCTGGGCGTGTTTCCCCTGGTTGCCAAGAAAATCGTGGAGGTGGTGCGCGTGAACAAGATTTTTGCGAAATGGACGAAGCCACGGCATTTTGACCGCAATCTCGTTGTCATTGGTGGCGGCAGCGCCGGTCTGGTGACGGCCTACATCGCCGCCGCGGTGAAGGCCAAGGTGACGCTGGTCGAGAAGCACAAGATGGGTGGTGACTGCCTCAATACCGGCTGCGTGCCATCGAAGGCGCTGATCCGTTCGGCGAAGTATCTTTCCCACCTGCAGCGCGCCGAGGAGTTCGGCATTCGCCGTCCCGCCAGCGCCGACTTTTCGTTTGCCGAGGTGATGGAGCGCGTCCAGCGTGTGGTCAAGACCGTCGAGCCGCATGATTCCGTCGCGCGCTATACCGAACTGGGCGTGGATGTCGTCGAGGGTGCGGCGAAGATCGTCTCACCCTGGGAAGTTGAGATCACACGCAACAACGGTGCGACAGAAACGCTGACCACGCGCAGCATCGTCATTGCCGCCGGCGCACGGCCCTTCGTGCCGCCGATTCCCGGCATCGAGGAGGTCGGCTACCTGACCTCGGACACGGTGTGGAGCCTGCGTGAACTGCCACGACGTCTCGTGGTGCTGGGCGGCGGACCGATCGGTTCGGAGCTGACGCAGGCCTTCGCCCGCTTTGGCGCCAAGGTGACGCAAGTCGAAATGGTACCGCGCATCATGATCCGAGAAGATCCGGAAGTGTCTGAACTGGTGACCCGGCGCTTTCGTGACGAAGGCATCGACGTGCTGGTCAATCACAAGGCCAAGCAATTCGTCGTCGAAAACGGCGAGAAGATACTGATCGCCGAACATGAAGGGAACGACGTGCGCATCCCCTTCGATGCCGTGCTGGTCGCCGTGGGGCGAGTCGCCAATCTCAAGGACTACGGCCTGGAGGACATCGGAGTCACGGCGACACGTACCGTCGACACCAACGCCTTCCTGCAAACCAATTACCCGAACATCTATGCCGTCGGCGACGTGGCCGGACCCTTCCAGTTCACGCATACCGCCGCCCATCAGGCCTGGTATGCGGCAGTGAATGCGCTGTTCGATCCGTTCAAGAAATTCAAGGCCGATTACTCGGTGATTCCCTGGGCCACTTTCGTAGAGCCGGAAGTCGCGCGCGTCGGCCTCAACGAACAGGAAGCAAAGGAAAAGGGTATTGCCTACGAAGTCAGCCGCTACGACATCGACGATCTCGACCGCGCCATTGCCGACAGTGAAGCGCATGGTTTCATCAAGGTGCTGACCGTACCCGGCAAGGATCGCATTCTCGGCGTAACGATCGTCGGCGAGCATGCCGGCGACCTGATCGCCGAATACGTGCTGGCCATGAAACACGGCATCGGCCTCAACAAGATTCTCGGCACCATCCACATCTACCCGACGCTGGCCGAGGCCAACAAGTATGTGGCGGGGGTCTGGAAAAAGGCACATGCACCGAAACAACTGCTGGCCTGGGTCAAACGTTTCCATGCCTGGAGACGAGGATGAAATCCCTACCGATACTTTTGTTGTTTCCTGCATTGGCCTTCGCCGAACCCTTATGGGTCGGCCGCTTTCCTGCCAGCGGGGAGATTCCTGCCCCCTGGAAAGTCGAGCAGTTGAACAAGGACATTCCGCCGACCACCTATCGTTTGCGCGTCTGGGACGGCGTGGCCGCCGTCGAGGCGCATGCGGTGAAGAGCATGGCACTGCTGGCGCGGCCGGTGGACATCGACCTGGTGAAGACGCCCATGCTCTGCTGGCGCTGGCGCATCGATGCTCCCTTGAAGAACGCCGACATGACGACCAAGGCCGGCGACGACTATGCCGCACGCGTCTATCTGAGCTTTGAGGTGCCGCCCGACACGCTGGGATTCGGCACGCGCATGGCCCTCGGGCTGGCCCGGTCCTTGCGCGGCAATGTGGTGCCGGATGCCGCCATCAACTACATCTGGGACAACCGCCATCCGGTCGGTACCTGGCAGCCGAATGCCTACACCGACCGCGCCCGCATGCTCGTGCTGCGCACGGGCACTGCCAATGTGGCGCGCTGGGTCACCGAGCGCCGTGACGTCAGCGCCGACTTTCAGCAAGCCTTTGGCCATGCGCCGGCGAAAATGACGGGGCTGGCGCTGGCGTCCGATACGGACAATACCGGCGAGTCGGCGCATGCCGGCTTCGCGGATTTCCGTTTCGTGTCCCGGGACGAACCCTGTTGAAAGCTATGCCGGAAATTTCCATCATCGTCCCGGTGCTCAACGAAGCCGCCGGGATTGTCACCGCCCTGGAAGCGCTGGCACCCCTGCGTGCGCTAGGCACTGAGGTGATCGTCGTCGATGGCGGCAGTGCGGATGGGACGCTTGAACTGGCCAGGCCGCTGGCCGACCAGCTTGTCAGCGCGCCACGTGGCCGCGCACGGCAGATGAATGCTGGTGCTGCCATCGCACAGGGGCGGACACTGTTGTTCCTGCACGCCGATACGCGCTTGCCCGCGAATGCCGACGAACTCGTGGCACTGGCGGCCGGCGATGTTTTGGCGGGGCGGCAGTGGGGGCGCTTCGATGTGCGCATCGAGGGCCGCTCGCTCTGGCTGCGCGTGGTGGCCCGCATGATGAACCTGCGTTCCCGGCTGACCGGCATCGCGACCGGCGATCAGGCGATCTTCGTCGCGCGTGCGGCGTTCCGGGCGGTGGGCGGGTTTCCTGACATTCCGCTCATGGAAGACATTGCGCTGTCGAAAGCCTTGCTGCGCTTGAGCCGTCCCGTGTGTCTGGCGGCACGCGTCACGACATCCGGGCGGCGTTGGGAAGCCCACGGCGTGTGGCACACCATCCGCTTCATGTGGTGGTTGCGACTGCGCTATTTTTTCGGCGCCGATCCGCATCACCTGGCGCTGGAGTATGGCTATGTCCCCCATGAATCCTGAGACACCCAAGCGCGTCGGCGTCGCCATCCTGGCGCGTGCGCCCATTCCCGGCGCGTGCAAGACACGCCTGATTCCCGCGCTGGGGGCCGAGGGAGCGGCGTCCTTGCAACGCTGGCTGCTCCAGCGCGCCGTGGCGATGGCGCTGGTGGCGGATGTCGGCCCGGTGACCCTCTGGTGCGCGGGTGATCCGCGTCATCCGGATTTCGCCGTGTGCCGCGCCTTCGGCTCGGTGGCGGTGCGGCATCAACCGGAGGGCGATCTTGGCCAGCGCATGCTGATGGCCGTGAAGGAGTCGGCCACGGCAGCGGGAACGCTGGTGATCGGCACCGATTGTCCGGCCTTGACGGCCAGCCATCTGCGCCAGGCGGCGCTGACCTTGCAGGGCAAGGATGCCGTGGTTTATCCGGCCGAGGATGGTGGCTATGTGCTGATCGGCTTGCGCGAGCTGATTGCAGAGGCGTTCGAAGGTGTCGACTGGGGCACGGAACGCGTCATGGAGCAGACGCGGCAGCGGCTGGCAGCGGCCGGACGTACTTGGGACGAAGCCTTCACCCTGTGGGATGTCGATCGCCCGGCCGACCTTGCTCGTCTCGTCGCAGAACTTCCCGAGGCATCGAGCCCCCCTGGCTTTGCTTCATGAAACAATATCGTCCCGAGAAAGGGGGACACAATGAGTTTGCCGGATACGGACGATCTGCCCGGTTTGCGCCGCGACATGCTGCGTTTTGCCAGCCTGCAACTGCGCGACGATCAGCTGGCGGAAGATGTCGTCCAGGAGGCGATGATGGCCGCGCTCGACGCACGGCAAGACTTTGCAGGACGTTCGGCGCTGAAGACCTGGGTGTTTTCGATCCTGCGCAACAAGATCGTCGATGCCATGCGGCAGCGCACGCGGTCAATCAATGTCTCCGCTCTCGCGCCGGAAGAGGAGGCGCTGGATCAGACGTTCGAGACCTTGTTCAAGGCCAATGCGCACTGGACGCCGGAGGCCCGTCCGTCCGACTGGGGCGATCCCGAGGCGGCGTTGCACCAGGAGCAATTCTGGGCGGTGTTCGAGGCTTGCCTGAAGCATCTGCCGGACAATACCGCGCGGGTCTTCATGATGCGCGAGTTCCTCGAATTCGATACCGACGAGGTGTGCAAGGAACTCAGGATCAGTATCAGCAATTGCCATGTCATCCTGCACCGGGCGCGCAACGGCTTGCGCCGCTGCTTGGAAGGCACATGGTTTGGCGAAGGAGAAAAAACATGTTGAGTTGCAAGGACGTTACCCATCTGCTGTCCGAGAGGCAGGATCGCAAGCTGACGCTATCCGAGCGCTTGTCGCTGGAAATGCATCTGGCCATGTGCCAGGGATGCTCGAATTTCAAGAAACAGATGGGTTTCCTGCGCACGGCGTGTCGGCGATATACGGAGCGCGTGAGCGGCGATGAGGCGCGGAAGGAGTAGCCGGGCGCCGTCCCGCCAGCGCCGACTTTTGCATTGACGCGCAACTAGCATGCGCTTAATATATGCGCACCGATAATAAAGGATTTTGCCATGGGCACCGCCAAGAAAGCCGCCAACCTCAGCGTGCGTGCCGACCTGCTCGAAGAAGCACGCGCTTACAAGATCAACCTGTCGCAAACGCTGGAAACCGCGCTCGCCGCCGAGTTGAGGAAGCGTCAGGAAGCCGAATGGCTTATCCAGAACAAGGAGGCCATCGCCGCTTATGCGCGTCTCATCGAGCGGGAGGGGTTGCTCTCCAACAACTATCGCAGCTTCATGCGCGAGGATGATTGATGGCTCACTTCGACGTATTCCACAACCCTGATCCGCGCACAGCCGGTTCCCGACCGTATCTTCTGGACGTGCAAAATAGCCTTTTGGCCAGCCTACCCTCCACAGTCGTCATCCCGCTGGCCCGACCGGAGAGCATCGATCAAATGGCAATCCTGCGTCTCAATCCCAGAATCAACGTCCATGAGAACAGCTTGTTGTTGCTGACACAAGACATGGCCTCCCTGCCGCGCCGCGCTCTCAAGACTCCCGTCGCCAACCTTTCCGCCCAACGCGATGAAATCCTCGCCGCCCTCGATTTTCTTTTCACAGGATTCTGATTCATGGCCCAATACGTAATGTCGATGCTCCGCGTGAGCAAGATCGTCCCCCCGAAGCGTCAAATCATCAAGGACATCTCCCTTTCATTCTTCCCCGGCGCCAAGATCGGCCTCCTGGGCCTCAACGGCTCGGGCAAATCCACCGTGCTGCGCATCATGGCCGGGGCGGACCAGGAATATGACGGAGAGGTGCAGCGCCTCCCCGGCATTTCCATCGGCTATCTGCCGCAGGAACCCCAGCTCGATCCCGCCAAGACGGTGAGGGAGGAGGTTGAAGCGGGCCTGGGCGAGGTCATGGAGGCCAAGCAGAAACTGGACGAAATCTACGCCGCCTACGCCGAACCGGATGCCGACTTCGACAAGCTCGCCGAGGAACAAGCCAGGTACGAAGCCATCATCGCCGTGGCCGGCGCCGACAGCGAGACGCAGCTCGAAATCGCCGCCGATGCGTTGCGCCTGCCGCCGTGGGACGCGCCTATCGCCAACCTCTCCGGCGGCGAAAAGCGCCGCGTCGCCCTGTGCCGCCTGCTCTTGTCGCGCCCCGACATGCTGCTGCTCGATGAACCGACCAACCACCTCGACGCCGAGTCGGTCGAGTGGCTCGAACAATTTCTCGTGCGCTTCCCCGGCACCGTCGTCGCCGTCACCCACGACCGCTACTTCCTCGACAACGCCGCCGAATGGATTCTCGAACTCGACCGCGGCCACGGCATCCCCTGGAAAGGCAACTACTCCTCTTGGCTTGAGCAAAAAGAAGCGCGGCTCGAAACCGAGCAGAAGCAGATCGACGCCCACATGAAGGCCATGAAAGATGAACTGGCCTGGGTGCGCAGCAATCCGAAAGCCCGCCAGGCGAAGTCCAAGGCACGCATCGCCCGCTTCGAGGAACTGTCCTCCACCGAGCACCAGAAGCGCAACGAAACCCAGGAAATCTTCATCCCGCCCGGCGAGCGCCTCGGCAACGAAGTCATTACTTTCGACGGCGTCAGCAAGGCCTACGGCGACCGCCTGCTGATCGACAACCTGTCGTTTACCATGCCGCCCGGCGCCATTGTCGGCATCATCGGCCCGAACGGCGCCGGCAAATCCACGCTGTTCCGCATGATCACCGGCAAGGAACAGCCGGATAGCGGAAAAATCAGCATTGGCGGGACGGTGAAGCTGGCCTTCGTCGACCAGTCGCGCGACGCCCTGGACGGGACGAAAACCGTTTTCGAGGAAATTTCCGGCGGCTCGGACATCCTCACCGTAGGCAAGTTCGAGACGCCCAGCCGCGCCTACATCGGCCGTTTCAACTTCAAGGGCGGCGACCAGGGCAAGCAGGTCGGCAATCTTTCCGGTGGCGAGCGCGGCCGCCTGCATTTGGCTAAAACCTTAATTGCCGGCGGCAACGTGCTGCTGCTCGACGAACCCTCCAACGACCTCGACGTCGAGACCCTGCGCGCCCTCGAAGACGCCTTGCTCGAATTCGCCGGCTGCGTCATGGTGATCAGCCACGACCGCTGGTTCCTCGACCGCATTTGCACCCACATCCTTGCCTGCGAGGGCGATTCGCAATGGAACTTCTTCGCCGGCAACTATCAGGAATACGAAGAGGACAAGCGGAAACGCCTTGGCGAGGAAGGCGCCAAGCCGCGCCGCATCCGCTACAAACCGATCAGCCGGTAATTCATGATGAAGACCTCGCTCGCCTTACTGACCTGCGCGCTGCTGACTGCCGCCCATGCCGCTTCGACCGCGGAGCAGGCGCCCCTGGATCGGCAAGCCGCCCTCGGCCGCTTGCTGTTTTTCGATCCGACCCTTTCGGAACCGGCGGGCCAGTCCTGCGCCACCTGCCATGCCCCGGGTGTGGCATTCACCGACCCGGACACGACCCAGCCGACCTCGAAGGGCGTACATCCCGATCGCTTCGGCAACTGCAACACGCCAACCGCCATGTACATGGCCTTCTCGCCCTCCTTCCACTATGACAAGAAGGAGGGGCTTTACGTCGGCGGCCAGTTCTGGGACGGTCGCGCCGCGACGCTGGAGGAGCAGGCCAAGGGCCCGTTTCTCAATCCGGTGGAAATGGCCAACCCAAACCCGCGCGCGGTGGTGGAAAAGGTGCGGCGCGCGGCGTACGCAGCGCAGTTTGACGAGCTCTACGGCCCCGGCGCACTTACCCGGGTGGGCCCGGCCTTCGAGCGCATCGCCGCAGCCATCGCGGCATACGAACGGTCTGCGGAATTTTCACCCTTCAGCTCGAAATATGACGACTTTCTGCGGGGCAAGGCTGCGCTGACGCCCCAGGAACTGCGCGGCTTGCAACTTTTCGAGGAGGAGAAGAAGGGCAACTGCGCCGCCTGCCACCCCAGTCAGCGCCAGCCGAACGGCGACCCGCCGCTATTCACCGACTTCACCTACGACAACATCGGCGTACCGCGCAACCCCGACAATCCGTTTTACACGCAGGACAAACGCTTCAACCCGCAGGGGCGGAAGTTCGTGGACAAGGGGCTGGGCGGCTTTGTCAAGAAGCGCGCCGAGGACGGCAAGTTCAAGGTGCCGACGCTGCGCAACATTGCGCTGACCGCACCCTACATGCACAACGGCTACTTCAAAACCCTGCGCGGCACAGTCGCGTTCTACAACGACCGCGACGTGCGCCCGGCCTGCCAGGGAGCCAACGTTGCCGAAGCCGAAGCGCTCAGGCGCGGCTGCTGGCCACGGCCGGAAATCAGGCGCAATCTGAACAAGGAAGAAATGGGCCGCCTCGGACTGACCGAGCAGGAGATCGACGACATCGTCGCATTCATGTTGACACTGACCGACGGCCACACGCCGTAACTGTAGCGCCATCGGCGAACCTGGCGAACAGCGTGCCGCCCTCGCCGCCTTGGCTGAGCATGCGGTCCAACCGACAATGGATTCGCCATCCCGGTGGCGCCCGCCGCCGCGCAAAACGCCCACGTGGCGGGCTTCCGGTTGGAGTTGCTGTTGTAAAAGTCGGCGCTGGCTAGACGGCGCGCAGCTTTTCGCCCGCCTCCGCTAGTGTCGCCTCGTTCTTGGCGAAACAAAAACGAATCAAACCGTAATCGCTACCATCGGGCATGAAAGCGGAAACCGGGATCACGGCAACGCCCTTCTCGATGGTCAGCCAGCGCGCGAACTCGGTGTCGGGCACGGTGTTGATCCTGTTGTAGCGTGCGAGTTGAAAGTAAGTGCCGTCGCTGGGCAACAGGTCGAAGCGCGAACCCACGAGCTGCTGGCGGAAAAAATCCCGCTTGGCCCGGTAGAACTCGGCGAGTCCCGCCGCAAAGCCCGGGTCGGCGCGCAAGAAATCGGCGAGCGCGAGTTGTGACGGGTGATGCACAGTGAACACGATGAACTGGTGCGCCTTGCGGAACTCGACGGTCAGCGCGGCGGGCGCGGCACAGTAGGCGATCTTCCAGCCGGTGATGTGAAAGGTCTTGCCAAAGCTCGACACGACAAAGCTGCGCTCCTTCAGCTCCGGGTAACGCGCCAGACTCTCGTGGCGTCCGCCGCTCGGGCCGTCGGCGAAGACAATGTGCTCATACACCTCGTCGCCCAGCAGCACGATGTCGGTATCGCGCACCAGCGCCGCCAGTTGCGCCATGTCGTCCGCCGTCCACACCGTGCCGGTGGGATTGTGCGGCGTGTTGAGGATGATCATGCGCGTCCGGGCGTTGATCACGGCGGCAACTTCGGACCAGTCGGGACGGAAAGCCGGAGGACGAAGATTGACCACCCGCGCCGTACCGCCTTGCAACTCGATTGCCGGCAAATAGCTGTCATACACAGGGGCGAAGACGATCACTTCGTCGCCCGGTCGCACACAGGCGGTGATGGCGGTGTACAGCGCCTGGGTGGCACCGGCAGTAACGGTGATCTCGCTCTCAACGTCGTAGTGCGCGCCGTAGCAGGCCGCCAGTTTTGCGGCGATGGCTTCCCGGAGCGGCAGGGCCCCCGCCATCGGCGGATACTGGTTGGCGCCAGTGTTAACGCTGGCCATGTGATGCGCGACGCGCTCCAGCAACAGCGGTGGCGGCGAAAAATCGGGAAAGCCCTGCGACAGGTTGATCGCCCCATGTTCGCTGGCAAGCCGCGACATGACGGTAAAAATGGTGGTGCCGACCTGCGGCAGGCGGGAGGGCAAGGGGTTCACGTCGATGGCTCGTCCGATAAGGGAACCGGGACTCTAAACCATCGGCCGCGCCTTTGCGCGCAGAAAATGTGACGCTTGGGCAAGATTCATGGACAATACCCAGCCCACTACAACAAGAAAGGTCATGCGGAGTTTCTACTCCGCACTATGCATAGTTGCCCTTCGCCTGTTAACGTCGCTTTGCGCGCTTTGCGCCCTGAACGTTTAGTCCTTGCCGCCAGCGGCGGCGATCCGCCCCGCAAGTTTGGCGAGATCGATACTCCAACTCCCTTGCCGAGTTTTCTCCTCCGCCGGTCCGCAACGGATCGCGGCGCGGTTCCGTTCGCTTTCACGAACCCCGCGATATTGAATAGCCTCTGGAGCACGCCATGGAAATCCTGTTCCTGATCGCCCTCATTTTGCTGAACGGCGGCTTTGCCATGTCGGAGATCGCCCTGGTCACCGCGCGCCGGGCCCGGCTGGCCAAGCTTGCCGAAGATGGCGACGGCGCCGCCGCCATCGCCATCAAGCTGCACGACGAACCCACGCGCTTCCTCTCCACCATTCAGATCGGCATTACCTCGATCGGCATCCTCAACGGGATTGTCGGCGAAGCCGTTCTGGCCGGTCCATTCGCCGTCTGGCTGCACGGCATGGGTTTCGACGCAGAAGCCAGCGGCATCGCGGCAACCGCTCTCGTCGTGGTGGTCATCACCTATGTGTCCATCGTCATCGGCGAACTGGTGCCCAAGCGCATCGCCCAGTTCAATCCAGAGGGAATTGCGCGCCTGGTGGCACGGCCGATGCAGTTCCTGGCGCTGTTCACCCGGCCGTTCGTGCGCCTGCTTTCGCTGTCGACCGATACGCTGCTGCGCTTGCTGGGCCAGCGCGAACAGGCGGGGCAAGGCGTGACCGAGGAGGAAATTCACGCCATGATCGAAGAAGGGTCCGAGTCTGGCGTGATCGAGCAACGGGAACGCGATATGGTGCGCAACGTCTTCCGGCTCGACGATCGCCAGATCGCCTCGCTGATGATTCCGCGGGCCAACATCGTCTATCTGGATGTCGCGCGCCCACTGGAAGAGAACATGCAGTGGATTGCCGCATCCGATCACTCGCGCTTCCCGGTCTGCCGGGGTGGTCTGCATGACGTGCTCGGCATGGTCAATGCCAAACAGTTGCTCCACCAGAAGCTCAAGGGCGATCAGACCGATCTTGCCGCGCAACTACAACCCGCGGTGTTCGTCCCGGAAACCTTGACCGGCATGGATCTGCTGGGCCACTTCCGCGCCTCGGGCACCCAGATGGTGCTGGTGGTGGATGAATATGGCGAAGTGCTGGGACTGGTGACCTTGCAGGATGTCCTGGAAGCCGTGACCGGAGAATTCAAGCCACGCAATCAGGAAGATGCCTGGGCCGTGCAGCGTGCAGACGGTTCATGGCTGCTCGACGGGCTGATTCCGATACAGGAACTCAAGGACAAACTGGCACTTAAAGAGGCGCCGGAGGAGGACAAGGGCCGCTACCACACCTTGAGCGGACTCATGATGTGGCTGCTTGAACGCCTGCCGCAGACCGGCGACATCGCAACCTGGGAAAAATGGCGGCTTGAGGTTGTCGATCTGGATGGCAAGCGCGTCGACAAGGTATTGGCCAGCCGCCTGCCGGAAGCGGAAGAGCCCGCGCCGCGGGAGGGCGAGGGTAGTCTTACTTCAAGCGGAAATTCACCTTGACCTCCGGTTTGTTCGGTAACGTCACGCTAACTGCAACGCGAACGCCGACCCCGACCTTGAAACTGCCTGGCGCGACCAGCCGGTTGTCGCCCGCCGGTGCGAGCATGGCCGTCGTTTTGTCGCTGCCGGCATGCACGGTGGCCTCCGCCTTCGCGCCGGCGGCGGCGAGCGGCTTGCCACCCGCGAAGAGATACAGCGTCAGCGTTTCGGCGCGGGCGACCAGTTCATAGGTGACATCGCCAACTTCGCGCGCGATGCCCCCGTGTTTGGGGCCGTGATCATGGCCGACGCCGGCAAAGGCGACCGGAGTCAGCAGGCAGGTCGAGCAGCACAGGGCCAACAATGTCTTTTTCATAATGAGTTCTCCTTTTGTTAACCTTCGTTGAGTGTGTCCGTGGTACGGCGACGCACGGTACGTTGGCTTTCAATTTCGCCGCGAATTGCGCCGAAGCGCAGATACAGCGCGGGTACGACGATCATGTTGAGCACGGTCGATGAGAGCAGACCGAACAGGATGACGATGGCCATCGGCGACTGGATTTCGCTGCCCGGCTGACCCGCGGCCAGCGCCAGCGGGATCAGGGCAAGCCCGGTGGCCAGCGCGGTCATCAGGATCGGCACCAGGCGCTCCTCGGCGCCGCGCTTCACCGCCTCCAGTGGGTCGCTGACGCCCTCGCGCTCCACCAGATGGTGAATATGCGCGATCATCATCACGCCGTTGCGCGTGGCGATGCCGAACAGGGTGATGAAGCCGATGATCGAGGCGACCGATAGCACGCCGCCCGCGGCGAAGACCCCGACCACGCCGCCGATGATCGCCAGCGGCAAGTTCAGCATCACCAAGAGCGCATCGCGCGCCGTGCGGAAGGCGATGAACAGCAGCAGGAAGATGCCGACGGTGACCACGGCGCCGAGCAGCAGCAATACCTGCGCGGCCTCCTCGGCGCTTTCGAACTGACCGCCGTATTCGATGTGGTAGCCCGCCGGCAGCTTGACCCCGGCGCCGACTTCCGCGCGGATGTCGGCGACCACGCCGGCCAGGTCGCGGCCGGCGACGTTGGCCATCACCACCATCTTGCGCTGCACGTTTTCACGGCTGATCGAATACGGCGCCCGATCGTTCTGGATGTCGGCCAGCGCGGCCAGCGGCAGGCGCGCGCCGGTCGACGTGGTGATCAGCGTCGCCCGGATGGCATCGACATTGGCCCGCACCTCGGGATCGAAGCGCACCGTGAGATCGAACGTGGCTTGGCCCTGCTGGATGCGGCTCGCAACCACACCGGAAAACGCCACCTCGACCGTTTCCGCCACCTCGCGAATGGAGAGGCCGTGCCGCGCCAATGCGTCGCGCTTGAAGCGAACCGTGAGGAAGGGAATGTCGCTTTGCTGTTCGTCGCTGACATCCACCGCCCCCGGTACGTCCTGCACCACGGTCTTGACCTGGGCGGTGAGTTGCCGCAACACGCCGAGATCGGGGCCAAAGATCTTCACCGCGATGTTGGAGCGGCTGCCCGAGAGCATGTGGTCGATGCGGTGCGAGATTGGCTGGCCGACAACGATCTGGCTGCCGGGCACGCTGTTCAGGTCGGCGCGCAGCGCAACCAGGAAATCCTCCTTCGAGCGGCTGCCCATTTGCAGCGTGACTTCCATTTCCGAGGCCGACACATCCATGGCGTGCGGGTCGCCCTCGGCACGACCGGTACGGCGCCCCGTGGCCTTGACTTCCGGGTGCGCGAGCAGGATTTGTTCGACCATCTGTCCCAGCCGGTCGGATTCTTCCAGGCTGGTGCCCGGCAGCGTGGCCATGCCGATGGTCAGCGTGCCTTCGTTGAAATTGGGCAGGAAAGCACGGCCGGCAAAGGCCAGGGCGACCAGGGCAATGGCCAGGGCAATGGCGCTGACGGCGGCGACCGCCCGCCAGCGCGTCACCGTGGCATCGAGTATCCGCCGGTAGCCAGCCTTGAGACCGTGAATGAAGCGCGGCTCGATGTTCTGGTGGACGATTTTCGACTGCGGCAAAAACAGCGCGGCCAGCACCGGCGTGACCGTGATCGCCACCAGCAGCGAAGCAGCGAGGGACACGACATAGGCAAAGCCGAGCGGCACCATCAGCCGCCCCTCGACGCCGGAGAGGAAGAACAGCGGCAGGAACACCAGCACGATGATCAGCGTGGCGAAGACGATGGAACCCTGGATTTCCTTGGTTGCCTCGAACACCACATGCGGCGCGCCGACTTGCTCCCCGCTCGGCTTGGCGAGGTTCTCGCGCAGGCGGCGCACGATGTTCTCGACCACGATGATGGCATCGTCCACCAGCGCGCCGAGCGCGATGGCCATGCCGCCCAGCGTCATGGTGTTGATGGTGACGCCGAGCGCCTTCATCGACAAAATCGCCGCCACCAGCGACAGCGGAATCGCCAGCAAGGTAATCGCCGTGGCGCGGGCCGAAAGCAGGAAAGCGAAGACGATGGCGATTACCAGGATCGCGCCTTCGACCAGCGCGGTCAGCAGGTTGTCGATGGAGACGCGGATGAAGTCGGCCTGGCGAAAGATGTGGCTTTCGATCTTCATCCCCGCCGGCAGGCCGGCCTGGATTTCGGCCAGCACGCGGTCGAGCCGGTCGGTCAATTCCAGCGTGTTGGCGCCCGGCTGCTTCTGGATGCCCAGCACCACCGCCGGCTTGCCGTTGTGCGAGCCGACGCCGCGCTTGGGCGCCACGCCGATGCCGACCTCGGCGACATGGCGGATCAGCACCGGCTGTCCACCGCGCAAGGCCACCAGCGTATCGGCAATGTCTTCCAGCACCGCGATGCGGCCCAGCCCCTGGATCAGGTATTCTTGGCCGTTCTCGACGTAGAAACCGGCGGTGGCGTTCTGGTTGGCATCCTTAAGCGCCTGCATGACTTCCTGCACGGTCAGGTTGTAGGCGGCCAGGCGCTCGGGCTTGAGCGTCACCTGGAACTGCTGCGTATCGCCGCCGATGGGCAGCACCTCGGCCACGCCGGGCACGGCCAGAATGCGCCGCTTCAACACCTGTTCGGCCGCGTTCTTCAGTTCCATGCCCGTGTGCTTGTCGGAGGCGAGCGCGATGAACAGGATTTCGCCCATGATCGACGCCGCCGGCGTCATGGTCGGAGCCGGGATGTCCGCCGGCAGGGCCGCGCGCGCCACTTGCAGGCGTTCGGCCACCACCTGGCGCGCCAGGTACAGGTCGGTGCCCCATTCGAACTCCACCGTGACCACCGCGAGGCCGATCTTGGTCGAAGAGCGCACCCGGCGCACGCCGGGCGCGCCGTTGAGCGCCGTTTCGATGGGAAAGGTGACCAGGCTTTCGACGTCGGTCGGCGCCATGCCGTGGGCTTCGGTGACGACCGTGACCGAGGGCGCGGTCAGGTCGGGGAATACGTCCACCGGTGTTTTTGTCGCCTGCCAGCCGCCCCAGGCCAGCAACAGCACGCCGGCGAGGACGACAAAGAGCTTGTTCCTGAGCGACCAGGAAATGATGTGTCCGATCATTATTTTTCTCCGCTCAGTGGGCGTGGCCGTGGCCGATTTTGGCTGTATTTGTCGCGGCCAGCTTGACGAGATAGGCGCCGCGCGATACCACGCGCTGCCCTGGCTCCAGCCCCTCTACCACCTCGACCCAATCACCCTCGCGGGCGCCCAGCCGCACCGGTCGCCGCTCGAAGGATTCACCGCCGGTCATGACGAAGACCACGGCGAGGCCATTCTCGTCCTGCACGGCAGAACCGGGAATGGCCAGCGCCGCGCGCGGCGCGGCGACGAACACCTGCGCCTTGGCGGACATGCCGACGAAAAGGCGTGGGTCGGGTTTCTCGAACTCGAACACCACCGGCACGCTGCGCGTGGTCGCATCGACCGCGCCGCCAACCGCGATCAGGCGGCCGTTCTTTCCCGCCTCGATCACGAAGGACTGGTCGATGCCATCGACGCGAAATGCCGTGCCGCTGGGCGCGGTGAGCCGCGCCGCCTCGGATTCGGGCACGCGCAGTTCCAGCCACAGCGCACGACGGTCGACGATGTGGAACAGCAGCGCGCCTTCGGCCGCAAAAGCGCCGGGGGACACGCGCACATCCGCGAGCGTGCCGGACACCGGCGCGCGCAGCGGTATGCCGCCGCCGCCACCCACCTGACCGAGCCGCTGGCGCGCGGCGTCATGATCGGCGCGCGCCACGGCTTCGGCCGCGCGTGCCGCGAACAGGCGTTTTTCCGGCACTGCCTCGTCCTTGAACAGGCTTTCCATGCGGGCCAGCTCACGCCCGGCCTGCTCGAATTCCACCTTGGTCTTGCTGGCGGCGGCCTGCAACGAGGCGTAGTCGGTATCGCCGCCCAGGCGTGGCGACAGCCAGGCGAGGAGGTCGCCTTTTTTCACGCTCTGGCCGAGTTGCGGGAACTTGCCTGCCGGCCGCACCTGCCCCGGCGCCGGGGCCGTCATCAACGCCTCGCCGTCCGGCCGGGCGCGCAGCACGCCGGTGGCGGCGACGGCGGGACGCAGCGGACGCTTCACGGCCTCGGCAGTGGCGAAATCCACCTTCCACTGCTGTTCCTTGGTGAAGCCGATTTCACCACTTGCGCCTTCCTCGTGTTCCTCGCCTGCTGCATCGGCAGTCTTGCGGTCGGCGTGCACGGTCACCGGCCCGAGTTCGTGGCGCACGGTGAATTCGGCGGTCGCCACCTCGATGGCGAGTTCGCGCATCCCCGCCTGTTGCGGCAGCGCCACGGGGCGGAAGATGCCGGGCTGGCTGGCGGCATCCACGGAGAAAGTCTCATCCGGCTGGCCGTCGCCGGAGAGAATCACCGTCACTTTGCCGGCAGTGACGGCGCGGAAATCCGCAAGCCGGGTGAGGTGGGCGGCGAAGGCGGATTTTTCACCGACCACCAGGCGCGGAAACTCGACGAAAAGTTCGCTGCGCTCGGTGAAATGGGTGATCTTTTCACCGCCCGGCGGAGGCCCCTGTTCGGCTTCGGCGGCGAGTTTGGCGCCGAAGCCGGGGATGGAACTCGTGTCACCGCAAGCGGCGAGCAACAAGGCGGCGATCAGGGCCGCCGCCAGTGATGCATGGTATGGGGTCTTCATTTGGGGTGGTTTCCTGTCAATTGGTCAAGTTCGATGCGGACTTCGCGCGCTTTCCATTCGAGGGCCAGTGCCGTGGTTTCGGCTTCCAGCGCGCCCTTGTAGGCATCGAGCAGTTCGAGAATGGTGGATTCGCCGGCGCGGTAGGCGGTTTCGGCGATGCGCACAAGCGCGGCCGAAGGGGCGACGGCTGTGCCGCGGTAGCGTTCGGCGGCAATGATCAGTTGCGTGAGCTGCCGGTGCAGACCGACAAGTTCGCCTTCCGCCTGCTGGCGCGCGAGATCAAGCTCCGCGCGCGCCGCCATGGCCTGCGCGGCGCTGCGCCGGTCGCCCGCCTGCTGACGGTCGAAGAGCGGCAGGTTGAAGGCGAGCATGACCAGATTGCCGTTTTCACGCAGCGCGCCATCGTCCGCGCGCTTGCCGCCAATGCCGACGGTGAGTTCGGGCAGATTGCGCCGCGCGGCGGCATTGTCGGCCTGGGCCGCCTCGACGCGCGCCGCCAGCGCGGAGAGGTCGGGCCGTGCGGCAAGCTGGGCCTGCAAGGCGGGCAGGGCAGGCGGCGGTTCCGGCAGCAATCGACCGTCGATACCGTCGATACCCGCGCCCACGGCGCGGCCGATCAGCGCGGCCAGCCGGGCGCGACCACGCTCCAGATCGGCGTGTGTTTCGGCCAGCCTGGCTTCGGCGCTGCGTTGTTCGCGTTCCAGGCGGCGACGGTCATAACCGGCCACCTCGCCGGCGCGGGCGAGCTTGTCTACGACGCTCCCGATCGCGGCGAAGCGCGCGCTCCATGCGCCGACGGCGCGCAGTGTTTCCTGCCGGTGCAGCAGATCATGAAAGGCGCGCCGCAGCTCGACCGCGCGCTCGTTCTTCCGGGCCAGATTGTCAGACTCGGTGGCGCGGATGCGGTGGCGCGCCGCGTCCTCGCGCAAGCCACGGCGCCCGGAGAGGTCGAGCGGTTGCATCAGTTGCCAGCTCGTCTCGCGCGTGACGCCAGTCTTGTCGCGCGCCAGTTCCAGCGTGGGGTTGGCCCAGGTTCCGGCGGCCAGCGCATCCGCCTCGGCTTCACCGACACGGGCTTGCAGCAGATCGGAAAACTCCGGACGGGACAGGCCGAGACGCAACGCCTCGGCTTCGGTGATACCCGTGCCGGCCAGTGCGGAACCCGCGCACAAGCCAAGCAGCAGAGCGGCCATGGTAACTTTGGCGCGTGAAAAATGATGGTGATTCATCGAAATCCTCGTTCAAACAGGTTGGGATTTCGACGGGACGCAGCCGAACCCGATCAAGGATTCGTGCGTGGTGCGCTACAAATAACTTAGGGAAGTAAAAGCGGCGTCCCGCCGACTCAGGCGACGATGGACGCGGAGCGCGGGGGACGTTCGAGACGGAGCGGAATGACCGAGCTGAAAGTCTCGGCAATGCGGGGCGGCGGCACGCCCGTGGCAATCGGCAAGTTCAGCCCGACCGGAGTAGGCAGTATCAGGGAGAACACCGGATGCACATGCGCGTGGTGATGGTCGCTCGCCTGCTGCGAGGAATCGGCGGTACTGTCTTGCCCGATATTGCCCACTGCGTCGTCGCCCTCATGAGCGTGATCGAGAAAGTGGGTGTGATGACCCGGCTGCGCGGCGTGCTGCAACGCCGTCACGGCGGCAAAGGCCGCGTTGAACGGAATCAGGACGGCGAGCAGGAGGGGCAGGAAAAAACGCATGGGCCGGACTATAGCAGATGGGCAGGCGCGGTGCGCTCCAGGACCGACAGCAGGCGCGACGTGTCTTCGCTTCCCCAGCCCGCCGCCATCAGACCGTCGAGCTGTTGCATCACCGTGCCGCCGACCGGCAGCGGCACGCCCTGGCGCGCCGCCTCGGCCATCACCATGACAAAATCCTTGTGGTGCAGGCGTGCCACCACGCCTGGGGCAAAATCACGCGCGGCCATCTTGGCGCCGAAAAATTCAAGGACGCGCGACCCGGCCGAGCCGCCGGCGAGCGCCTGTCGTACCTTGTTGAAATCGACGCCGGCGGCCGCCGCCAGGCGCGCCGCCTCGGCCGTCGCCTCGATGGCCGCCACCATCACCAGTTGGTTGCAGGCCTTCGCCACCTGCCCGGCGCCGGCTGCGCCGGCATGCACGATGGTCTTGCCGAGGCAGGCGAACAGCGGGTCGAGCCGTTCCGCCAGCGCCGCCTTGCCGCCCCACATGATGGCCAGCGTCGCCGCGCGCGCACCCGCCGTGCCGCCGGAAACCGGCGCATCGACAAACTCGACAGCTTTTTCTGCGTAACGCAGCGCGAGTTCGCGCGCCACTGGCGGCGCGATGGTCGAGAAATCGAGGTGCACGCTGCCGGGCTTCAAGGCAGTGATCAGTTGCGCGGCGAGTGCCACCACATCGGCGCTGCCGGTGACGTTGGTGCACACGATCTCGCTGTGCCGCGCCAACTCTGCCGGGCTTTCCGCCCAGCGCGCCCCGCGTTCCAGCAGAAAGTCGGCGCTGGCGGGACGGCGACTCCAGACCGTGAATGCATGTCCGGCGGCGAGCAGATGTTCCGCCATCGGCTGGCCCATGCCACCGAGGCCTATGAACCCAATGTTCATTTCTCTATGAACCCAATGTTCATTTCTCCATAAACCCGATGTTCATTTCTCCATAAACCCGATGTTCATTGTTCCGGTGCGCTGATGCGCTCGAGCAATTTCAGCGCGGCCACCGAATCTTCCTCGCCCATGCCGCTGCCGACGATGGCGTTGAAGAGTTGCGCGGTGGCCGCCGCCGACGGCAGCATCAGGCCGAGGCGGTGCGCCTCTTCCATGACGATGCGCAAATCCTTCTGATGCATCCAGGCCTTGAAGCCGGGCTTGAAATTGCGGTCGAGCATGCGCTGGCCATGGTTCTCCAGAATCTTCGAGTAAGCGAAACCGCCCAGCAGGGCTTCGCGCACCCGGGCCGGATCGACGCCGCTTTTCGCCGCAAAGTTGAAGGCCTCGGCCACTGCGGCCACGCCGACGCCGGTGAGAATCTGGTTGCAGGCCTTGGCCACCTGTCCCGCGCCGATCGCGCCGATCAGCGTGATCGACTTGCCCATCTTTTCGAACAGCGGCTTCACTTTCTCGAACACTTCCGGCTTGCCACCCACCATGATGGTCAGCGCGGCATTGATCGCGCCGATCTCGCCGCCCGACACCGGCGCGTCGAGAAATTCAATGCCCTTGGCGGCCAGTTCGGCGCCGATCTCGCGCGCCGCGTTGGGATTGATCGTGCTCATGTCGACGACGATCAAACCCGGCCGCGCCCCACTGGCGATGCCCTCTTCTTCCAGCGCCACCGCACGCACGTCGGGGGCGTCGGCCACCATGACGAAAATGATTTCGGCATGCCGCGCCACCGCGGCCGCCGAGACATGCACGCGGGCAGCCACGTCCTTGAACGGCTCCAGCGAAGCCGGCCGGCGCGCCCAGAGATGCAGGGCATGACCGGCCCGCGCCAGATGCAGGGCGAGCGGCCGGCCCATCAGGCCGAGTCCAATGAACCCGATGTTCATTGCCTTATTAAGCCGATATTCATGCTCACGCCCCGGTCACGGCCTTGGTGATCAGCGGCACCAGCGGCTCGGGCAGCTTGAGCTTGCCGGAAAGCGCGAACTCATGAGCGCGCGACGACATTTTTTTCCAGGTCTTGCGGATGATGTCCAGCCATTTGTCCTCGGAATACTCGGGATGCTTGCCGGCAAAATCGAGCATGTAATCCTCGATGAACACCAGGTCGATGACATCCTCGACCATCTGGGTGTCCGGGTTCACCTTCAGGCCGCGCTTGCCGACGGACTGCTTGACGCGCTCGATGGTCGCGGCGTCGATGCCGGCGTCCGTCATCAGGCGGCCCGCCGTTTCGGCGTGAAACTTGTACAGCCCGGTACGCCATTGCAGATAACCGTCACGCGTCATCGGATAACTGTCGCGCGGCGTCTTCCAGCGCTGGATATGCTGGGCGCGCACCGCCAGCTTGATGGCGTCGTCGGCCTCGGGCGCATAGCGCGCCAGCATCGCGCTCATGCGCTGCGCATACAGCAGCTCGTAGGGCACGGACTTGCCGTTTGCATCGGTGTCCTGACGGGGGTCTTCGGCATTGGCGGCATCGAAAAGCGCGATGGCGCGGTCGAACGCGGATGTGGTCATGGGGGTTCTCCTTGGTTGGCTTAATAAACGCCCTGCGCAATCATCGCGTCGGCCACCTTGACGAAGCCGGCGGTGTTCGCGCCATTGACGTAATTGACAAAACCGTCTTCCTGCGCGCCGTAGCGGACGCAGTTCTCGTGAATGTTGGTCATGATGCCGGAGAGGCGGGCATCGACTTCGTCGCGCGACCAGTAAAGCCGTTGCGAGCTTTGCACCATTTCCAGACCGGAAGTGGCGACGCCGCCGGCGTTGGCGGCCTTGCCTGGCCCGAAGAGGACTTTGGCGGCGATCAGGGCTTCCGTCGCTTCAAAGGTCGTTGGCATGTTCGCGCCCTCGGCGACGCACTTGACGCCATTCTTGATCAGTTCGCGGGCATCGTTGATGTCCAGCTCGTTCTGCGTGGCGCAGGGCAGCGCGACGTCGACCGGCACGCTCCAGGGATTCTGGCCGGCGACAAAGGTCAGGCCGAAACGCTTGGCATATTCCTCGATGCGCCCGTACTGGTTGTTCTTGAGATCCATCAGCGCGGCGAGCTTTTCAGTGGTGAAGCCCGCCTCGTCGATCACCGTGCCGGTGGAATCGGAGGCCGTCACCACCTTGGCGCCGAGTTCCAGCGATTTTTCGATTGCATATTGAGCGACGTTGCCGGAACCCGAAACCGCAACGCGCATGCCGTCGAGCGACTGATTGCGGTTGGCCAACATCGCCTTGACGAAATAGACCAGGCCGTAGCCGGTCGCTTCGGGACGGACCAGACTGCCGCCAAAAGACAGGCCGCGGCCGGTGAACACGCAGGCGGCATTGTTCGAGAGTTTTTTCATCATGCCGGCCATGAAGCCGACTTCGCGACCGCCGACGCCGATATCACCGGCCGGCACATCGGTGTCGGGCCCGAGATGACGATGCAGTTCGACGATCAGCGCCTGGCAAAAGCGCATCACTTCGCCGCGGCTCTTGCCCTTGGGATCAAAATCGGAACCGCCCTTGCCACCGCCCATCGGCAGGGTCGTCAGCGCATTCTTGAAGGTCTGCTCGTAAGCGAGGAACTTGAGGATCGACAGATTGACGGAGGGGTGAAACCGCATCCCGCCCTTGAAGGGGCCGATGGCGGAGTTGTGCTGGACGCGGAAAGCGCGATTGGTCTGCGGCAGACCCTTGTCGTCCACCCAGGAAACACGGAACTGGATGACCCGCTCGGACTCGACGAGACGCTCGAGGATCGCGTCCTCGGCGTAGCGCGGATTGGCGGCGATGAACCCCCACACGCTGCCCATGACCTCATGCACCGCCTGAAGAAACTCCGGCTGATGCGGATCGCGGGCTTTGACGTAGTCGAGAAAATCATTCAGTTTCTGGTATTTCATGGCACTCCCCTTTGATCGTTGAAATATTGCTGAAATGTTCAAGTTGTAAGTATCGGCGCCGCGCCCCTTGGCGCGGCGGGTCGGGAAGTTTATTCCGGCCCGCGCACCGACGCAAACTTTGGCGCTGGCGCGCCGGCGCGCCCCGCAAACACCTCGACCCCCACCCCAAAGCGCTCTGCCAGCGCCAGCGCATGGCGCAGGTTGATCGCGCGCTTGCCGGACAGGATTTCCGATACCTTGGCCTGATTGCCTATCTCCGGCAAGTCGGACTGGCGCAAACCCTGTTGCGCCATCAAAAACGCCAGCGCCTCAACCGCGCTCATCGCCTCCGGCATGGGGTAGCGCCTGGCTTCGTAGCCCGCCACCAATTCGCCCACCAGCGCCGCCAGACCGGCCAGCGGGTGCGCCTCATCCGCCCCGCCCGCGTCCAGAATTGCATCCAGCGATTCCACCAGCGCCTGATAGTCGGCAGCGTTGGCGGGCGGGGTCAACAGCGGCGCTACGTAGCTCCAGTGCGCCAGCGCGCTATCCAGTCGTGCGTTCATTTCCAGTCTCCTTTGTCGTAAGCCTGGTGCGTCAGCACCGCCCGCACAAACAGCTTGCCCGCGTTGAAGTGAATCGCCGCAATCAGCCGCAGCTTGTTGCCGCCCACGTCGAACACGTATTTATCACCCACCTTGTCGACCGCCGGAAAACAGGCTTTCACCTCGGCGTAACTGCACCAGCGCACCCGCTTCGCCAGCCGATACCACTGATCCAGCGCCGCGCGGCAATCCGGATGCGCGACCTGCGCCTGAACAATCTTCGCGTGCGAAATAATGTGCATGGCCACATTGTATCCCATAACGGGATAACGTCAAGTTCCCGACGCCAAATTGTGTTGCCGGAAAGAATCCGCGCCAGAAAAACGAGGGTGCCGCAACGCCGTCCCGCCAGCGTCGACTTTTGCAATGTGACCGCGCGTAACCGATTTGAAATATTGACCTGCGATAATATTGACCCGAATCAATTTACTCAGACCAAATAACCGTGTAGAATTGTCGGGATCATGGTTGCTACC
>Ga0208244_100631_pt1 | contig 29850 bp, 24 predicted proteins | sample SubbioCR12Aug_5A_FD_184828 | JGI IMG/M metagenome (GOLD analysis project Ga0208244, IMG submission 184828) | Serpentinite rock and fluid subsurface biosphere microbial communities from McLaughlin Reserve, California, USA - CR12Aug_5A (SPAdes) | ecosystem: Environmental > Terrestrial > Deep...
ACGAGGAAAGCCAATTTAAACTTTATCCATCAGGACAAGGGGAAAGATAATTTCTTTCTCCTTTGTCTTGAAAAATATTATTTACTTTATATCCTCGTAAAAAGTTGCATTAATTACTTGAATTTAGGAATACATATCTGACACTTGCGCCGAACTTAGAAGCCGGAGAAGATGGGATGTTCACTATGAATGAAATTAACCGAATACGCACACTAAGAAATTGTCAGCTTATTGTTTTGTCGGCTTGTAATACGGCAATAAATGATGAAAAACTGGAGGGCTGGATTAACAATCCCGCAAAGGCTTTTCTAAGAAAAGGTGCAAAAACAGCAATTGCAAGTTTGTGGGCGGTTGATGATGCAGCAACAGGAGAGTTGATGAATCGTTTTTACAAAAACCTTCTCGATGGTCAAAACAAAATAGAAGCAATAACAAATGCTCAAAGAGATTTAATGAAGTCGGAAAAATTCTCTCACCCATACTATTGGGCAGCGTTTGAGTTGATAGGGCAGTGGAAGTAAGTTACTCAATAATCATTATAAAACCACCACCAGCAGCCATTCTTATTTGCATATGTTGCGTGCTGCTAATTTGTTGTTGTTTAATCAGATATGATTCCGGGTTGTTTTTATAATGAGAATCTTCAGTGTCTTTACATAATAGAAAAGTGAAATGTTTTGATGAATTAAGAAAATCAAAATTCAATTTGATGTCTCTCTCAAGTTCATCGGTAATTCCTGCAACATACCACTTTTCGCCTGAGCGCCTTGCCATTACAATATATCTGCCAATTTCTGCCTCAATCACTATTGTTTCATCCCAGGTAGCAGGCATGCCCGAAATCAATCTGAAGGCAGGATGGTTTTCATAATTCTCAATTAAGTCGGCCGCCATTTGCCATGGACTGTATAGAATTACCATTAGTGCTATTTGATTAGATATTGTGCTGCGCGATTCGGTTGTTGTATATGGCTGCCAGTCTCTTTTTATTCGTTTGTGTTCAAAATTATCTTGTTTGATGTTGAAAATTCCCGGAGTATAATCCATAGGTCCGGCCAATCCTCTTGTAAATGGCAATATGCAAGTATGAGAGGGCGGATTGCCTTCGCTCCATGCGTTCCACTCGCCGCCTCTTACTCCTTCAAATGTCATAAGATTTGGGTAGGTTCTGCTAAGTCCTGATGGTATCACCGGCTCATGAACATTAAGCATAATTTGGTACTTCATCGCTGTACGCATTACTTTGTTGTAATGATTTACCATATATTGTCCGTGATGATGCTCGCCTCGGGGTATTATTCCTCCGGCATATCCGGTTTTTACATAATTTATTCCAAGGTCTTTATAAAACTGAAAAGCTTTTTCAAGGTTTTTTTCGAATGAGATTATGTCTCCACCTGTTTCATGATGCCCAATAATCTCAATGTTCCTTTCTTTTGCATATTCCACAATTGCTTTTATGTCAAAGTCGGGATAAGGGGTTGTAAAATCATAGGCTCCTTCAGCTCCCCACTTTTCCCAGCCTGTATTCCAACCTTCAATTAGTACTCCCTGAATTCCATTATTTGCAGCAAAATCAATATATTTTTTTGTGTTTTCAGTTGTGGCTCCATGTCTGTTGTCAATCATAGCCCATTCCGAAATTCCTAAGTGCATTTCCCACCATATACCTACGTATGTTATTGGCTTAATCCATGAATAATCTGCATCCTTCGCAGGCTCATTAAGGTTCAATACAAGTGATGACGTGATAAGCCCTCCGGCATTTTTTGACACTTGTACACATCGCCATGGAGAAGTAAAAGCGCCTTCTGTTTTGACTGCTGAGCCATCAGCCCAGGGCACAAGGCTTACATTAAAGCAATATCTTTTTTTGTCGCTTTCCCTTAATGTCATGCTAGAATAATTATCTATTTCTGCCTCAAGAATACTTATGTAATTTCCTTCTGCTGTTTTCATTGTAAAAGGAGTTGCTACATTCAAGGCATTACTAATATTTGTAACATTATAAAGTTTTTCTAAAGAGCCATAGTCTGCTTCTATCCACCAGCTTTTATTATCATAAGTAAAACAAAACTCAGTAAGTTCTTCCATAATAATAATTGGTTTCGAATTATCTGGAAATTCATACCTAAAAGCAAATCCGTCGTCATAAACTCGAAAATATATATTCAATATTCGATTATTTATAAGGTCTTCCGCTTTTATTATTAGTTCGTTATAGTTATTTCGAATTTCACTAAATTGTCCCCAAGCCGGCTTCCAGGTAGCATCATAACTGTTTTTTTCAAATTCTAAAATTTTAAAATGAATTAATGAGTCATTGTTGCTAAACACAAAGCCAAGAGAAGAGTTATCTATGATTTTTTCATTGTTGAAAGTTGCATTGAAAAACAACTTGTTGTCCTTTTCAACAACATTTAAAATGATTTCACCTGAGGGAGATGATATTTTTATGTCATTTTTAGAAAAGAGGTATAAGGAGCCTGCTGATATTGTTATTACCAAAACGGCCAATATCATAGTTTTTTTTGCGATTTTCATTTTATTGTTTTTTCTATTTTACAACCTACCAAAAAACTTTAAAAATCCTCTGTGAAATGCATGTATGCCTTTTACAGGTTCTGCATACATGAAAACACATCGTTTTGTTATTGAATTTAAGCCGAGAGATTGAGCTATATTTATACTTTCTGAAGTTTCGCTCATTTGTTGAATCCAAACATCTTTTATTCCTTTTTGAGCGACTTGCTTAATTAATGCATCTGTATGATGTTTAGGTGTTACAATAAGAACTTTTTTCACTGTATCAGGTAATGCTTCAATGGAATTATAGCACTTTTCATTATCTATTGCCTCTGCAGATGGATTTACTGCAACAACATTATATCCGTTTGTTTTTAACTTATCATATACCAAGTATCCAAATTTCTTTGGGTTTTTTGATACTCCCACTATGGCAATTTGATGTGATTTGTCGAAGAAAGTTGTTTGGTCTTGTGCTTTCATATTCATGTTTTATAAAAGATGTAAGATATTATTGAGGAAAAAGCCGAATTTCACCTAACAACAAAATTACAAATAAAGAGGAACAAAAACTTACAAAGCTTTTTTAATCAATGCTGCAGCACCCAAAATTGCTGTGTCATTTTGATGTAGTGCTGATGGTTTAATCTGAATTTTATTTTTAAAAACTTCTAAAAGATTTTCTTCAAAGTATTTTTTCAATGGCTCCATCAAAACTTTTCCGGCGTTTGCTACTCCTCCAAAAATATAAATTGTGGAAGGACTTGTATGTGCAGCGCTGTCAGCAAGCTTAATTGCAAGAATTTCCGCTGTTTTATCGAAGGTATCTATTGCAATTTGATCGCCTCGGTTTGCTGCATTCCCTACATGAAGGGTTGTTAATTCATCAACAGGAATATTTCTTAATTCCGAATCATCAGATTTTTTGTTTAGCAACTCAATTGCTGTTTTAACTATGCCTGATGCAGAGGTATAGGTTTCCAGGCAGCCTTTTCTGCCACATCCGCATTGTCTGCCGTTGGGAATATAAATAGTATGCCCAATTTCACCGGCAAAGCCATCATGGCCGTAAACAAGCTCTCCGTTAACAACAATTCCGCTTCCAACACCGGTGCCTAAGGTAATCATTATAAAATCCTTTTTCCCTTTAGCATCTCCATACATCATTTCGCCTATTGCTGCAGCGTTGGCGTCGTTAGTGAGAATTACCGGCATTCCGGGAAGTTTTTGCCGGATAATATCAACTACAGGAATAATTCCTTTCCACCTTAAATTTGGGGCAAATTCAATGGTTCCTTTGTAATAATTTCCGTTAGGAGCTCCGATCCCAATGCCTTTAAGAAGCGAAATATCTGACAGTTGATCAAAGTTTGTAATAGTATCGCAAATTTCTTCCAAAAACGTCTCAGCATATTCATAAGTTGCAGTGTGTATCGCCTTTCGTTGAACAATATTATTGTTGTTATCAACCAATCCAATAACAGTGGAAGTTCCTCCGATATCAATTCCGGCAATGAAATAGGATGCAATAGTTTTTTTGGTTTTGCTTGGTGTCATTTTTATGAATTAGATTTAGAAATGTTTATCAAAAATACAACAATTCTTTTTACAATCCATATGCCCTACGGGCAAAGAAATTTCAATGTCATTCATTGGTGCTACAATACCGGATGCCCTACGGGCAAAGGATTTCTATTAATTATCGGTTCTACAATACTGAATGCCCTACGGGCAAAGGATAACATTACACCGTATAGTGATTTTGGTAAAGTAGACTAAGCTCTACCGCGTAGCGGTTACGGAAATAAAACCATTAATTTTTTTGTATGCGCTTATATGCTATTAATATGTTTTTATGTAATGTTTATATAATTTATATCTCTATATTTGCAAAAACAAAAAAAATGAAACCTGCTGTCTATTCACAAATGTATGTACAATTGGTTTTCGCTGTAAAAAATTCTGATGCATTATTACATAATGGAATCAGACATCGTGTATTTGAATACATAAGCGGAATTATAAGCGAAATGAAACATAAAGCTATTATTGTAAATGGAGTACCTGACCACATCCATATATTTATTGGAATGAACCCTAACAAGTCAGCATCAGATACTGTTTTTGAAATTAAAAGAGGATCATCCTTGTTTATTAATAAAAACAAACTTTGCAAGGGGCGTTTTTTTTGGCAAGAAGGATATGGCTCTTTTACATACAGTCGTTCTCATATTTCCAATGTCTATAATTATATTTTAAACCAAGAAAAACATCATCAAAAGCAGACTTTTAGAAGCGAATACATTGCTTTTTTGGAAAAATTCAATATTGAATTTGTTGAAAAATATTTATTTTCTTTTTTAAACGACATTAATTAATCCACATGCCCTACGGGCAAAGAAATTTCAATGTCATTCATCGGTGCTACAATACTGAATGCCCTGCGGGCAATGGATAACATTACACCGCATAGTGATTTTGGCAAAGTAGACTAAGCTATACCGCGTAGCGGTTTTGGTATTGTAGCCAAAATGGAATATGCGTTTTTAATACCGCGTAGCGGTTACGGGAAATTATACCATATGCCCTACGGGCAATAAAATTTCAATGTCATTCATCGGTTCTACAATACTGAATGCCCTATGGGCAAAGGGTGCAATAACAATAACAATAGATAAAGTTATCCCTCATTCCGGTTTTGACAATTTTGTTAAAATGGTTTTCGCACATTGATATACCGCGTAGCGGTTTTGGTATTGTAGGCAAAATGGAATATGCATTTTTAATACCGCGTAGCGGTTACGGAAATCATCCCATATGCCCTAAGGGCAAAGGATACGAAATACAAATTCCTGTTAATCCGTGATTTTTTGTTTATAACCTCTCCAGCCGTAAAAAGCAAGATATAAATATGGGATTATAAGAATTAGGTAAGATGTTTGCAGACCGGTAATATCTGCAACAGCACCTTGTAAAAGCGGCAGCAATGCACCCCCAAGAATAGCCATTACCAGCAAGGATGATCCCTGTGATGTGTGTTTGCCCAATCCGTGGATTGCCAATGTAAAAATATTTGACCACATAATTGAATTAAACAATCCAACTCCAATAATTGCCCATAATGCAACTTTGCCGTCGGAGAAAACTGTTGTTATTAATAATGCTATAATGAAAAAACTAAAAACAGTTAATGTTCTTGCAGGTAAATTTTTGCCAATTACAAACCCTATCAGATTTAAAGCAATAAGAATGAAAAATGGTAAAACGAGTTTTATTGAGATTTTACTTTCAAGATAAGAAGCACCATAAATGACTAAAAACCCGATAATTGCAATAAGCATCATAAGTAGAAACTGTCTTGTTTTAGCAGTAAATGAACCCAAAGATACGGCCCCGATAAATCGACCAATCATTGCTCCACCCCAATAGAATGCGAGATAAATTTTTGCTTCCATTTCAGGATAACCTAATAGCTCGTTGAGATAGTTAATAATTGTGCTGCCAATTGAAACTTCAGAACCAACATAAAAGAATATTGCTATAATGCCAAAAGATAATTGGCTGTATTTTAATGCTTTCGCTCCTTTTTCAATATGTTCTCCGGTTTGCAAAGAGGGTAATTTTGCAAACATAAAAATTATAGCCAGCAGGACAAAAACACTTCCGAAAATTATGTATGGAATTTGTACTCCGGCTGCCGACATTGTCAGTCCGGTATCTGTAAGAATTTGTTGACCTAATTTATCCAACAATGGAGTCCCATGTCCGGCAAAAAAATGGAAAACAAGGTATCCTCCGATTATCGGTGCAATTGTAGTTCCGAAAGAATTAAATCCTTGCGAAAGATTGAGCCTGCTCGATGCTGTTTCTGGAGTTCCTAATATAGCAACATAAGGATTTGCGGCAATCTGTAACATTGTAAATCCTAATCCTAAAATAAACAAGGCGGCAAGGAAAAAATTATATACCTGAATTTGCGCCGCAGGATAAAACATAAAACAAGCAATGGCAGAGATAAGAAGTCCTATCACTATACCTTTCTTGTATCCGATTTTCTGTATAGGGTCGCCAATTAGCGAAGAAATTATAAAATAAATAACTGACCCAATGAAATATGCGCCAAAAAACGCGAATTGAACTAACATAGCCTGGGCATAGTTCAGCTCGAATATCTTTTTCATATAAGGGATAAGAATATCATTCATGCAGGTAATAAAACCCCACATAAAAAATAATACAGTTATGAGCATAAAGCTCCCGCGGTAGGATGTTGGTTGGTTCATATAATTGCTTTTAAGTCAAGCAAAAATATGAATTTATTTGAATTGCGAAAGTAGAATGTTTGTTATTTACCCAAAATCCGGAAATAAAAAATGATTGTACACGCATATATCTCATTGTTTTATTTGTAAGCAATTATCGAGTATTTTTTTATATGCTTATTTTACATATATTTGAAGTGTATATTTGACCACAAATGAATGCCTCAAATCGCAATGAATTTAAAGAATATTTGTTATTGGGAATGTTATGCATATTCCTTGTTAACTTTGTGTTTGGCGTAAACAATGATGAATTAGTTATGGAAAACACGGAATGCAAGTTGTTGGTTGTTACCAATAGGGTTTTGGAAAGCTCTTACCCAATTGCATCTTTTGTTAATGAAGTTGAAGACAAAGATATTCTAAGATTTTTTGATGCTTGTAATACTGATCAATCAAGTATTAGGATTAATGAAATAGCTTTGAATGCTTTCAAGTCTGAGATTCTTAGTAAACAAGGGAATTGGCTTGTTTTTGTGCATGGAGATGCTAAAACGTTTGATGAGGCTGTTTTAAGCGGATGTGAAATAAGAAGTATTTATAATGTTAATGTTGTTGTATTTGCTTGGCCTTCAAAGGATAAAATTATTAATGGATATAAGAATTTTTCCACTTCAAAAAAAAATGTAGAGAAATCTATTTATCACTTTAATTCATTGATTTGTTTTTTAAAGCAGCTTAGAGAAGAGAATACGGAGTTCTTTGAAAACAACGGATTAAGCTTGTTTTTGCATAGCCTGGGCAACCTTTATCTTCAAAAGATGGTTGAACTAAATATGATGCCTGAAAGTCCATCTTTGATTTTGATAATATTGTTGTTAATGCCGCTGCAGTGAGACAATACAATCACAAGGAATGGTTGGAAAAGATTAAATGCAATAATCAAATATATGTTATAAGCAACAGACACGATTTTAACCTTAAAGGAGCCAGAATATTCACCCTTGCAGGAAAGCAGCTAGGAGAAGTTTTGCACAAACCTTTAGCCCCTAATGCAAATTATATTAATTTTTCCCGTTCTGTTGGGCTTAGATTTCCCTCCTATCTTTCTCACACTTTTTTTATAGGAAAGATACCTCAGCAAAGTGAAAACATCAGAAAATTCTATCATGATTTGATGCATGGGAAGTCTCCGGATTTTGATAATGAGAAGTCTTTTGTGATAAGAAAAGACGGATTAGGATATGACATTATTTTTTAATTTTAACCAAAAAACGAAGTTATGGATAAACGTTTCATAAAACCGGCGGTATTTCTAATAATACTATCAATGTTTTATTCGTGTGTGTCGTTTGAAAAAGGCTATAAACATATGGAAACAAAAAGCAGCTCAGTTAATTCAGAAGGATTACTAATTAAGGCTAAACAATTGGAGGTTAATGCATCATCAGCTAGCGATATCCAAAATATTATTGATGCATATAAAGAAGTAGAAAAAGCCGAACCTGAAAACTATTATGCCCTTTGGAAAATTGGGAATTATAGTCTTTTAATATGTGCTGCGCATTGTGAGAAGAAAAAGGACAAAAAAAGATATTACAGGGAGGCAATAAGATATTGCGAGAAAGCAATGTTTACAAATGCTGAATACAAGAAAGAGATTCTTTCAGGAGCGAAAATTATTGAAGCAGCGAAAAAGTTGGGCATTGATGAAGTTGATGCTATGGGTTATTGGTACACGGCAAGGTTTTATTATTTTAAAGAATGCCTTTCGCCTATTGGAAGAGCTTTTAATACAAAAATTGTTTTCCAAAACAATGATATGATTGCATTGATAGATGCAATAGACCCAAATTGGGCCGGAGGCGGCAATTACTTTTCGCGCGCATTGTATTATATAGCAGTTCCTGAACGCTTCGGAGGCGACAAGCAAAAAGCTCTGGATGAATTTAACAAGGCTGTTGAGGTTGGTCCTGATTATTATGTAAACAGATGGGGCAGAGCAAAATACTTATACAGTATTACCGGCAACGATGAGGGTTTTGTTTCAGACCTTCAATGGGTAATACAACAAGACCCTGCCAAAGGTAAAAATCCTCACGCCTGGAATGTATATTTCCAGAAGGATGCAGCTAAAATGCTTGAAAAATAAGGTGTTTCAGTGCAATGAAGTTTCAAAAATAGAATATTGCTATTTTATTTCTTTCCTTGCAGATTCAACTTTTTGTTTTTCCTCTCTCACCCTTTGTTCAGCTCTTTTTGAAGCTTGTTCAGCATCTTTTATCCTTTGCTGATTATTTTCATATTGCTGCTTGGAAATTCTTTTCTGCTTATAATTGTCTTCGTTTCTTTCTCTGGCTTGTTGTATGTTCTGATTCATTTGCCTTACTCTTTCATTTTGTCTTTCAACTTCCGCATCAGCTTCTTCAAGTTTTTGATTCATTTTTTGTCTTGCTTCTTCTGAGCGAATCATTCCAAACTCCCTGCCTGTAGCATCTCCCTTGTTTCTTCCATATGCATGCCCTTTTGCTTTACCTTGCTCGCCTCTACTTGTTTCTCTTGCTTGCCCTTGATCACCTCTGCCTGCTTCTCTTGCTTGCCCTGCATCTTGTCTTTCTTCTCTCTGCGTACTTGTTTGTTCCTGGCGACCTTGTCCTCTTTCTTCTTGGCGTCCTTTTTCTTCTTCTACTTTTTCTTTTTGTTGATTTTGTTTGCCCTTGCCTTCACTTTGACCTTTGCCTTTTCCTTGTGAATAGCAAATTCCGGCTGAAAGTAATAGCACTAATGCTATTGTTGTAATTTTTCCTGTTTTCATTGTTATGTTCTCCTTTTAAATTCCTTTTAATAATTCATTTACTTGCTTCTCTGATTCTTCAACTTCAGATTTTACTTCCCTAACAGAAGAATCTATTATTGCAGCTTCTTCATTTACAAACGCTGACTCTTCTTGTGGGGTCATTTCTTTTGTGGTTCCACTATCTCCTTGATTTCCGCATGCGAAAAAACCCAAGGAAATAGCAATGATAAACATTAGCTTTTTCATGATGTTTTATTTTTTTAGTGACTAAATATTGCCCTTTTTCCGAAAAGAAGATTTTTATTAGATGGGCGTTTTGAATAATGGTATTCAAATGTACAAATATTTATTTTTAAAACGTAAAAATTTGGAGATAGTTTACACTAATTGTCATTAAACGTATATTTGCAATAATTTGAGTAAAAAATGAAGAAAGAATTAAATCAATACGATGTAATTGTAATTGGTGCCGGAGCCTCCGGTATTATAGCTGCCGGAAGTGCGGCCAGCAAGGGAGCTAAAGTGATGGTTGTTGAAAAAATGCACAAGCCCGGTCGTAAACTGCTTATTACAGGTAGGGGGAGATGCAACATTACTCACCAAGCGGATATACCGTTTTTCTACGAAAACATTACTAATAATCCTCGCTTCCTAAAGCATGCATTCAATAGCTTTTTTGTTGATGATATTTTAAAAATACTTCACGATCAAGGTGTCCCAACAACACTCGAAAGAGGAAATCACGTGTTCCCTGTCAGCAATCAGGCAATGGATGTGTTGAAAGCTCTTATGAGTTGGGTTAGGAGGTTTGATGTTGAATTTATTTATGACTGTAAGGTAAAGGAACTTATTATTGAAGAAGGTGCACTAAGAGGAGTTGCTGCAGAAACCCCAAAAGGTAAGGTTAATTTTTTGGCGTCAAAAGTAATAATTTGCACAGGAGGAAAGTCATACCCGGAAACAGGCTCTTCGGGTGATGGATATATGCTTGCTAAACAAGCCGGACACTCTATTGTTGAGCCTAAACCAGCACTTTTACCATTGATTACAAGAGGAGATACAGCCGGAAAAATGCAAGGGTTGGGTTTAAGCAGTGTAAAAGTGGTAGTTTGGGCAGATGGGAAAAAAATTGCAGAAAGGCTGGGAGATGTAATGTTTGCGCATTACGGATTTTCAGGGCCGGCAATTTATTATCTAAGCAGATTTGTAATTGAAAAATTGTCTGAGGGTTGCAAGGTTGAGCTAAGTATTGATTTAATACCTGAGCAGGATGAAAAAACTCTTGATAAAAGGCTGCTTCAAGAAATTGACAATCATGGGAAAATGCAGTTTGATAATATTTTAAAAAGGTTTATTCCGTCAGGCTTGGCCGAGGTTATTCTTGAATTAACAAAGATTGATGGAGAAAAGATCTGCAACAAAGTTTCCGCACAAGAGCGTAAGCAAGTTCTAAAACTTATTAAAGACTTTCGCTTTGAAGTTTCCGGACATCATGGGTTTAAACAAGCGATAATTACTGCCGGAGGTGTTTCTACAACCGAAATTTCCTCCAAAACTATGGAGTCGAAAATTCTAAAAAATCTTTTCTTCGCAGGGGAGGTTATTGATATAGATGCCAATACAGGTGGGTTTAATCTTCAATTAGCCTACTCTACAGGCTGGCTTGCCGGTCAAAGTGCCTCCAACGATATTCTATAGACTTTTATGGTTTTGAAGATAATTTGTCTTCCCATCTCACAAAAATTTATAATCTTAAACATCTAGAAAACAAAGCGGTAGTGTTGAGCGTTTTTTGTTATATTTTCGCGTTCAAATATTAAACATATGACATTTTATAAAGTAATAATCTTTTCTGTTTCCATACTTTTTGCTTCTTTGCAGGTGTATTCTAATACTGTTAAAATCACAGTTAAAGAAACAGATAAAACGCCTCTAATAGGGGCAACTGTTCAATTATCTAATGTTGATAATAATTCAACGGTTTTTAAAGTAACAGATAATAATGGCTTAGCAGTTTTTGATAATATAAAAACAGGATTATATTCACTAAAAATCACTTATGTTGGCTTTATGCCTGTTGAAAAATCATTAAACATAAGGCCGGGCGCAGGTAGTTTTGAGTATTTAATGGAAGCTGCTTCATTGAACCTTGATGAAGTTACTATAACAGCCAGAAAGCCGCTTATAAGGCAGGAAGATGATAAAATGATTATCGACCCTGAACCACTTGCAAGTATAAGCACAAACACTCTTGAAATCCTTGAAAATACTCCCGGACTATATGTAGATCAGGATGGTGGGATATTTTTAACTAGCACAACACCTGCTGCGGTTTATATAAATGGGAGAGAACAAAAAATGAGCAATCAGGATATTACTACAATTCTTAGAAGCCTACCTCCAAATAGTGTAGAAAGAATAGAAGTGCTCAGGACCCCTTCCACTAAGTATGACGCTGCTAGCTCCGGCGGCATAGTTAATATTATTCTAAAAAAAGGAGTCAAAATTGGTCGATTTGGATCTGCAAGCCTTGGCATGAACCAAGGTGTTTATGGTAATAGATTTGCCGGCTTTAGTTATAACGACAGTGGTGAAAAATCTACAATGTACGCTAATCTTAATTATAACTACAACGATATGTTGGAAGAACTAAATTCTGTTCGAATTCTGAATCCTCAAAGTACCCTTGATCAGGCGGCCGACACTAGAAGAATTAACAATCAGTTGTTTTTCGGATATGGTATTAATTATGATGTAAAACCTTCAATTAATTTGGCTTATGATGGGAGAGTAAACGCCAGCCTCAGAAATTCTTCATCAAATAATATGAATATAATCTTCGGAATAGAGGATGCAATTCTTTCTGAAAGTGAAAATATTACTAATAATTTTTCGGAGTTTTTGAGTATTCAGCAAGACCTGGGTATGATTGTTAAGCTCGACACCATTGGATCTGATTGGGATACAAAATTTAGTTATAATTATTCCGGAAATACGGGTTTTCAAGATTATAACACTGAATATTTTCAGCCTTTTTCTTTATCAAATTCAGGTGAAGGCGATAATAATCAAGGAAGGCATTTTATGGTTTTTCAATCAGATCTAACATATCATCTGCCGCTTGAATTCAAGTTAGAAACAGGAATAAAAAGTGCATTCCAGAATTACGACTCAAAAGCCGACTTTTTTATTCATCAAAACAACTCCCTTATTGAAGATACTGTTCGTACTAATTCCTTTTATTACGATGAAAGTATAAATGCCGCTTATATTCAGGCATCCAGAAATATCGGACTTGGTTTTAACCTGAAGGCCGGTGTTAGGTTAGAACATACTTTTATGGAAGGAAACCAAACTATCCCCTCAGATACAAGTTTTGTGGTGAACCGTGCCGATTGGTTTCCATATGTTTATTTAAGTCGTGAGTTGATTGATATTATGGGAATTAAACTTTTTGGATACGTAATATATCGGAAAACAATTAATCGCCCCGGATATCAAGACCTCAATCCATATATTAGATTCGTTGACCAGTTTTTATATGAAACCGGCAACCCTGCTCTTACTCCACAATTTACTGAAAATATTGAAGTTAACATCAGCTTTAATGATATGCCTGTATTTGCCGTTGGACAAAACAAAACAAAAGATATTTTTTCTTCTGTTATGTATCAGGATGAAAATCAAGATGGTGTTTTAATTAGAACACTTGATAATCTGGGCAAAAACAAGGAAACATATTTTAGAGGAATTTTGGGAATCCCTCCCGGAGGAAAATACTTCTTTGCAGTTGGTGGGCAGTACAATTATCTCGAATACGATGGTATCTACAATAACGAACCACTAACTTTTACCAATGGCAGTTGGAGATTGTTTACTTTTCACTCTCTTAGGCTTTTCAAGGAAACCAGGCTTACTATGAATGGATTTATGATGACAAATGGCCAATGGAACTTTTATGAACTTAAAACTTTCGGAATGCTGAACTTTGGACTTTCTCAAACATTTCTCAATAAGAAACTCACAGTTACTCTAAGCGCAAGAGATGTTTTAAGAACTATGGTAAATGAGTTTGAATTCAATCAAGGTGGTGTTAGTAGTTATGGCAGCCGCTATACTGATAATATGCGCTTTGGTATAAATATCAGATATAATTTTGGTATCAGACAAAGAGAAGAAAAGAAAAGCCCACTGCCACAGATGGAGATGGAGATGTAGGGGTGGGTTTAAGGTATAGGGTATAGGGTATAGGGGTATAGGGGTATAAAAAAAGTCCTAAGTTTTTTCAACTTAGGACTTAGGACTTAGGACTTAGGACTTGGGACTTAGGACTTGGGACTTAAGACTAAGTCTAGTCTTCTTCTTCTTGTTCTGCTTCGTATGCTTTCAGAAGCTGATCTTGAACATCAGATGGAACTTGTTGGTAATCTGCGTAAGCCATAGTATAAGTTGCTCTACCGCTTGTAATAGAACTCAAAGTTGTACTATATCTGTTCATTTCAGCCAATGGAACTTTTGCTTTAATTTTCTGGAAATTACCTTCAGCTTCCATGCCCATAATAATAGCACGTCTGCCTTGAAGGTCTGTCATAACATCACCCATTTTTTCTTCCGGAACCATTACTTCAACATCATAAACAGGTTCAAGAATTTTTGGAGCTGCAATTTTGAACGCATCTTTAAATGCATTACGTCCTGCAAGTTTAAATGAGATTTCATTTGAATCAACAGGGTGCATTTTTCCATCATAAACATTTACAACTATATCTCTAGCATAAGAACCTGTTAGTGGGCCTTGTTCTATCTTTTCCATTATACCTTTAAGAATAGCAGGTAAAAAGCGAGCATCAATTGCACCACCAACTATACAGTTGTTGAAAACAAGTTTACCGCCCCAAGGCAATTTGTGTTCTTCTTGTCCGCGAACTGGGAATTCTGTTTGGTTTGTTTTTCCTTCAAAATGTGGCTCAATCATTATATGTACCTCGCCAAACTGTCCTGCACCACCTGATTGTTTTTTGTGTCTGTAAGTGGCTTTGGCAGATTTAGTTATAGTTTCGCGATAAGGAATTCTTGGAGGAATAAACTCTATTTCAACTTTATTAATATTCTCAATCATCCATTTTGCAATGTTAAGATGAAGTTCGCCTTGCCCTGATAGTATTAACTGACGAAGTTCTTTAGAATGCTCATATCTTAAAGTTGGATCAATGCTGTTCATCTCTTTAAGAATAGTTGCAAGTTTTTCTTCATCATTAGCATTTTTAGCTTTTACCGCAGTACGGAACTTTGGATCCGGGAATGAGATTGGCTCAACAGCTACTCCAGAGTTTTTTGTGGATGTTAGAGTGTTGTTTGTATAAGTGTCTTTTAATTTGATTGTCGCAGCAATGTCGCCTGGCATTATCTTGTCAATTTTATGACGTGTTTTTCCAGCAGTAATAAACAACTGAGATAATCTTTCTTTTGAACCTGTTGTAGAGTTGATAAGGTCAATAGCTTCTGTAAGAGTTCCTTCATAAACTTTAAAGAATGACACTTCTCCAAGGTGAGGTTCTACTGATGTTTTGAAAACAAAAGCTACAGGTGCTTCAGAAGCAGTATATTTTAAATCTTTTCCTTCTTTTGTTTTAGTAGCTTCTACCTCTATTGGAGAAGGAAGGTTTTCTGTAATAAACTCTAATATTCTTCTTATACCTTGATTGTGTTTTGCAGAGGCGCAAACAACAGGAAACATTGTTCTTGTAGCAATACCTTGGTTTATTCCCTTTGCAGTTTGCTCTTCAGTTAATGTTCCGTTCTCAAAAAATGCTTCCATTAACGACTCATCACTTTCTGCAGCAGCTTCAATTATCGCATTATGATACTTTTCTGCATTTGCTTTTTCAGCATCCGGAATTTCAGAAATAACAGGATCGCCACCTCCATTAGGAAATTTGTACATCTTCATCTTCAATACATCAATAACTGTATCAAAGCCGGCTCCTACTGAAATCGGATATTGAGCTACAACAACTTTTTCACCAAATGAATGTTTCATCTGACGAATAGCTTCTTCAAAGTTTGCTTTTTCGTGCTCTAACTGATTCATAATGAAGAAGGCAGGTTTGTGCAGACGAGCAACTTGTCTCCAGGTAATTTCGGTGCCCACTTCAACCCCATTCTGCGCATTGATAATCATTGCAGCAGTGTCTGCAACTTTTAGTGATGCGATTGCTTCACCAATAAAGTCATCAAATCCTGGAGTATCAATTATATTTATCTTTTTGCCATTAAACTCTGTGTACATAACTGTTGAAAAAACAGAAGCTCGGCGTTCAAGTTCTATTTCACGATAGTCTGATACTGAGTTCTTTTCATCAACAGATCCTCTGCGGTTTATAACTCCCCCTTCAAACAACATAGCTTCTGCTATGGTCGTTTTACCGGATTTTGTACCGCCTATAAGGGCGATGTTCTTGATTTCGTTTGTTTGATATACCTTCATAACCTAATTTAAAAGTTTAATACGTGTATAATTGATTTGAAATTTTCTAATTGCTTTGATTTATGTTGTTTTAGCTTGACTATCAAATATTTATAATAAAAAAAGCTCAATGCCCTGCAAAAAAGTGGCTAAAGTTATAAAAAAACTTAATGGCAATGTAAAAAACCATTAAATTTCGAAAGAAACTAAATTGTAAAAATCTTTAATTCTGGTTTTTACATCAGCTTCATTAATTTCAGTAAGCCTGTCGGTTCCAAATTTTTCTACCGTAAAGCTAGCCATTGCAGAAGCATGAATTAGTGCTTTTTTCATGTTTTCAAAAGAAATATCCTGAGTTTTTGCAATATAACCCATAAAGCCACCTGCAAATGTATCACCGGCGCCGGTTGGGTCAACAACGGCATTTAGCGGCATTGCTGCAGCATGAAACATTTTGCCATCTGCAAACAACAATGCGCCATGTTCACCTTTCTTTACTATCAAGAATTTTGGCCCCATTGTTAGAATTTTCTCTGCTGCTAATACAACATTGTTTTCTCCCGATAATTGTTGCGCTTCTTCATCATTTATTGTCAAAACATCAATCATTTTAAGCACTCCAAGAAGATCATCCAATGCAATGTTCATCCAGAAATTCATTGTATCCATACAAATAAGCTTCGGACGCTCAGTCATTTGTTCTATAACTCTCCTTTGAATTGCAGGGGTAAGATTGCCTAGCATCAAGTATTTGCTGGTTTTATAGCCTTCAGGAAGAATAGGGTCAAAGTCGGCCAAAACATTAAGGTCGGTAACAAGAGTGTCTCTATTATTCATGTTCTTGTGATATTTACCTGCCCAAAAAAATGTTTTTCCTTCCGGAATTACTTTTAAACCATCGGTATTGATAGAATATTTTTTTAAAAGGTCTTTATGTTCTTGAGGAAAATCTCCCCCAACAACAGAAACAAGATTGATTTCCTTGGTGTATTGGCTAGCTGCAAGTCCAATATATGTTGCAGCTCCACCGAGAATTTTTCCCGATTTCCCATAAGGCGTTTCAACCTCGTCAAAGGCAACAGTGCCTACAATTAATAAACTCATAAGTGAAGGTTTTTATAGAACAAAAAAGTGGTGCAAAGATAATGTTTCTATATTGAAAATCAATTATTCAACTGTAACTGATTTTGCAAGATTTCTTGGTTGGTCAACATTACACCCTCTAAGCACAGCTATATGGTATGACAAAAGCTGTAATGGAACAGAGGCCACCAGTGGAACAAATATTTCGTCTGTTTCTGGTATTTCAATTACATAGTCAGCCATCTCTTTCACTATAGAGTCTCCTTCAGTAACCACAGCAATTATAACACCTTTTCTGGCTTTTACTTCCTGAATATTGCTAATTACCTTGTCATATAGCCCTTTTTTAGGCGCAATAACAACCACAGGCATATTTTCATCAATAAGTGCAATTGGCCCGTGTTTCATTTCAGCGGCGGGATAACCTTCAGCATGAATGTATGAGATTTCTTTCAGTTTTAATGCTCCTTCAAGAGCAACAGGGAAGTTGTATCCTCTTCCAAGATAAAGAAAGTTACGAGAGTCTTTGAAAGCCTCAGCTATATTGTGTATGATTTTATCTTTAGAAAGAACTTGCTCAATTTTATCAGGAATAGACTCCATCTCGTGAGTTAGCTGGTAAAAGCGCGATTTGGAAATAGAACCTTTCTTGTTGGCTAGTGACAATGCTAGTAATCCCAAAATTGTTACCTGTGCTGTGAATGCTTTTGTAGATGCAACACCAATTTCCGGCCCTGCGTGTGTGTAAGAGCCAGCGTGTGTAGCTCTTGGGATAGAGGAGCCAACAACATTGCATATCCCGATAATAGTTGCTCCTTTGCTCTTTGCAAGTTCAATCGCTGCAAGTGTATCTGCTGTTTCTCCTGATTGGCTGATTGCAATTACAACATCATCTTCATAAATAATAGGATTTCTATAACGAAACTCTGATGCATATTCAACTTCAACAGGAATCCTTGCAAGGTCTTCTATCAAATATTCACCAACCAGGCCTGCATGCCATGAAGTTCCACATGCAACTATTATAATTCTTCTCGCATTTATTAGCTTTTGCTCATAATCTATTATTCCGCCTAAAGAAACAATGCCTTTCGAAGCATTTAAGCGGCCACGCATACTGTCTTTAATGCTTTTGGGCTGCTCGTATATTTCTTTAAGCATAAAATGAGGAAACCCACCTTTTTCAATTGCAGTAAGTTGCATTTCAAGCTTTTGGATATAAGGTGTTTTTTCCTGATTCTTAATGGTTTTTATCTTTAATTCACCATCTCTTGACATTGTTGCAACTTCTTCGTCATCAAGATAAACTACATTTTGAGTGTATTCAACTATTGGAGATGCGTCGGAAGCAATGAAAAATTCTTTTTCACCAATTCCAATTACAAGCGGACTACTTTTTTTTGCAGCAAAAAGAATGTCGGGATGTTCTTGGGATATCACTACAATAGCATATGCACCGATAACCTGTTGTAATGCAGTTCTTATTGCAGAGTATAAATCTTTTTTCTCATGCACCTGTATGTCTTCTATAAGATGAATAAGAACTTCAGTATCTGTGTCGCTGGTAAAAACATAACCTCTATTAATAAGCTCCTTCTTGAGTGAACCATAGTTTTCAATTATTCCATTATGAATAATAGCTAGTTTTTTGGTAGGACTGAAGTGTGGATGTGCATTTTCATCATTAGGCTCTCCGTGTGTTGCCCATCTGGTATGTGCTATTCCTATAGTGCCTGATTTATCGCTGTTTAATGCTATTCTTTCAAGGTCAGATACTTTGCCATGACTTTTATAAATCTTAAGGGTGGAGTTTAAAAGTGCCACGCCGGCACTGTCGTAGCCTCTGTATTCTAGACGATGTAAGCCTTTAATTAAGATGGGATAAGCTTCTCTGTGTCCTATGTATCCTACAATTCCGCACATTATATTTTGTTGGGTTAGTTAAATACTGAATATATAATTTCAATTTTCATCTTACTTTCTGCTCTTCCCGGTCCTTTTAGAATTACCCTGTGGGCGTTCTCGGTTGGATTAGTGCTTCTAAGAATGAAATTAGTTGTCGGGAAACTCCCGTTTACAACTGCTTGAATGTGACGAGTAATATTGAAAACGTATTGTTTCTTCACAGAATCATAATCGCCTCCATATAAAACATTGCCTAGCTGACTGTCAGGCAAGGGAAAGAAACTGCCATCAGAAGAAACTGCGAGCATTAATAGTCTGGAAGGAGGCTTGAAATAATCATTTAGCATTGTTTCTTCAACAGGTAAATATAACGTAGCTTTATTTACTGTCACAGAACCGAAGAGATTATCAAAATCATTTAACCCCGGAATGCTAAATGTTGTTCTTATGCCGTGCAAGCCTTGAAGGAAAACAAGGCTATCACCCATGGAGATGTCTTCATTATTCATTTGCTGCTGTATGAATGGCAAAGATCCCATATAGCCAAAATTCTCAAAGTAGTTAAACTTTCTGCAAAATTGATTTATCGGAAAGTCTTTTTCCAGCTTGGTGTCTGTTTCAGGATTTGTGTAATATATGATAAGCTTGGAATATGGATGGTGCATGTCTAGATATGCCATCCCACCCATTTGGTTGTGTTCATCAACAGTAATGTAAAAACCATTTATAAAGTCCAGAAAATTACTATTATTTTCCAATGGAGGTTGTCCGCTTTGCTCAAATATTTTTAAACCAAAGTCATCGCTAAGTCTTAACCTTACATGAGGAGTGAGGTTCTTGTCACCAACAGCAACACTGTCTTTTGGTTTGTGAATAACTCTTTTGCTGGCAAGAGCAATTGGGTTAAAAGCAACTTCTCTGTTTGAATATATTATTGAATCTTCGGGTATTCTCTCAGATAATTCGTAAACATTAATTGTTTGTCGAGTAAGAGTATCTCCATAAAAATCAAAATATCTTAATACAAGTACTATTGAATCGAAAATTGAAGCACTGCCAAAAGTAACATTGTTTTCATAAAGTCTTACTTCTGTATAAATGCTTGATCGTGATTTTCCGAAAACAGGGTCATTTATCATCCCCAATACTCCTCTGGATATTTCATTTGTTGGAACAGAATCTTCGGGCTGAGAATATGCAAAAATCCTTAAAGTGTCTGTCATCGAGATTCCTGCGGGGTTTTCAACCATGTCGAGACCGATAAGTCCGGTTTCTTCGCAGGATGTGATTAGTAATGAGATTGAAAATGCGAATACAATTACAACCTTGTTTCTAAAACTTAAAAAACCCCCGATTAATCGGGGGAAATTGATCTTTTTCAAATTATTACGATTTTATAAAATGATACACAATAGAAAACACAATTTAATCAACAACGCATACCTGCATTAATTATTGTAGCTATTATATTGCCATTTCTGTAACCAATACTTCATCATAAAAATCATTGAAAGCATCCATGTATGTGCTTTCAGGTTGATAATCAAGTACGGGTTTGTTAGAAGATCTGGCATAATCTTCAACTTCACTGTTAACTTTTTCACTTCCTATAATAATTCCATCTGCATAATCAATTGCTGCTTTGGAAATATTTACAAAAGAAGGGTTTTTGTATTTTTCTAATACTTTTTCATCAAACACTTTGCCCTTCATTTTATTGAAGATCTCTTTGTTTAACTCTCCGGAAAACTCATCGTCATAAACAGAATAAACAACCTTAGTGTCTGTAAACATAGGATTGTCTTTCATTGCTACCTTGATGTATAGAGGCATAAGACTGGTAAACCATCCGTTGCAATGCACCAGATCAGGCGCCCAGTTGAGTTTTTTTACAGTTTCGATAACTCCTCTTGCGAAAAAAATTGCCCTCTCATCATTGTCTTCGAAATATTTTTCGTTTTTGTCGGTAAGAGTATATTTTCTTTGATAAAAGTCTTCATTATCAATAAAGTAAATTTGCATTCTTGCCGATTGAATTGATGCAACCTTTATAATGAGCGGGTGATCACTGTCGTTGATAATCAAATTCATTCCGGATAGACGAATAACTTCGTGAAGTTGATTTCTTCTTTCATTAATACAGCCAAATTTTGGCATGAATGTTCTGATTTCTTTTCCTCTTTCCTGAATGCCTTGCGGAAGATATCTTCCGATCTTGCTCATTGGGGTTTCTTTTAAATAAGGTGTGATTTCTTGTTGTACGAAAAGAACTTTTGGTTTTTCCATATTGTTGAGATATTTTTTTGAAATAAAGAGACAGTAAGTAGTCTGTAAAAAGGTATGCAAAGATATAAAAAATTTCCCAGTTTTTCAAATAATACTTATAGCTTTGCCATTTTTATCTCTGAACAATACTCTTTTCAACTTGTTAAAACACTTGTTATCTTTTTGAAATAGCTTGATATGAAGGTTTTTAAAAAAACATTGGAATTAAAGAACGAACTTGATATTTTATCAAAACAGGGTAAAAAAATTGGATTTGTTCCAACTATGGGTGCATTGCATCACGGACATATTGAGTTGGTTGTGAGGTCGGTTAAAGATAACGACATAACTGTTGCAAGTATTTTCGTAAATCCTACCCAGTTCAATAATCCGGAAGATCTTAAAAAATATCCAAGAATGCCTGAAAAGGATATTGCTATGCTGGAAAATGCAAATTGCGATTATGTTTTCTTGCCTGATTATGATGAAGTTTATCCTAAGATAGACACTACAAACTATGATTTTGGAATGCTTGAAAAGGTTATGGAGGGTAAATTCCGACCGGGTCATTTTAAGGGTGTTGGTATGGTTGTAAAAAGACTTTTTGAAATTGTTGAGCCAGACAATGCTTACTTCGGATTAAAAGATTATCAGCAGTTTCTAGTTATTAAAAGTTTGGTTAATCAGTTTGATATTCCTGTTAATATTGTTGGTTGCGAAACCATTAGAGAACATGATGGGTTGGCTATGAGTAGCAGAAATCTTAGGCTTTCCGACGAACAACGAAAAGAAGCGCCTGAAATTTATAAATCTTTAAGTTTTATAAAAAAACATATTGAAGACAAAAGCGTTTTAGAATGGAAGCAATGGTTTAAGGACAAAATAAATGCATTAAGTCAGCTTAAAGTAGAATACATTGAAATTTCTGATGCAATTACTCTTGAAGAAGTTTCTCTTTTTGATGATTCTAAATCTTTAGTTATTTGTGTGGCAGTTTTTGCGGGAGAAATAAGACTGATTGATAATGTTCTTATAAATGATTAATTTTGTGGCTTCAAAAAAATAATTATAAATGTTTTTAGACATATTAAAATCCAAAATTCATCGTGCTACTGTTACAGAAGCCAATTTGAATTATATAGGAAGCATTACCATTGATGAAGATTTGATGGATGCTTCAGGCATTGTGGAAAATGAAAAAGTTCACATTGTTAATATTAATAATGGAGAAAGAATTGAAACATACGTGATAAAAGGGGAAAGAGGCAGTGGAATGATATGTATGAACGGGCCTGCAGCTAGGAAAACTCAACCTGGAGATATTGTAATAATAATGGCTTATGTTATGATTACTCCTGAAGAGGCCAAAACTTTCAAGCCAATGATTGTTTTCCCCAACGATAACAATAAAATATAACTTTAACCTTTTGATAATTGAAACAGTTTTTTAAAGATAACTATAAGGTTATCCTATTCTTGATGTTGGGATTGGTCATATTGTTCTTTGTTACAAGAGGCCAGGATTTGGATAAGGTTTGGGATGAATTTGCAAAAGCAAATTATTGGTGGATAATACTCTCGGCAGGGATATCTCTATTTAGCCACTTTATTAGAGCATTGCGCTGGAGGCTTCTTATTCAACAATTAGATTATAATCCTAGTGTATCGAGGGTGTTTTATTCTTTAATGACAGGCTATTTGGCCAATTTGTTTCTTCCTAGAATTGGTGAGTTATCAAGATGTATTGCATTAAGAAGAACTGATAAAGTGCCGTTTAATGAGCTTGTTGGCACTGTAATCGCTGAAAGACTATTTGATGTTATTACAGTTATGGTTTTAATAGGAACTGTAACAATTCTTCAATTTAGTCTTTTGAAAAGTTATCTTTTCAAATACATTCTTAATCCTCTATTTGCAATGGTGGAGAATAATTATATCTTGTTAATAGTTTTAATTGTCGGAGGGCTTTTTGTTTTTGTTGCATCTGTTTTTATTATAAAAAATAAATTCAGAAAAAGTTCTTCAGATTCTTATGTGGGAAAAAGCAAAAAGCAATTATTGGGAGTTCATAACGGGGTTTTAAGTATAATTAAAATGAAAAAGAAATGGCTGTTTCTTTTTTATACAGTGTTGCTTTGGACTCTTTATTTATTTATGGTTTATACTGCATTTTTTGCAATTAGCTCAATGGGGCATCTTGATATATATGCAGCACTTGCAATTCTTGCACTTGGCACTATTGGAATTGCTGTTCCGGTTCCAGGAGGTATTGGCACTTATCATTTTGTGGTAATTACCTGTCTTACTGAGCTATATGCTATTTCTGTTGAGCCCGCAACATCATTCGCCTATATTTCTCACGCATCTCAAATGCTAATAGTTATTATGGCCGGTGGATTTGCCTGGTTTAAGTTGGCAATGAAGAAAAGTGAATTGGCCAATAATGGTCTTATAAACTGATGTTTTTATTCAGCAATTTAGTTAGTTGACATATTTCTTACAAGCTTTGTTGTTTTAAGGCTTAATGTTTTTTATTATGGAAAATTCAAAAAAAAGCAGATTATCTTTATATCTCCCTATTATACTTGCTATGGTTATGGCACTGGGTGTATTGCTAGGCCTTAGCTTAAATGTTGGAACATCTACTTCAGGCAATGACAATAAATTCCGTTCAATTAGCTTTAACAGATACGATAAGCTGAATGATGTATTGAATTATATTTATGAATCTTATGTCGATTCTATAAGCAGAGAACATCTTACTGAAGAAACTATTAAAACTTTTCTGAGAAACCTCGACCCACATTCTGTTTATATTCCTGCTTCTGCCTTCAAGGATATGAACGACCCTCTTTTAGGTAGCTTTGAGGGCATTGGAATAGAGTTTAATATGGTTAACGACACTGTTGTAGTAATTAATCCAATTTCAGGGGGGCCTAGTGAAAAAGTCGGAATACAGGCAGGTGACAGAATTGTTAAAGTGAATGGAGAAACTATAGCCGGTATTAAAATGAGCACTGAGGAAATTGTTGGCAAATTAAAAGGTCCGAAAGGCACAAAAGTAGAGGTTTCAGTATTCCGAGCAGGATCAAGTGAGCTTTTTGATTATACAATTACAAGGGATAAAATTCCGTCATATAGTCTTGATATAGCTTATATGATTGACAATGAAACTGGCTATATCAAGTTAAATAGGTTTTCAGCCACTACTCATCAGGAGTTTATTACTGCTTTTGATAGACTTAAGAGAGAGGGTTTAGAAAAACTTATATTAGACTTAAGAGGCAATGGTGGCGGTTTTCTTGATGCTGCTATTTCGCTTTCAGATGAATTTTTAAGTCCGGGAGAATTAATTGTTTATACCCAAGGCAACAACCGACCTAAAAAAATAGCAAATGCACGCAGAAATGGAAAGTTTGAAAATCAACCTTTAGTGATTTTGCTTGATGAATGGTCTGCTTCGGCTTCCGAAATTATAGCCGGTGCAGTGCAAGACAACGACAGAGGTCTTGTGATAGGAAGAAGATCTTTTGGAAAAGGGTTGGTGCAGGAACAAGTTCAATTAGCTGATGGTTCGGCGATTAGACTTACTGTTGCAAGATATTACACTCCATCAGGTAGGTCAATTCAAAGTCCATATGATAATGGAACTGACGAATATTATGATGAATTTTTTCAGAGATTTTTAGACGGGGAGCATGAAAGCCTTGATAGTATTAAACTAAAGGATACTTTAAAATATATTACAAAGAAAGGGCGTACAGTATATGCAGGCGGTGGAATTCTTCCGGATATTTTTGTCCCATTCAATACCGAAGATAGAACAGCATTCTATAATCAAATTTCTAACAGAGGCTTGATTTATAGGTTTGCATTTAATTATGCAGATAAAAACAGGAATACGCTTAATAAATATGGAAGTGCGGCAGATTATGTAACTAAATTTAAAATTACAAATGCCATTTACGATGAGTTTATTGAATTTGTGAAGGAGAATAAGATAAAAGTTGAAAGTGAAAAAGCAGATAAATCACGAGGCATTATACAACTTCAGCTGAAGGCTTATATAGGTAGAAATATATACGGTAATGAAGCATTTTATCCGATTTTAAACACAAAAGACCCCGTCATAGACGAGGCCCTTAATGCATTAAAGAATGAAAATTACGAAAAGCATTTGAGTGTTGAAAAATAAAAGAATTATTAAACCTCAATATCTATCATAGCTTTCAAACTTATTTCGGCAAACTCTTCCAGAGATAACCCAATTTTTTCACATTCCATGATATTTTCTCTTTTCACAGAGGCTGCGAATGCTTTCTCTTTCATTCTTTTGGTTATTGATTTTGTTTTAACGCTAGAGATTTTTTTGTCGGGATAAACAAGTGCAGTAGCAAAGATAAGTCCGGTAATTGTTTCTCCTGCTGCAAGTGCAAAGTGTAGTTTTTTACTGCGTTTTTGGTTGTGAGATGCATTTTCGTTGTGAAGCATAATTGCTTCAATTATTTCAGGATCAACTCTTTGTTTATCAAGAATTTTTACTGATTCCATTGAATGGGTTAGCGGGTCTGCATTGGTAACTTCAACATCTACATCATGCAATAATCCGGCAAGGCCCCATTTGTCGGGGTTTTCATCAAGTCTTATTGCTAATGCTCTCATAACGGCCTCGGATGCCAGGCAATGAGAGATCATTTTCGGGTTTTTAACGTATTCGTTTAATAATTCTAATGCTTTATTTCTTTCCATGATTTTTAAGAGGAGTTTATTATAAGTTCTATATTTTAATACCCATCACGCAAATATCATCCACTTGATCCCAACCTTTTTTCCAATCTTCTATGGCTTTTTCAATAATTTCTTTCTGTTTTTCAAGGGGTTTGTCAAGATTGTTAATTATTAACTGTTGTAATTGTTTGGCGGAGAATTTCTCGCCCATTGGTCCGCCAAATTGATCATGCAATCCATCTGTTGACATAAAAAGATAATCTCCTTTCTGAAGCTGGAGGATTTTTGTGTCGAAAGGTTTGGCTTCTTTCTTCCATTTCCCGATTGATTTCGGGGTTGCTTCAACGATTATATGATCAATTTTTGATAAATCTTTGTTTGATGAAATAATGTTCAATGGAATTCTTGCTCCTGAGTACTCTATGGTTTTTTTATCCCAATTTATAGAGCAAAGTGCAATGTCCATTCCTTCGTGAATATCCATTCCTGACTTATCAAAAGTTTCAATAACAAGCTTATTCACTTTGTCAAGAATTTCTCCTGTATTGGTAATCTGAAATTCTTTAACAACCCTGTTAAGTGCGTTGCAACAAACCACACTAACGAGAGCCCCAGGCACACCATGTCCGGTGCAGTCTGCAACGGCAAAGTAAACAACATTGCTGCCATCTTCCTGATTCATGCCTTTTTCCATCCAGTAGAAATCACCGCTAACCACTTCCTTGGGCTTGTATAAAATAAAAATGTTTTTCAACTCGTCTTGCAGTGCTCTTGCAGATGGGAGTATAGCAAGTTGAAGACGTTGGGCGTAATTAATACTGTCGGAAACTGCTTTGTGATTTTCTGCAAGCTGATTATGCTGGAGTGCGATTTGTTCATTTTTCTGCTCTACTAAAGCTTTCTGTTTTTCTGCCTCATCTTTTTGATGCAATAATTCAATAGTCCTTTCTTTTACAACTTGTTCAAGGAATTTTTTGTCTTTTTGAAGATTGCGAATTCGCCAAAGCACAATCATCCAGCCAGAGAATACTAAAATAAAAACATACATTATGTACATCCACCAATTTCTCCACCAGGGAGGCAAAACTTTAAAGCTGAGGCTTACTTCATCACTCCATACTCCTTCAGGACTTTGAGCTCTGACAATAAAAATATAATCACCTTCATATAAATTGCCATATGTAGCAAATGAATTTCTTGTTACAGGCCTCCAATCTTTATCTTGACCAATAAGCATATATTGATAATTTATAAGAAAGTTTCGTCCTGTTTCGACTGCATTAAAATGGAATGTAATGTTGTTTTGATTATATGTTAATATCAGTTTCTGAGGTAGTTGGAAGAATGGTGTAATTCCATCGAACTTAACATCAGCAAATTTTTTAAAAAACTCTTCCAACTCATTATATGAAAGATTATGACCAAACTTTTTAATTTGATTTTGGGCAACAATAATGCTATCATAATTTGGATTTTTAAATGAATGTAAAGTATGCCAACAAATTTTCTCGTCGTTTATTCTTATGTCTTGAATAAATAAGTTTGGTTTTTCAAAGCTTTTATTAACATACTCAGGGTTAAAGCAGATTACTTTATCGTCTCCACATCCAGCCCAAATTAAGCCTTTTGTGTTTTTCACAGATTTGGGCAATCCTTTTTTTGAATAACACATTACATTTGTGTTGATGTCTTTTACTGCAAACCCGGTTTTGTTATTAAAAATTTCCAGGAGCGCAGTGTATTTCTCTTTAAAAGAGTCATTGTTTGATTTGATGCTTCCCGCACTAACAGTTTTTCCCTCTTTGTCGGTAAAAAATAATCCGCTAATGCCCATATTTGTTCCTATCCAGATAATTGACTTTTCATCTTCAATGATATCGTAAATAACATTGTCGGGAAGTCCGTTATTTGTATTAAAAGTTATGAAAGAGTTTCCGTCGAATCTGGCAAGTCCTGCATCTGTTCCAAACCAAATATATCCGCTAGCGTCTTGAGCAATGCATCTCACTCTATTATGAGGAAGTCCATTTTCTGTAGTGTAAACCAGGAAAGATTTTCCATCGTACATATTAGCACCACCACCAACAGTTCCAAGCCATATATTTCCTGAATTATCTTCAAAAATACATTCTACAGTATTGTGAGAAAGGCCATTTTCAGTGGTAAAATTTTCAAAACTTACACCATAAAACTTACTTACACCTCCACCAAAAGAGCCAAGCCAGATATTTCCTGATTTATCTTCAAGGATTCTCCAGATTCTATTATGCACCAACCCATTATCAACAGTGTAATTTTTAAAAGATTTCCCGTTGAATTTGCTTACACCACCACCAAAAGTGCCAAACCACATATTGCCTTTGCTATCTTCCAAAATGCCGTAAACGCTGTTGTTTGGCAATCCATGTTCTGTAGTAAATGAAGTAAAATGTTTGCCGTCAAACTTACTTACACCGCCACCAACTGTTCCAAACCAAAGATTTCCCTTGCTGTCTTCGATTATACTAAATACTCTGTCGTGAATTAACCCTTGCTGTTTGGTATATGTTGTAAATGCTCTTCCATTATATCTGCTAACGCCACCACCAACAGTTCCAAACCAGATGTTGCCGTTTTTATCTTCCGAAATGCTTCTAATATTATTGTGAGCAAGACCTTGTTCTGTTGTAATAGTAGTAAAAATGCCATTTTCAAAAAAACTAACTCCTCCACCTGCAGTTCCAAACCAAATAAGTCCGCGACTGTCTTGCACAATTTCCCTGACACTGTTGTGTGCCAATCCGTTAGTTGTTGTGAAAGTTTCAAAAACGAGATTTTCTTTTTTTAAATTCGGATTATATTTAATTCTATTTACACCTTTATCGGTTCCTATCCAAATATTACCAAGATTATCTTCACAGATATTTAACACTGCATTATTAGCAAGGCCATTATCGGTTGTGAAATTTGTGAAATTTACTCCATCAAATAAGCTTAATCCGTTAAATGTTCCCATCCACAAGTTACCATAGCTATCTTCAATAATGTTTCTTACATCATTGTAAGCAAGCCCTTCATCCGTGGTATAGTTAGTAAAAAGAGATTTGTGATAAGATTTATTCTTCAGTTGTGAAATGTTTTCTTCGGAAATCTCAAATTTGCTGGCTCCTCCATATGTTGCAAGCCAGATATTGTTGTTTTTGTCGGAGGAAATATACCATATAGTATTATGCGGCAACCCTTGTTTGGATGTTATAGAAGTAAAGGAATACCCGTCATAAAGGCTAATGCCACCTCCATCTGTTCCCATCCAAATATTTCCAAATTTGTCTTCAAAAATACTCCAGACAGTATTATGAGATAAGCCATGAGTATTGTCGAAAGTTGAAAAAGACTTTCCGTCGTATTTGCTAACCCCACCACCATATGTTCCAAACCAAATATTCCCATTGCTGTCAATATACCCACATGAAATACTGCTTAATGCAAGTCCTTGTTCTGTGTTGAAGTTTGAAAAGTTATAAATTGGTTCTTTTGCAATTGTTTTTGTTTGAGCTTTTACTGCGATCCCAAGAGAAAGGAGAAAAATCAAGCAAATAAAACTCAATATTGGATTATTTAGCAGTCTGATATAAGGGAAGTAGATAGTCATAATAACAAATACAATTGTACAAAAATACAATATTATGGGGAGCGAAGTTTTATTAAATGTGGCTAAGTTCTAATATTAACAGCATTATCTTTAAATTGCAAAAACAGCTCATATGCGTATGGCGTAGCAAGAATTGCGTAGAACCATTGTTTAATGGTTGACTTCGTTCCATATAGTTTATCTTTAT
>Ga0208244_100632_pt1 | contig 29802 bp, 32 predicted proteins | sample SubbioCR12Aug_5A_FD_184828 | JGI IMG/M metagenome (GOLD analysis project Ga0208244, IMG submission 184828) | Serpentinite rock and fluid subsurface biosphere microbial communities from McLaughlin Reserve, California, USA - CR12Aug_5A (SPAdes) | ecosystem: Environmental > Terrestrial > Deep...
GGCATATCCATGCCAGAAAAACAAAATCCCAGCCTTGCCCACGCCTCTTTTACACTCACCCTTTGAAACCCTTCAACCCACTCCCGATCGCAGCCTCTTCAGGCTCATACCTGGATTGGAAAATACTTGTGAACAGGCGGGTTGTTCCGCCGGCCGCGTCAGGCGCGGCAAGGAAGGCGCTGGCGACGATGCCGCGGGAACAGGCCGAAGCCGTGGCGCACGCCCATCGCCAGCGTCGGCATCAGGCCGCCGCGGATGAGACGAGGGTGGGGGTTCGCCAGTTGGCTTGCATGAAAGTCGAGGTTTGGAGCGCCGCTGGAAAGTCGGCGCCGGCGGGACGGCGCAAGATGGCAAGCGCCGCATAATGGCGGCTTTGAACGAGGGAATAACTGGAACATGAACAAGGCTTTTGTGCGCGAAAGCGAATCTGACGAAGAGGATGATGGCGCGGCGCCGGCCGGGGCGTCGTCATTGCCGGCGGGCGCCAAAAACTACCTGACGCCGGCCGGGCATGCCGCGCTGCGCGCCGAGTTCGAGCAACTGGTGAAAGTGGAGCGGCCGCAACTGGTGCAGGTGGTGTCCTGGGCGGCGAGTAACGGCGACCGTTCGGAAAATGGCGACTACATCTACGGCAAGAAGCGGCTGCGCGAGATCGACCGGCGGCTGCGCTATCTGACCAAGCGGCTCGACAACGCCGAGGTGGTCGACCCGGCGCAACAGACCAATCTCGACCAGGTGTTTTTTGGCGCGACCGTCACGGTGATGGTTCTCGGTTCTGATGCCGCCTGCGATGTCACCTACCGCATTGTCGGGGTTGACGAAGCCGACCCCGCCACGGGCGCGATCAGCTGGATTTCGCCCCTGGCGCGGGCGCTCTTGAAGGCGAAGGAGGGCGATGTGGTGCGCTTCCCGAGCCCGGCGGGGATGCGCGAAATCGAGGTGATCGAGATTCGCTACGCTTGAAATCCCCGGCATTGCCCCTACTTGGGACAGACGTATTCTTTTCTTGGAGCCTTGACGCATGACCACCGACAACCGTCACGAAACCCTGGGTTTTCAGGCCGAGGTGAAGCAACTGCTGCAACTGATGATCCATTCGCTCTACAGCAACCGGGAAATCTTCCTGCGCGAGCTGATCTCCAACGCCTCGGACGCCTGCGACAAGCTGCGTTTCGAATCGCTGCACAACGCCGCCATGATGGAAGGCGGTGAGGATTTCAGGATACGCATCGGCTACGACAAGGAGGCGCGCACCCTCACCATCACCGACAACGGCATCGGCATGAGCCGCGCCGAGGTGATCGCCAACCTCGGCACCATCGCCAAGTCCGGCACGCGCGAGTTCTTCTCGCAGCTCACCGGCGACCAGCAGAAGGATGCCCGCCTGATCGGCCAGTTCGGCGTCGGCTTCTACTCCTCGTTCATCGTCGCCGACCGTGTGACGGTGCGCACGCGCCGCGCCGGCGAACAGCCGGAGCAGGGCGTCGAGTGGGTATCCGACGGCGGCGGCGAGTTCTCGATCGCGATGATCGAGCGCCCGCGGCGCGGCACCGAGATCACCCTGCACCTGCGCGAAGGCCAGGACGACCTGCTTTCCGGATGGAAACTTAAATCGATCGTCCGCAAGTATTCCGACCACATCGTCCAGCCCATCGTGATGAAGAAGGGGGAATTCAAGGACGGCGCGGAAACCGTTACCGACGAGGACGAGACCGTCAACCAGGCCTCCGCCTTGTGGGCCAAGCCGAAGAGCGAGATCAGCGAAGACGACTACAAGGCCTTCTACAAGCACGTCGGCCACGACTACGGCGACCCGCTGGCCTGGACGCATGCGCGCGTCGAGGGCAAGAGCGAATACACGCAACTGCTCTACATCCCCGGCCGCGCGCCCTTCGATCTGTGGGATCGCAACGCGCGCCACGGCATCAAGCTCTATGTGCGCCGCGTTTTCATCATGGACGACGCCGAGCAGCTGATGCCGCTCTATCTGCGTTTCGTGCGTGGCGTGGTGGATAGCGCCGACCTGCCGCTCAACGTCTCGCGCGAAATTCTCCAGGAATCGAAGGACATCGAGGCGATCCGCAAGGGCTGCACCGGCAAGGTGCTCGGCCTGCTGGCGGACATGGCCGAGAATGACAAGGAGAAGTACGCCAAGTTCTGGGGCGAGTTCGGCAAGGTGCTGAAAGAAGGCGTCGGCGAGGACTTCGCCAACAAGGAGAAGATCGCCGGCCTGCTGCGTTTTGCCTCGACGCAGACGGATACCAGGGACGAAACCGTTTCGCTCGCCGACTACATTGGCCGCATGAAGCCGGAACAGGAAAAAATCTACTACGTCACCGCCGAAACCTTCAACGCCGCGAAGAACAGCCCGCATCTGGAAGTCTTCCGCAAGAAGGGCATCGAGGCGCTGCTGCTGACCGACCGCGTCGACGAGTGGGTGGTCAGCCACCTCGCCGAATTCGACGGCAAGTCGCTGGTGTCGGTGGCGAAGGGCGGCCTCGATCTGGGCAAGCTGGCCGACGAGGCCGAGAAGCAGGAGCAGGAAAAGGACGCCGGCGAGTTCAAGGAGTTGACCGACAAGATCGCCCAATCGCTGACCGAGCGCGTCAAGGAAGTGCGCGTGACGCACCGCCTCACCGACAGCCCGGCCTGCCTGGTGGCCGACGAACACGATGTTTCCGGCAACCTGGCGCGCATCCTCAAGGCGGCGGGGCAGGCGGGCCCGACGGCCAAGCCCATCCTCGAAATCAACCCGCGTCACCCGGTGGTGCTGCGCCTCAAGCACGAGGAAGCCAAGTTCGACGACTGGGCGGCGGTGCTATTCGACCAGGCGCTCCTGGCCGAGGGTGGTCAGCTCGACGATCCGGCCACCTTCGTCAAACGTATCAACGAGCTGATGCTGTCGATGAGCCACGGCGGCGGCTAAGCGACAGCAGATCGCAGGGCAGGCCGTGCTGCCGGGCGGCTGCGGCCATGCCGTCGTCGAATGTCGCCAGACGCGCTCCCGTGCGCTTGCAAACCGCCAGGTGCAGCGCATCGCCGGCACGCAACGGCGCGGTGATCTTGTCGCACAGGTTCGCCGCCATGTCGAAGTCTTTGGACTCGACGTCGAGCAGCCGCAAGCGCGAGGCGCCGAAGCGGCGGAACATCGCCAGCGCGGCGGCCTGTTCGGTCTCGGTAATCGTGCCGGTGCGCACCTTGAGGGCCAGCGCCGATGAAAACTCCGTAACGACCCAGCGCGAAGCCAGCAGGAACTCATCGCTGGCCGCCAACAGATAAGTTTTGGCGGCCTCGGTACCCGGCTCCCGTACCAGCGCGGCAACGATCAGCGAGGTATCGAGGTAGCGACGCATCAATAGCGGGCTTCGTTGCGCATGCTGCGCAGCAACTCGCCGGCAGCGGGGCCGGTATGCATGGGCTGGCTATCGACGAAGGCGAACAGCTCCGCCATGTCGAATGCGGCGGGCGTGGCGGCCGTCTCGGGCACGATACGGGCGACGGACAGGCCGCGACGGGTAATGACAATTTCTTCCCCGGCTTCGACTTCCGCCAGCACGGCGGACAGGCGGGCCTTGGCGGCGGCTACGGTAACGGTACGCATGGTTTTTCCCTTGTAAATGACCACATGACCATCTTACAAGCTCGGCAATCGGCCTGCAAGCTTGACTGCTTGCCGTGTTCAGGCGCGCCGTCCCGCCAGCGCCGACTTTGGCGGTATAGTCGCGTTCCATGAACGCGCATGCCCAAAAAGGCGCCCCATCCCCGGAACACCGGCTGACCCTGCCGGAACTCATTGACGCTCTGATTGCCACGGGTCGGGCGCCGCGCGCGGAGGCGGCGGCCTTTCGCCAGGAGCGCCGTTATTACCGGGGCGAGCGGCATCCGCTTAGCGTCATCGCCGAGCAGCGCTGGAAATCGCTGGAACCGCCGCATCGCGTGCTCGACCTCGACACGCTGACAGCGTGGCTGGCCGAATGGAGCGGGCTGGATTATTACCATATCGACCCGTTGAAGGTGAATCTGACGGCGGTTACCGACGTGATGAGCAGCGCCTATGCGACGCGCTTTCGCATTTTGCCGGTGGAAGTGCGGGCCGAAGAAGTGGTGGTCACCACCGCCGAGCCGTTCATGCGCAGTTGGGAAAACGAGCTCAAGCCGATCCTGAAGAAGGAGATCCGGCTCGTCATCGCCAATCCGGAGGACATCGCCCGTTACCAGGTCGAGTTCTACACCATGGCGAAATCGGTGAAGGGCGCCATGAAGCGCGGCGACGTCGCCCGCACCGGCATTTCCAATTTCGAGCAACTGGTCGAACTCGGCCGTGGCAAGGCGTCCATCGACGCCAACGACCAGCATGTCGTGATGATCGTCGATTGGCTGTGGCAGTACGCCTTCGAGCAGCGCGCCTCGGACATTCACATCGAGCCGCGCCGCGACATGGGCGTGGTGCGCTTTCGCATCGACGGCGTGCTGCATCAGGTTTATCAGATTCCCATGCCGGTGCTGAATGCGATGACCAGCCGCATCAAGATTCTCGGCCGCATGGATGTGGTGGAAAAGCGCCGGCCGCAGGACGGTCGGGTCAAGACACGCGCCCCGGACGGCCAGGAAATCGAACTGCGCCTGTCGACCCTGCCGACCGCTTTTGGTGAAAAACTCGTCATGCGCATCTTCGACCCCGAAGTGCTGGTGCGCGATTTTGCCGACCTGGGATTTTCCGCCGAAGATACCGCGCACTGGCAGGGCATGACCCGCCAGCCCAATGGCATCATTCTCGTCACCGGGCCGACCGGCTCGGGCAAGACCACCACGCTGTACACCACGCTCAAGCAGTTGGCCACGCCGGAGGTGAATGTCTGCACGCTGGAAGACCCGATCGAGATGGTCGAGGCGTCCTTCAACCAGGTGCAGGTGCAACCGGAACTCGGCATGGATTTCGCCGCCGGCATTCGCGCCCTGATGCGCCAGGACCCGGACATCATCATGGTCGGCGAGATTCGCGACGCCGAGACGGCCGACATGGCGATCCAGGCGGCGCTGACCGGCCATCTGGTGCTGTCGACGCTGCACACCAACGACGCGCCTACGGCGATCACCCGCCTGCTCGATCTGGGGGTTCCGCCGTATCTGCTGCAATCCACCGTGCTCGGCGTGATGGCGCAGCGCCTGGTGCGCACGCTGTGCCCGCACTGCAAGGCGGCCGACGCCGCTGGCGGGCAACGCGCCGAGGACGTGGTGCTCTGGCAGGGGCTGGTGGCGCCGTGGAAGTCGAAACGGCCGGCGCGGATTTACCATCCGGTCGGTTGCCTCGAATGCCGCATGACCGGTTATCAGGGACGACTCGGGCTGTATGAAATCATGCCGCTGAACGCCGAGCTGAAAGCGCTGGTTACCGCGCACACCGATCTGGCGCAGTTCCGCGAACGCGCCATCAAATCCGGCATGCAACCGCTGCGCATCTCCGGCGCGCGCAAGGTGGCGGCCGGGCTGACGACCATCGAGGAAGTCTTGAAGGTGGCGCCGCCGCTGCAGGATCTGGTGCGTCCGCAGTGATCCGCCGCGGCGGGTTCCTTTTCGGAAGCAGGGCGCGATTCATCGCGCCCTGCCGAACCTTCAGGCAGGCTTGCTTTTGATGCAATCGAGGTAGGCGGCGCCATCCGGCGGCTGGCGGTCGCGCTGGGCGCGCCAGAGCGTTTCGCCGAGGCATTCGAGGATATCGTGCAGCGCGGCGTGCGGGACGCCGTGCCGCGAGCGCCGACTTTCAAAAGCGGCGCGGATGCCCGGCGGCTGGTCGATGGATAGCTGCTCCGCGATGGCGAGGTGCAGCGACAGGTGCAGAAAGGGATTGGTGGCACCGTCTTCCGGGGTCCATTCGCGGCTCAACGAGTCTTCGTCGGCTTCGAGCAGGGCGTGATATTCCGGGTGCAGGGCGACGATATCGGCGGCAATGATTTCGAGTTGCGTTGCCGGTAATGCTTCGCGGCGCTTCTGCCATGCGTCGACGAGGAATTGGCGCGCCTGGTCACGACTGGGGTTGAACATGGGTTTTCTCCTTGTAGCCGCATAGGTCGCGGATGACGCAGCGCCAGCACTCGGGCTTCCTCGCCTTGCAGACGTAACGCCCGTGCAGAATCAGCCAGTGATGGGCATGCAGCCGATATTCGGCGGGTACGGCCTTGAGCAATTTTTTCTCGACCGCGACGACATCCGCAGCCGGCGCGAGTCCGGTGCGATTGGCCAGCCGGAAGATGTGCGTGTCGACGGCAATCACCGGTTCATGAAACACGGTGTTGAGGATGACATTCGCCGTCTTGCGGCCAACGCCCGGCAGGGCTTCGAGCGCGGCGCGGTCATGGGGGACGGCGCCAGCGTGCCGTTCGATGAGCAGGCGTGCCGTGGCGACGACGTTTTTCGCCTTGGTCTTGTAGAGACCGATGGTCTTGATGGCGTCGGCCAGCTTCGCTTCACCCAGCTGAACGATGGCTTGGGGCGTCGGCGCATCGCGGAAGAGGGCGCGGGTGGCGAGATTGACGCTTTTGTCGGTTGCCTGTGCTGAAAGGATGACGGCGACCAGCAACTGGAAGGGCGTGGCGTATTCGAGTTCCGTGGTGGGTGCCGGGTTCTGCGCCGCGAGACGGCGGAAAAGTTCGGCGCGCTCAGTGGGCTTCATGCGCTGGCTTCATGGGCCGACTGGTGAGTCAGGAGCCGGGCGCGGGCGCGTTCGTTGGCGCGGTGATCCAGCCAGTTGCGGCCGGCGATCAGCAGTCCGAGTACGAAGAAGGCGCCGGGCGGCAGGATCATGATGAGAAAGCCGGGGTAGTCGGCGGGCAGGATCTGCCAGTGGCTGGCGCCGGGAATGATCATCTCGATGCCGGCAAACAGCGTGCCCTGGCCGATGATTTCGCGGATGGCGCCGAGCAGACCGATGACCCAGACGAAGCCGACGCCCATCACCACGCCGTCATAGGCGGACAGGCCGACCGGATTCTTCGCGGCAAAGGCCTCGACGCGCGCCAGGACGATGCAGTTGGTGACGATCAGCGGGATAAAGATGCCGAGCACCAGATACAGGTCGTGCAGGAAGGCGTTGAAGGCGAGGTCGACAACGGTGACCAGCGCCGCGATGATCAGCACGAACACGGGAATGCGGATTTCATAAGGGATGAGGCCGCGCAAGAGCGCCACGGAGAAGTTGGCCAGGCCCATGACGAGAATGGTGGCCAAGCCGAGGCTGACCGCATTCACCAGCGTGGTGCTGATGGCGAGCAGGGGGCAGAGGCCGAGCAGTTGCGCGAGGATGGCGTTCTGTTTCCACAGGCCGTTTCTGGTGATGTCGCGGTAGGGGGTCATGGTGTTTTTTCCTCGTGGCGGCTGTCGGCTGGCAAGGCGTAAAGCGCGGCGGCGTTCTCCAGCGCCCAGGCCAGCGCGCGGCCGGTGGCGCGGGTGACGGCGCGGGCGGAAATGGTGGCGCCGGCCTGCTGGTCGAAGGCGCCGCCGTCTTTTTTGACGCGCCACTTCTCGCGCGGTGTTTCATCAAAGTGGCGGCCGTCGAATTGCGTGATCCACGGCCGGGCCTTGTTCTTGTCCTTTTTCGGATCGATGTAATCGCCCAGCCCCGGGGTTTCCTTGTGCTGCGTGACGCGCACCGCCGCGAGGCGGCCGTCGGCGGTCACGGCGAGAATCAGCCCGATGCGGCCAGAATAGCCGTCCGGCGCGGCGGCCTCGAATACCAGGGCGACCGGCGCTCCGCCCCGCCGGGCGCGGTAGACGCGGGTCGGCGCATCCAGGCCGAGTGCGGCAGTGGGCGGCAGTTCGACCGCATCGGCCAGCAGGTCGTTGTCGTAGCTGCCCGCCGGCAGCACTTCGGCGATCAGGCGGCGCTTGGCGTCTTGCATGGTGGCCTCGATGACAGGCCGGGTGAGTTGATACATCTGCGCCATCAACGTGGTGAACGCAATGGTGAACAGCAGCAGGATCGCGGCAGTGCGCAGCGCAATGCGCAGGGCGCCAGACGTGGTGCTCATGGCGTGTTCTTCCACTGGTGGCCGAATACCTTGGGCTGGGTGTACCTGTCGATCAGGGGCACCAGCAGGTTCATCAGCAAGATGGCGAAAGCCATGCCATCAGGATAGGCACCGAAGTTGCGGATGAGCAGCATGAGGAGCGCCGCGCCGGCGGCGAAGATCAACTTGCCGAGCGGGGTGGTGGCGCCGGAGACCGGGTCGGTGGCGATGAAAAAAGCCCCGAGCATGGCGCCGCCGGTAAATAGGTGGAAATGGGCACTGGCAAAATGTTCCGGATTGGCCAGATTGAACGCGGTGGCGACGATGGCCAGCGTGGCGACGAAGGCGGCCGGGATGTGCCAGGTGATGATGCGCTGCTGGATCAGCCACAGGCCGCCGACCAGATAGCCCGCCGCAACCCATTCCCAGCCGCGTCCGCCGATGTTGCCGAAGGTGGCTTGCTCGCCGAGGATGCCGGCGATGGTTGCCACCTGCTCGGGGTCGCGCAGGACGGTGCGCAGGGCATCGAGCGGCGTGGCCATGACAATGGCGTCAAGGTGGCGCGCCAGGCCGAACAGCCCGCCGAAAATGGCGTTGAACTGCGTGGAGAAGTCGTGAAATTCGACATGCGGCCACTGCGACATCAGTTGCGGGAAGGCGACGATCATCGTGCAAAACGCCACCATCGCCGGGTTGAACGGGTTTTGTCCGAGTCCGCCGTAGAGGTGTTTGGCAATGACGATGGCCGTCAGCACGCCGCACACCGTCAACCACCACGGCGCGATGGGCGGAAAGGTGAGGGCGACCAGCCAGGCCGTGACGAGCGCGCTGCCGTCGGTGAGAAACAGCAGCACCGGCTTGTTGCGCAGCCGGAGGATGAGCGCCTCGGCCGCCAGCGCTGTCACCGAAGCCAGCGCGAGCTGCACCAGAATGGCCGCGCCAAAAAACCAGACGTAGGCCGCGATGCCCGGCGTCAGGGCGGCCAGCACCTTGAACATGACGCGCTGGACGCTGGCGGGTTGCAGGATGTGCGGCGAGCTGGTCATCAAACTTTGTCCTTCTGGGCGTCGATCAGGGCGCGCCGGGCCTCGGCCGCGGCGACCTGCGCCTGCTGGTCGGGTGTTAATTCGACGGTGTTTTGCGGTGCGACGGCCGCCTTTTTCGCGGCGGCGCGCGCCTGTGCGGCTGCGATGAGCGCCAGTTTGTCGTTGGGCGCCGTCGCCGTGTTACCCGGCTCACCGGCTATCGCCGTCTCCGTGTTACCCGGCTCACCGGCTATCGCCGTCTCCGTTTTACCCGGCTCCACGGCTGACGCCGTCTCGCCAGCGCCGACTTTTTCAGCTTCCTCCCGCGCCAGCTTGGCCTTGGTTTCCGCGGCCTTGGCGGCGAGGCGGGCGGCTTTTTCGGTCTTCTCGCGTTCTTCGCGGAATTGCCGGAATTCGTAGCGCTCGCGCGCCAGGTCGGCGGCGACTTTTTCGCGTTCGCGGGCGCGGATTTCGGATTTGGCGAAACGGTAGTAGTCGACCAGCGGAATCCGCGACGGGCAGACATAGGCGCAGCAGCCGCATTCGATGCAGTCGAACAGGTGATATTCCTGCGTCTTGCCGAAATTCTTCGCCCGCGCATACCAGTAGAGTTCGTGCGGCTGCAGCACCACCGGACAGACGCGCGTGCAGGCGCCACAACGAATGCAGGGCATCTCCGGCATGGGCGGCGGGAACAGCGCCGGGCTCATCGCCAGCAGGCAGTTGCTGGCCTTGACCACCGGCACGGCGGTGTCGTGCAGGGTAAAGCCCATCATCGGCCCGCCCATCACCACGCGGTCGGTGTCGGGCTTGGGGCCGCCCAGCGCCAGCAGAGCGTCGATCGGCGTGCCGATCAGCACATCAAAGTTTCCAGCGCTGGCGAAATTGCCGGCCAGCGTGACGATGCGCGAAATCAGCGGTTCGCCGTGCAGCACGGCGCGGGCGACGGCATGGGCGGTGCCGACGTTGAAGCATTGCACGCCGAAATCCGGGCCGAGCTTGCCGTAGGGAATCTCGATGCCGGTGAGCACGCGGATCAACTGTTTCTCGCCGCCCGCCGGATACAGCGTGGGCACGCTGATCACCTGCATGGCCTCTGCGTCGCAGCTATTGCTCTTGCCGACTGCCGCGCGCAGCGCCGCCGCCGCCGCCGGCTTGTTGTCCTCGACGCCGAACAGGATGCGCCGCGCGCCCATCAGCCGCCCGAGAATGCAGGCGCCGGCGACGATCTCGTCCGCGCGTTCCCGCATCAGCCGGTCGTCGCAGGTGATCCAGGGCTCGCATTCGGCGCCGTTGATGACGAGCGTCTCGATGGTGGTCTTCGCCTTCACATGGCTGGCGAACGCCGCGCCGCCCAGCCCGACGATGCCGGCATCGCGAATCTTCGCCCGCAGCAGTTCCGGGTCGCGGTTGAATGGGTCGAGCGGGGATAGTTCTGTCCAGCGCTCCGCGCCATCCGGCTCGATCACCGCGCAGGGTGCGGTCAGGCCGGAAGGATGCGGCAGCCTGCGCGATTCGATCGCCCGCACGACACCGGAGGTCGGGGTATGCACGGCCGCGCCAAAGGCGCCTTCGGCCACGCCGATCATTTGACCTTTAAGCACCTTTTCACCGGCCACGACCTGAATGGCAGCCGAGCCGGTGGCGCTTTGGCGGAACGGCACCACCAGCAATTCCGGCAAGGGCGCCTGGGTAATCGGCGCGGCCGCGGACGCCTCCTTGTGCGAGACGGGCTTGACGCCACCGGGAAAGCGAAACAGTTCAAGCATGCCGGGCCGCCGGTTTGATTTCGATCACCGGATATTTCCATTTCCAGGTATCCAGCGTTTCGGGCAGCGGGACCATCAGGATGCAATCGACGGGACAGGGCGGCAGGCACAATTCGCAACCGGTGCATTGCTCGGCGACGACGGTGTGCATCTGCTTGGCGGCGCCGACGATCGCGTCGACCGGGCAGGCCTGGATGCACAGCGTGCAACCGATGCAGGTCTGCTCGTCGATGACGGCAACGCTCTTGGCTTTTTCGATGCCGTGTTCGCCCGACAGCTCCTTGAATTCGCGGCCGAGCAGGTCGGCCAGTTTGCGGATGCCTTCCTCGCCGCCCGGCGGGCAGCAGTTGATGTCGGCCTCGCCCTTGGCAATGGCTTGCGCATAGGGCTTGCAGCCGGGGTAGCCGCACTGGCCGCACTGCGTCTGCGGCAGGATGGCGTCGATCTTCTCGACCAGCGGATCGCCCTCGACCTTGAACTTGACGGCGGCAAAGCCGAGCGCCGCGCCAAGGACGACGGCCCCCAGGGCCATGACGAGAAGCGCGCTGAGCATTTACTTGAACTTGTCCAGTCCGGCGAAACCCATGAAGGCCAGGCTCATGATGCCTGCCGTGATCATGGCAATCGCGGTGCCGCGAAAGTGCAGGGGAACATCAGCCCCTTCGAGGCGTTCGCGGATGCCGGCGAACAGAATCAGCGCCAGCGTGAAACCGGCAGCCGAACCGAAGCCGAACAGCATCGACTCGACCAGATTGTGACCCATGCCGATATTCAGCAGCGGGATGCCGAGCACCGCGCAGTTGGTGGTGATGAGCGGCAGATAAATGCCGAGCACCTGATGCAGCAGCGGGCTGGTCTTCTGGATCACCAGTTCGGTGAACTGGACAATGGCGGCGATGGTAACGATGAACGACAACGTGCGCAGGTAGAGCAGGTCGTAGGGGGCCAGCAGCCAGTGGTCGATCAGGTAACTGGCGGCGCAGGCCATGGTCAACACGAACGTCGTGGCGGCGCCCATGCCGACGGCGGTTTCCAGCTTCTTCGACACGCCCATGAACGGACACAGCCCGAGGACGCGGACAAAGACGACGTTATTGACGAGAACGGCGCCGAGGATGATGAAAAGGTAGCTGGTCATATTGAGGCGAGGGAGGACAGCGATTATCCCGTTTTGTTGTCATTACAACAACCCTGCGGCCCTTGCAGTCAAGGTGGGCGACCGCTACCCCGCCAACAGGACGAGCAGCAAATCCTGGGAACAGACGCGCACGCGGCGCGTGGGTTTGATGCGGTATTGGCCTTCGCTGTCCATGTCCCAGGCCTGGCAGTTGTCGGCCAGATAATTGCGCAGACCTTCCTTGATGACGCGCCGCTTGAGCTTGGGATCGAGCACCGGGAAACAGACTTCGATGCGGCGGAAGAAGTTGCGCTCCATCCAGTCGGCGCTGGCCAGATAGAGTTTTTCGGCGCCGTCGGCGTGGAAGTAATAAATGCGATGGTGTTCGAGAAAACGGCCGATTACCGAGCGCACCTGGATGTTTTCCGACAACCCCGGCACGCCCGGCCGCAGGCAGCAGACGCCGCGCACCAGCAGGTCGATCTGCACGCCGGCCTGGCTCGCCGCGTAGAGCGCCTCGATGATTTCTGGTTCGAGCAGCGAATTCATCTTGGCGATGATGTGCGCCTTGCGACCGGCCTTGGCCGCGGCGGTTTCGGCGTGGATCGCCTCCAGCATGTTGGTGTGCAGCGTGAAGGGCGACTGCCACAGATGCTTCAGGGCGCTGGCCTTGCCAAGACCGGTGAGTTGCTTGAACACGTCATTGACGTCGGCGGCGATTTCGTCGTTGCAGGTCAGGAGGCCGAAGTCCGTGTAAAAACTGCTGGTGCGCGGGTGGTAGTTGCCGGTGCCCAGGTGCACATAGCGGCGATAGCCCGCTTCTTCGCGGCGCAGCACCAGCATCATCTTGGCGTGGGTCTTGTAGCCGAACACGCCGTAGACGACATGGGCGCCGGCTTCTTCGAGCCGGGCGGCGATCGACAGGTTGGCCTCTTCGTCGAAGCGCGCCATGAGTTCGACGACGACGGTGACTTCCTTGCCATTTTGCGCGGCGCGCAAGAGGTGTTCCATCAGCACGGAATCGGTGCCGGTGCGGTAGATCGTCATCTTGATGGCCACCACCCGCGGGTCCTCGGTGGCCTGCTTGAGAAAGGCGATGACCGGCGCAAACGACTGGAAAGGGTGGTGCAGCAGGATGTCGCCCTTCCGGATGCAGTCGAACATCTCGTAACGGCCGGCGAGTTGCTTCGGCAGGCCGGGCAGGAAGGGCGGGAACTTCAAGTCGGGACGATCCACCTGGTCCGGCACCGAAATCAGCCGCACCAGATTGACAATGCCTGGCACCTGATAGAGATCGTCGCGGTTGAGGGCGAACTGCTGCAGCAGGAAATCGGTCATGTCCGCCGAACAGTTGTCGGCGACCTCAAGACGCACGCCGTCGCCGAAATGGCGCTGCGGCAGTTCGCCCTGCAAGGCGGTGCGCAGATTCTTGACTTCCTCGTCATCGACGAAGAGGTTGGAGTTGCGCGTGACGCGAAACTGGTAACAGCCTTGCACGGCCATGCCATTGAACAGTTCGCCGACATGCCGGTGCAATATCGACGACAGAAACACAAACGCATGATCGACCGTCGCCAGCTCGCGCGGCAGGCGGATCACGCGCGGCAGGGTGCGCGGCGCCTGGACGATCGCGGCGCCCGAGTTGCGGCCGAAGGCGTCCAGGCCTTCGAGTTCCACGGCGAAGTTGAGACTCTTGTTGAGGACGCGCGGAAACGGGTGGGCCGGGTCGAGGCCGATCGGCGTGAGCACCGGCATGACTTCGCGCTGGAAATAATCGTGGATCCAGGCCTGCTGCGCTTCGGTCCATTTCGTGCGGCGCAAAAAGACGATGCCTTCCTTGGCCAGCGCCGGCAGGATCACGTCGTTGAGCAGCGCGTATTGTTCATCGATCAGTACATGCGCTTCCCTGGTGATGCGCCGATACACTTCCTGCGCGCTGCGCCGGTCGGGGCCGGTGGCGTTGCTGCGCATCTTGATCTGTTCCTTGACGCTGGCCACGCGGATCTCGAAAAACTCGTCGAGATTCGATGAGACGATGCAGAGAAAACGCAAGCGCTCCAGCAGCGGCGCGCGCGGATTGGCCGCCTGCGCCAGCACCCGGCGATTGAAGGCGAGCAGGGAGAATTCGCGGTTGAGGAAATGTTCGGCGGGAAAATCGTGCTGCGCACTCTGCGGGGTCATGGGGCTGTTTTGCGGGTTGTTTTTTGCAAGTATGCCATGTCAGGACGTGGCTCGCTTTTGGCGCCGTCCCGCCGGGTGTAATTAAAAGTGGTGGACGCCGTAACCCCCTCCCCTTCAAGGCTATCCGAATCAACGTATGCTGGTGGTTCGGATTCGCGGCTATGCCTATCTGGTGCCGTTTGTAGAAACAGAAAGTGAAGTCTTCCTGAAAACGATCATTCCGAGTAGGAAGGCTACCCGCAATTATTTGACGGAAGGTGGTTGAAATGGATAAAGAAAGTAGACTTGAAGAGGAAATTCTGGCCTCCTTTGAAAGAGGCGAATGGCAGTCCGTGCCAAATCTCAAGGCTGAAATCGCTCGCTTTGCCTCAATAGCATCGGCCTCGCTCGTCAAAGACAAGCGCGTCAATATTCGCATTTCCTCTCGTGATCTCGAAGATATTCAAGCCAGGGCAGCGGAGGAAGCCATTCCTTATCAAACACTCATGGCTAGCGTACTTCACAAATTTGTCACCGGACGCCTTGTTGAGCCGTCGCCCAGTCCAACCTCTCGCTCAAGCGGGACGCGCCAAAAACGGCGCGCCCCTTAACTCAAACCGTGCTTATCGGGTTGTCACACTCAACACCTTGGGCTGAATTGATGCTGCGCAGAGGGTCTAATCGAAGCGCCATGCGATTTTCTCGCAGAAACCAAGAGCCTGGCGACCCGCGTAGAACGCGCCGCAACATGCACCAGCAGGAGTCGGCAATGTGCCTTATACGCACTTGGGTGTGTTAACCCGATAAGCACGACTCAAACTACAAGCCATCAAGATAATTTACGCACCGTAAACATTATGTTTATAATTGGCGCATGATTCAAACATTCGCCAACACTGAAACCGAAAACTTTTTCGTTACAGGCAAATCGCGTCGTCTACCTTCGGAAATTCTCAAGCGTGTGGCTATGCGTCTCAATCAGTTGCATGCTGCTACAGAGTTGAATGATCTACGTTTGCCACCCTCCAACCACTTGGAGGCTCTTTCAGGTAATCGCGTTGGTCAATGGAGCATACGCATAAACCAACAATGGCGCGTCTGCTTCAAGTTTGAAAATGGTGACGCATTTAATGTGGAAATAGTGGATTACCACTAGGAGTAACAACATGCTTTATAACGGCTTAACACCTATACATCCCGGCGAGTACCTCGCCGAAATCCTTGAAGAGCTTCATATCTCTCAAGCGTCGTTCGCTCGCACTATTGGCGTATCACCCATGCGCATTTCCCATATTGTTAAAGGCAAGCGCCCTGTTACGGCTGAGTTGGCATTGTTGTTTGCAAAAGCTTTTGAGCAAACTCCACAGTATTGGCTCAATTTACAAGCCAGCTATGATCTAAAAACTGCTGAGAAAAGCATCGCCAATCGTCTCTTCTCCATTCATAGCTTGGCTCATGCTTAATGGCTAACGACTAAGGTTAGATCGTGCTTGCCACGATCTGAACCGTTTGTTGGACGAGCCCGGCCAGAAACTGGGCGAAAGCGTCGAATTCTCTCCCGCTGGCCGCCGCTTCCTGGCGAGCGCGTTCCTCAGCTCGTGGGCGCCGCTGCCCCGCCGCTCGCCGGTGAGTGTTTCGCTTACACGATCAGAAGGCACCCCGCGCGACAGGCGGGATCGCCGGCCCTCCCGCGCGCGTCGGAGGAATCCGCGTGCGCACGATCTTCATCACCGCCCCGCAGCAAGGGCACGGGATTGGCGCACGTTCCTTGACCAACGCCGATGCCAGGAATGGGACGAACTTCAGCAGCAGATGCAGCAACGCGATCAAGCGCTTGCAGTTGGGATGCAAAATGAGCGCCACGGCACCGCTGCCGACGAATTTGCAATCCACCACCCAGTCTGCCGGATAGCGCTCGGGCAGCGTCAGTCCGGCGGCCTTGATACCCGCCAGCACCTTGGCCAGCGCCTTGTGGTTGAACAGGTAGCCCTTGCCCCGGCGCCGCTTGAACCCTCCCCTTGAAACCCATCCCCCTCCCAACCTCTCCCTTGAAGGGGGAGGAGTTGCGGCTCCCTCCCCTTGAAGGGAGTTACGTTGTCCAACACTTTACTTCGCACCCCGTCCCGCCAGCGCCGACTTTACGCGCGCTGGGCTAGAATCCCCGCACCGCCAATTCCGGGTTGCCCCGCATCGTGATTCACGAACACGTCGCCGCCGTCGATATGGGTTCCAACAGTTTTCGCCTGCAGGTCGGGCGGATCGTCGGCAACCAGATTTATCCGCTCGATGGGCTGAAAGAGACGGTGCGGCTGGCGGCCGGGCTGACGCCGGAAAAACATCTGGATGAGGCTTCGCAGCGGCGCGCGCTGGCGGCCCTGGCGCGCTTCGGCGAACGCCTGCGCGACTTTGCGCCGGATGCGGTGCGGGCGGTGGCGACCGATACCTTGCGCGTGGCCAGGAATGCTCCGCAGTTTCTGGCGCAGGCCGAGGCGGCGCTGGGTTTTCCCATCGAGATCATTGCCGGCCGCGAAGAGGCGCGCCTGATCTATCTGGGCGTCGCCCATACCCTGCCCAACCCGGAGATCCGCAATCTGATCGTCGATATCGGCGGCGGTTCGACGGAACTCATCATCGGGCAGAACATCGAGCCGCTGCAGCTTGAATCGCTGTACATGGGCTGCGTCAGTTTCAGCCTGCGCTTCTTTCCGGAAGGCCGGGTCGATAAGCGTGGCATGCAGGAGGCCGAGCTGGCCGCCAGCCGCGAACTGCAGACCATTGCCAGGGCCTATCGCGACACCCGCTGGGACGCGGCGGTCGGCTCCAGCGGCACGGCCAAGGCGATTCGCGACATTCTGGAACTCAATGCCTATGCCGATGGCACGATCACCCGCAAGGGTCTGGAGCGCCTGCGCAACCGGCTGGTGCAGGCGGGCGGCGCGGCACGCGCCGGATTGAAGGGCATGCGTTCCGACCGGGTGCCGGTGATCGTCGGGGGCGTGGCGATCATGTCGGCGGTGTTCAAGGAGTTCGACCTCGATGAAATGAATTTTTCCGAGGGGGCGCTGCGTCTGGGCGTGCTCTACGACTTGCTGGGCCGCTATCACCATGAAGACCTGCGCGAGGCGACGGTCGACCGTTTCATGCAGCGTTACGAGGTTGATACGCAACAGGCGGAGCGCGTCAGCAAGATGGCGTTGAAGCTGTTCCGGCAACTGCGGGCAACGGACCTGGTGGAAGATTCGGTCACCGCCCAGCTGCTGGCCTGGGCGGCGCGTCTGCATGAAATCGGCGTGTCGGTGGCGCACGCGGGTTTCCACAAACATAGCGCCTATATGCTGGCGAATGCCGACATGCCCGGCTTCTCGAAGCGCGACCAGGCCATACTGTCCCGGCTGGTGCTCGCCCATCGCGGCAAGCTGGAACGGGTGCAGGAGTTGATGCAGTCTTTGCCCGACTATCTGCCAATCTTTTGCCTGCGCGTCGCGGCGCTCTTGCACCGGGCGCGCGACGATGCGCCGGTTCCCGAGATCGAGGTGTCCATGACGGCCAGGGGCTATGAACTGCACATCGACCGGGCGTGGCTCGCCAGCGCCCCGCTGACGGCCGCCGTGCTGGCCAGCGAAACCGAGCAGTGGGCGAGCGTGGATATCGAGTTCCGGGTGCGCGCCCACCAGCGGCGCGCAGCCACCGCAGTCACCGCAGTCACCGCGGCCGCTGACTGACCTGTCGCTTCCTCGCCATGCTGCACGCCCACTATAGCGAGACACGCGGCGCGTCTGGCCAGATCGAACTGGTGCTGACCGGGCGCTGGACGCTGCGTGCGCTGGCGGAAAGGGGGGCAGCCGACGCGGCCTGGCAAGACCGTCTGCGGGAACTCGGCCGCCGCGATGCGGTGAGCTGGAACTGCCTGGACATCGAGGCCCTGGACTCGGTCGGCGCCTTGCTGTTGTGGCGCAGTTGGGGGCGCAAGCTGCCCGCGCGGCTGTCGATGCGTCCCGAGCACCGGCACATTTTTGAGCGCATCGCCGCCGCCGATGCCGAGCCGGCGGCGGTTGTCCTGCCGCGCTCGCCTTTCGAGGGCCTGATCGTGCTGGGCGCGGGCGTGCTGGCGGCCCTGCGGCAGGTGCGTGACTTCGTCGCGCTGCTCGGGCAGTTGGCGCTGGACCTGCTGCATCTGTTGCGTCACCCGGTTGATCTGCCGGGACGCGAAATTTCCGCCAACATCTACAAGAGCGGCGTGCGGGCGATGCCGGTGACCGCGCTGGTCGGCTTGCTGATCGGTATTGCCTTGTCCTATCTGTCGTCGCTGCAGTTGCGCCAGTTTGGCGCCGACATTTTCATCGTCAATCTGCTCGGTCTTTCGATCATCCGCGAGCTGGGGCCGGTGCTTGTCGCCGTGCTGGTGGCGGGTCGTTCCGGCTCGGCGATGACGGCGCAACTGGGCGTGATGCGGGTGACCGAGGAAATCGACGCGCTGGCGACCATGGGGGTGTCAAGCAGCCTGCGCCTGGTCTTGCCCAAGGTGGTGGCGCTCGCCGTGGTGACGCCGCTCCTGGTGCTGTGGGCCACGGCGCTGGCGCTGCTGGGCGGCATGCTGGCGGCGGAACTTCAGTTGGGTATCGGTATTGGCTATTTTCTAGAGACGCTGCCCAAGGCGGTGCCGGTGGTCAATCTCTGGATCGGCCTGGCCAAGGGTTTCGTGTTTGGCCTGGCGATTGCGCTGATCGCCTGTCATTTCGGCCTGCGCGTCAAGCCAAATACGGAAAGCCTGTCGGCCAACACCACCGCCGCCGTGGTGACGGCGATCACCGTCGTGATCTTCATCGACGCCGTGTTTGCCGTCGCCTTGCGCGGCGTCGGCGTGCCAAAACTGTAATGAATCCCGTCATCGCCATCAACGATTTATCCACTCGCCTCGGCGGGGTGTGGATTCATCGTCATCTGCATCTGGAAATCGCGGCGGGCGAGATGGTGGCGCTGGTCGGCGGCTCCGGCAGCGGCAAGACGACCCTGCTGCGCCAGATGATCGGCCTCCTGACGCCCACCCAGGGCACGATCCGCTTGTTCGGCGAACCCTTGTGCGGTGGCGGGGTGGCGCGCGAACGCGCGCTGCGGCAACGCTTTGGCGTGCTGTTTCAGCAGGGCGCGCTGTTTTCCGCCCTCAACGTGTTCGACAACATCGCTTTCCCGCTGCGCGAACTCAGGTGTTTTGACGCGATCACGATCCGCGACCTGGTGATGCTCAAGCTCGAAATGGTCGAGCTCCTGCCGCAACATGCCCTGATGCTGCCGGCGGAATTGTCCGGCGGCATGGTCAAGCGCGTTGCGCTGGCGCGCGCGCTGGCGCTGGAACCGGAACTGCTGCTGCTCGACGAACCGACCGCCGGCCTCGATCCCGATCGCTCCGCCGGCTTTGTGCGCCTGATCCGTCGGCTCGGGGACGAACTTGGCCTCACGGTGCTGCTGGTGACGCACGATGTCGCCACGCTGGCGGCGCTGACGACGAAGGTTGCCGTGCTCGCCGAGCAACATATCCTGGCCTATGGCATGCTTGATACGGTCAGACAATTCGACCATCCTTTCATCCGCAAATTTTTTCACCGATCGCCCTGAATCCATGGAAAACCGTTCCCATGCCCTGCTGGCGGGCCTGTTCACCCTGCTGTTCCTGCTGGCCGCCGTCGCGGCGCTCTGGTGGTTCGCGGGCAGGGGCGATCCGACGCACACCTACATCCTGGAAACGCGTGGCAGCGTGACCGGACTGAACCGTCAGGCCCAGGTGCGCTATCGCGGCATCCGCGCCGGCAAGGTCATCGACATCGAGCCGGATGAAAATGACCCCGGCCTGTTGCTGGTCGAAATCACGCTGGGCCGTCAATACCGCCTGACCGACAAGACCGTGGCCAAGCTCAAGTTCCAGGGCGTCACCGGGCTGGCCTATGTGATGCTGGAAGAGGCCGGGGAGGGCGGGCGGCCGCTGGACACCACGGGCCTGACGCCGCCGCGCCTGAAGATCCAGCCGGGACTGTTCAACGCGCTGGACGACAAGGCCGGTGCGCTTGCTGACCAGCTCGCCGATCTCGGGCAGCGCCTCAATCGCCTGCTCGATGATCGCAATCTCCAGAATGTCTCAAAAACACTCGACAACCTGGCCAGCGCCTCGGACAGCCTGAAAGAACTGCCGCGGGTGATGGCGGGTCTGCGTGCCGCCTTGTCCGACGCGAATCTGCAGCGCCTGCAAAACCTGCTGGCCCACCTGGAAAAGACCGCCGGCGAGGCCGCGCCACTGACGGTCGAGGCGCGCGCGCTGGTCGCCCAGATGACGGCCCTGGCGCAGCGACTTGAAAAGCTGGCGGCCAGCGCCGGCGGCGTCGGCGACCGCCTCAACGTCGAGACGCTGCCGCGCGCGGAAATGCTGATGACCGATCTGACCGCCGCCACGCGCCGTCTCGACCGCTTGCTCGACACGCTCGGCGAGACGCCGCAGGCCGTGATCTTCGGGCCCGCTCCGGCCAAACCGGGGCCGGGCGAGGCGGGTTTTGTCATTCCCCATCGGACGGAATAATTCCATGCGCAAAATCGTCATCATGCTTTTTGCCGCGCTGCTGGCGGGCTGCGCCGGAACCTCGTCGCGCCAGTCCGGGATTGCCCACTATGACTTCGGGAATCTTGCAGGCGCCTGGGGCGCGCCCGGCCTGCCCATCGCCACTGTCGCGGTGCGGGCGAATTCCTGGCTGGATGCGCCGGCGCAGCGCTATCGCCTGGCCTATGCCGACAGCTTGCAGCGGCACGCTTACGCAAACAGTCGCTGGGCGGCGCCGCCGGCCGAATTGCTGGAGCGCTTCCTGCAGCGGCGCATCGTCTTTGGCCAACCCGATTTCACCGGGCCGGGTTGTCGTCTGCAACTGATGCTGGACGAAATCGAGCAGCGTTTCGACACCCCGCAAAGCAGCCAGGTCGTGCTGGAAGTGCGGGCGAGTCTGCTGCCATTGCGCAGCGATACACCATTTCGGGGCGATGCGCCCTTGTCCCGGCGCGCCTTCCTGATCCAGAAAGCCGCGCCGACACCCGATGCCCAGGGCGGCGTGGCGGCCACGCGCGAAGCCGCGCAGGCCCTGGCGGACGAACTGGCGCAATGGTTGAATGAACTGGCTCGCGAACGGCCGCAGGTCATCACGCCATGCAAGGAAAAACAATGACCACCGAATCCATTTTGCTGATCGAAAACCATGACGGCGTGGTGACGCTGACGCTTAACCGTCCCGCGCAATTCAACGCGCTATCGACCGGGCTATTGACCGCGCTGCAAACGGCGCTCGAAAAAGTCGGCGCTGACCAGACGGCGCGGGTCGTCGTCATCGTCGGCGCGGGCAAGGCTTTTTGCGCCGGGCACGACCTCAAGCAGATGCGCGCCAATCACGAGAAAAGCTACATGCAGCAGCTCTTCAAGCAGTGCGGGCGCGTCATGACCCTGCTGACCGAACTGCCGCAGCCGGTCATCGCCCGGGTGCAGGGCGTCGCCACGGCGGCCGGCTGTCAGCTCGTGGCGAGCTGCGACTTGGCCGTCGCCGCCGACGTGGCGAAGTTCGCGGTGTCCGGCATCAATGCCGGCCTGTTCTGCTCCACTCCTGCTGTCGCGCTCTCACGCAACATGGGTCGGAAGCCGGCGCTCGAAATGCTGCTGACCGGCGACTTCATCGATGCCGCGGAAGCCCAGCGGCGCGGCCTCGTCAATCGCGTCGTGCCGGCCGAACAACTCGATGCAGAAGTGCAAAAACTCACCGACAGCATCCGCGCCAAGTCGCCGGACGCCATCGCCATGGGCAAGCAGCTCTTCTACCGTCAGCTCGAAATGGGCCTGGCCGGCGCCTACCAACTGGCCGCCGAAACCATGGCCTGCAACATGATGACCGCCGACGCCGAGGCGGGCATCGACGGCTTCATGAACAAGCGCAAGACTTGAGCGGTTCTGGTTACTGCGGCTGCGCCGCGCCGGCGTGCCACAGAAAAATCGCCACGCCGACGATCAGCGCGACGTCGGCAAGCAGTGCCGCCCCGGCGAGACCTGTGACAAGCCGGTCCCTGATCTGAAACACCTTGCCGCCCCACAGATACCGCCAGAATTGCAGGTGTAGTTCCTGAAGTTTTGGCGAGAGCGACGCCAACTGCTGACTGGTGGGTTGTCCCAGCGCGGCGAATTCGTCGGGATGCCGTTCCCGCAGCACCCGCAGCAGCAGGTGGCGGAACAGCCAGCCGCTGCCCATGGCCAGCAGGATTATCACCATGGCAATTCCGGTCACTGTGTCGATGCTCCGTGTAGAGGTAAGGGGCGGCGAGACTATTAGCGCTTTAGCGGGTCCTGGCGGTAGAACAGGCGCAACTGTTCATAGACCGCTGGATACGCATCGCGCAGCAGGTCGGGCGCTTCGAAAAAGACTTCGCTGCTGACGGCGAAAAACTCGCCGGGGTGTTCGGCGGCGTAGGGATCGAGGGTGGTTTCTTCGCCCGCATCGATACGGCGGCAGAAGTCTTCATAGGCGGGCGCGAAGGCGGCGATCCAGGCGGCGCGCGTCATGTTTTCGTGCAGGGCCGGCATGCCGTCGACTTCGCCATTGCTCATGTCGAGCTTGTGGGCGAATTCGTGGATGACGATGCTGACGTCGCCGATTTCGTTGAGGTTGTCGAACCATGAGAGCAACACCGGGCCGCCTTCCCAGGCTTCGCCGAGCACGGCGTCGGCATATTCATGGACGATGCCGTCCGCGTCCATCATCTGGCGCGGGATGAGGAAGTCGCCGGGGTAAACGATGATGCTCACCCAGCCGCGATACCAGTCGAGGCCGAGGTTGAGGATCGGCAGGCAGGCTTGCAGGGCGATGGAAATCTGCAGGGGGGCGGTCAGTTGCAGGTCTTGCGCGCCGTCCCATTCCTTGGTGGCGATGAACTGGCGGGCGAGTTCGCGCAGGCGCAGGCGCTCGTCGTCGGTCAGCCGGTCGAGGAAGGGCAGGGCGTACTCGGCGGCCTGCCACTGTTCCGTGCTGATGGCGATTTTCGCGGCGGCGCGCTGGCGGCGCCAGGCGCGGAAGGCTTCGATCATCCGGGCCGCCTTTTCCTCGTCGTGAGAAAGATGCCGCCGAAGATCAGCGCGATGCCGATGAAATGAAAGCTCATCAGCCGTTCGCCGAGAAACACGGCGGCGAGCACGATGCCGAAGGCGGGCATGAGGTGGATGAACAGCCCCGCCTGCGCCGCGCCGACCTGCTCGACGCCCCGGTTCCAGAAGATGAAGCCGAGAAAGGCGGGAAAAATGCCGGCGTAGGTGATTGCCACCCAGGCGCCAGTCGAGGGGACGATCTGGCGGATGGTGAAGTGTTCGAGCAAATAGAAAGGCAGCGTGGCGAGCACGCCGATCAAGGCGATGGCGAAGAGAAAGGCCAGCGGATGCGCGGCCGGGCGGCGCGGCAGCAGCAAAGTGTAGACCGCCCAGGCGAAGACCGAAAGCAGGATCCAGATGTCGCCGAGATTGAGGGTCAGCGCGAGCAGCGTGCCGAGGTCGCCCCGCGCGACGATGGCCGCCACGCCGCTGAAGGACATGGCGATGCCCAGCGTTTCGATGTGCCGCAGGCGCTTGCCCTGAAACAGCCAGGCCAGCGTGACGATGACAATGGGAATGAAGGAGTTGAGCAGCAGGCCATTCACCGCTTCGGTCTGTTGCAGGCCGATGTAGGTCAGCGCGTTGTAGAGGCAGGTGCCGAGGATGCCGAGCAGCACCAGCCAGCGCCAGCCGGCCAGCAGCAGCGCGCGGTCGCGCCGCAGATACGGCCAGGCCAGCGGCAGCAGGCAGGCCAGCGCGATCACCCAGCGCCAGAATGACAAGGCGATGGGCGGCACCGCGTCGCGCATGCCGCGCCCGACAATCCAGTTGCCGGCCCAGAACAGGTTGGCGAGGGTGAGCAGCAGGTAGGGGGAAACCTTCACGGGCAGCCTCGAAAAAAACACGGGGCCTCGCTAAGAGGCCCCGTCGGTAAGCGTGGAGCGTGGCGCCGTCCCGCCAGCGCCGACTTTTGATTTATTCGACCTTGGCCTTGCCGCGCAGATCGAGGATGTGCTTCTCGACGGCGCGCTGGCGCATGCCCTGAATGACCTGTGGCTTGACTTCGTCAAACGCGGGCGCATTCAGTTCGCGCGTGTCGTCCAGCTGAATGACATGCCAGCCAAAATTGCTCTGCACCGGGGCCTGGGTGTACTTGCCCTTTTCGAGTTTCACCAGCGCGTCTGAAAAAGCGGGGACGTAGGTCGCCTTGTTGGCCCAGCCGAGGTCGCCGCCACGCTCCTTGGAGCCCGGGTCTTTCGACGCCTTGGCCAGTTCGTCGAACTTTTCGCCCTTCTTGAGCTTGTCGATGATGCTCATGGCATCAGTTTCATTGTCTACAAGGATATGGCGGGCCTTGTATTCCCGTTCGCCGAGCGTGGCGCGAATGGTTTCGTATTCCTTTTTCACATCCGCGTCGGAAAACTTGAGGGCGGCGGCGAAGTCGTTGAGATAGGCGCCAATCAGCACGCCCTGGCGGGCGAGTTCCAGCTGATTTTGCACCTCGACCTTTTTGCCCACGCCCTTCCTGGTGGCTTCCTGGGACAGGATTTCACGGCGCACCAGTTCTTCGCGCACCGCCGCTTGCAGTTCCGGCGTGTTGGCCTGGCCTTGCGCGATCTGGCCGGCGAGCAGCAAGTCGGCGCGGCTGACGGGAATGGCCTTGCCATTGACCGTGGCGACCGGCTTGGCGACCGGTTTGGCGACGTCGGCCGGGGCTTCCTTGGCCGCGGTCTGGGCGAAGGAGGTGGCAGCAAACGCTGCGCTAAAGGCAAACAATGAGGCGGTAAGTAGGGCGCGTTTCATGATTTTCCTGAGTTTGATGGAGGGGTTGGTGTTCAGGTTTGCATCTCTTCGGGTGTCCTGGCGGTGATGCTCAGGGCATGGATACCATTCTGCACTAGATCGCCAGCGGCATCATACACCAGGCGATGGCGCTCCCTGACACCCAGCCCGGCGAAGCGCGCCGCAACAATGCTGACCACAAAATGGCCGCCATCTTTGGCGCCGACATGACCGGCGTGGCGGGCGCTGTCGTCCTTGATGTCGAGCTGCTGGGGATCGAGTTGCGCCAGCCGTTCCCGCAGGTAAGCGGCGGCGCTCATACCGGCAATACCTTCTTGAAAGGTTTGACGGCGACTCGCGCATAGACGCCGGCGGCGACGTAGGGATCGGCATCCGCCCAGGCGCGGGCTGCTTCGAGGGAGGCGAATTCCGCGACGATCAGGCTGCCGGAAAATCCCGCCGGGCCGGGGTCCGGACTGTCGATGGCCGGACAGGGGCCGGCCAGAATCAGTCGGCCGGCGGCCAGCAGGGCCTGCAGGCGTTCCAGATGGGCGGGACGGACGGCCAGACGTTGGTCCAGCGTGCCGGGCGCGTCTTCGCCGTGAATCATGTAAAGCATGGGGTGGGTTCCTTGTCGTGAGTCGCGGCTGCCGAGTTTACTTGCGTTCCAGCTTGAGCGAAACCGAGTTGATGCAATAGCGCAGGCCGGTGGGACGCGGGCCATCGGGAAAAACATGGCCCAGGTGGGCGCCGCAAGCGCTGCACAGCACTTCGGTACGGCGCATGCCGTGGCTCGCGTCCTCCGCTGCGACGATGTTTGCGGCGACCTTGGGTTGGGTGAAACTGGGCCAGCCGCAGCCGGCATCGAACTTGTCGGCGGCGTCGAACAGGAGAGTACCGCAGCAGACGCAGGCGTAGTCGCCGGGATCGGTGCAATCCCAGTATTCGCCGCTGAAAGGTCGTTCGGTGCCCTTGGCGCGGGCGACGCGGTATTGCTCCGGCGTCAAGCGGGCCTGCCATTCGGCGGCGCTGAGCTGTTGCCGGTTGTCCTGCTGTTTATAATCGCCGCTCATTTTTGGGTCCGGGTGTGGGTGATGCGTATCGTAGTGCTTGGGGCGGGTTTGACCGGTGTGACCTCGGCTTGGTTCCTTGCCGAAGACGGTCATGAGGTTACCGTGCTTGATCACCAGCCCGGCCCGGCGCTTGAGACCAGCTTCGCCAACGGCGGCCAGATTTCCACCAGTCATGCCGTGCCATGGGCCAATCCGGCTGCTCCGCTGCAGGTTTTGAAATGGCTGGGGCGCGAAGATGCTCCCCTGCTGTGGCGTTTTTCCGCCGACCTGGCGCAGTGGTCGTGGGGTCTGCGTTTTTTGCGCGAATGCACTCCGGCCCGCACGCGCACCAACATTCGCGCGATCCTCGCACTGGCGCTCGACAGCCGCGCGCGGCTGAAAGCGCTGCGTCGCGAACTGGCGCTGGATTACGCCTGTCTGGAGCGCGGCATCCTGCATTTCTATACCGACCCGGCGGAATTTGCCCGGGCGATTCCGCAGGCCGCGCTGATGCGCGAATTCGGTTGCGAGCGCGTCGTCAAGACGGCGGCGGAATGTCTGAGCATCGAGCCGGCGCTGGCGCACGCCGCCGCACCGATTGTCGGCGGCACTTTCACGGCGGATGATGAGTCGGGCGATGCGCAGTTGTTCACCGCCGCGCTGGTTGAGCGCTGCGCGGCGCGCGGTGTTCAATTCCGTTACAACACCCCGCTGGCCGCCATTGAAACCGCTGGCGGCCGGGTGGCCACCGTGCGCCTGGCGAATGGCGAAAAGCTCGGCGCCGACGCCTATGTGGTCGCGCTGGGCAGTTATTCGACACGGCTGTTGCGCCCGCTGGGTATCAACATTCCCGTCTATCCGGCCAAGGGCTACTCGATTACCGTGCCGCTGCAACCGGGCGCGGAGGCCAGCGAGGTCAGCCTGATCGACGACGAGGTGAAGATGGTTTACTCCCGGCTGGGCGAACGGCTGCGCGTGGCCGGCACGGCGGAATTCACCGGTTATGACATCACGCTGAATCCCGCGCGCCTCGGCGCCCTGGTGCGGCGCACGCGGCAAATGTTTCCCCAGCTCGAATTCAGCGATGCCGCCGTCGAACACTGGGCCGGACTGCGCCCGGCCACGCCCAGCAATGTGCCGCTCATCGGCCCGACTGCGCTGCAGAATCTTTATCTGAACACCGGCCACGGCACGCTGGGCTGGACCATGGCCGTCGGTTCCGGCCGGCTGCTCGCCGATCATGTGGCAGGCCGGACGCCGGAAATCGATCCACGGCCCTACCTACGCCGCTAGTCTTTCTTGAGGAGTGGTGGTGTCGCGTGAGCGTTTGGCTTCATCCAGCAGGTAACGCTGGTAGTCGTCCAGATCGCCGTCAAAAGGCTGGATGCCGCCCCGCGAGACCAGCCAGAACTCGTCGCACACCGACCGCAACAGGGCACGGTCGTGGCTGACCAGCATGACGGTGCCCTCGAATTCGTTGAGCGCCACGCTGAGCGCCTCGCGGGTGGCCAGGTCGAGGTGGTTGGTCGGTTCGTCCAACAGCAGCAGGTTGGGGCGTTGCCAGACGATCATGCAGAGCACCAGCCGCGCCTTTTCGCCGCCGCTCATGGTGCCGACGGCCTGCTTGACCATGTCGTTGCTGAAGTTGAAGGTGCCCAGGAAATTGCGCAAATCCTGCTCCCGCGCCGCGACCCAGCCACTGCGTCCGGCGGCGATGGTTTCCTTGGCCAGTCGGGTCATGTGCTCCAGCGGACTGTCTTGCGGGCGCAGCACGTCGAGTTCCTGCTGCGCGAAATAACCGATATTGAGGCCCTTGCCTTCGGTGATTTCGCCCTTGATGGATTCCAGCGTCCGGGCGATGGTTTTGACCAGGGTGGATTTGCCCTGGCCGTTGGCTCCCAGGATGCCGATGCGTTGTCCGGCATGCACCGTGCGGTTGATATTGCGCACGATGACGGTTGGCGGCGTGCCGGCCGGCGCTTCCGGCAACGGCGGGTAGCCGATGCTTGCTTCCATCATCGACAGCATGGGGTTGGGGAGATTGGCCGGTTCCTTGAATTCAAAGTTGAATTCCGCGTCGGCGAGGAACGGCGCGATCTTCTCCATCCGCTCCAGCGCCTTGACCCGGCTTTGCGCCTGCTTGGCCTTGCTGGCCTTGGCCTTGAAGCGGTCGATGAATTTTTGCAGGTGGGCAATTTTTTCCTGCTGTTTCGCCTGGGCCGACTGTTGCAGCGCGATCTGCTCGGCGCGCATGTCTTCAAAAGCGCTGTAGTTGCCGCCGTAGCGCAGCAGTTTGGTCTTGTCGATGTGCAGCGTGACCTGAGTCACCGCATCGAGAAATTCCCGGTCGTGGCTGATCATGAGCAGGGTGCCGGTGTAGCGCTTGAGCCACGCCTCAAGCCAGACCAGCGCGTCCAGGTCCAGGTGGTTGGTGGGCTCGTCGAGCAACAGCAGTTCGGAGGGACACATCAGGGCGCGCGCCAGTTGCAGGCGCATCCGCCAGCCGCCCGAGAAGCTGTTGACCGGCTTGGCCAGCTCCGCCGCCTTGAAACCCAAGCCAAGAATGAGGGCCTGGGCGCGGGCTTCGGCGTCGTGGGCGCCGGCATCGTGGAGTTCCATGTAGGCATGCGCCATGCGCATGCCATCGTCGCTGGCCTCGGCGGCGTGCACCTCGGCCTGGGCCGCCAGCAGGGTCGTATCTCCCTCGATGACGAAATCGGTGGCGCTTTGGTCGGTTTCGGGCATGTCCTGCGCGACCTGCCCCATCCGCCATTGCCTGGGGAATGAAAAATCCCCCGCGTCTTCGTGCAGCGTGCCGTTCAGCAAGCCGAACAGGGTGGATTTGCCGGCACCGTTGCGGCCGACCAGACCCACTTTTTCGCCCGGATTGAGGGTGACGGAGGTATTGTCGAGCAATACCTTGGTACCGCGGCGGAGTGTGACGTTCTTGAGGATGATCATTGAATGTTCGGGTCAGTGTGGGCAAAAACAAAACGCCCCGGACGGGGCGTATTTGCCGGATAGTTGGCGGTGGAGCGGCAGCCAGTTTATCAGATGCGAATGGTCGGGCACTTCGGCAACGCCGTTTTGTGCCGAGTGCGCCAAGACAAAGCGCCGTCCCGCCAGCGCCGACTTTTTGGGACAATCGGCACATGACCATCGAACCTGTTCTGCAATCCACGCTGACCTGCCCGCACTGCGGTTACGTCGGGACGATGCCATGAAGCGATCCGTCAAGGATATTCTGGTACGTCCCCGCCTCTATCTCGGCGCTGGCTTGTCCATCGGTCCCGGCAAGATCGACCTGCTGCGCGCGGTGGCCGAAACCCGCTCCATTTCGGCGGCGGCCCGGGCGCTAGGGGTGCCCTACAAGCGCGCCTGGCTACTGATCGACTCGCTTAATCAGGGTTTCGGCCGTCCGGTTGTCGAAACTGCTACCGGTGGCAAGGGCGGTGGCGGCGCATTGCTGACACCACTTGGGCTGCAACTCATCGAACGTTACGATGCACTCGAGACCAGCCTCAACGCCAGCGCGGGCAAGGAACTGCAAGCCCTGCGCAAGCTGGTGAGCTGACCCATTCCTGATTTTGGTTGGATTGACATGGCTGGTGCTGTATGCTTCGCGTTATGTCATTTTTGACTTAACGATGCGGCGCACCCGGCAAACGCGATGCGACGGGTTTGTTTTTGAACCATCCAGCGTAACTGTTCAGGTACCCCATGAAAGGGCCTCTGATCTGGGTTTCAGAACGGGATAGGCAGGCCGATAAGGTTGGGCATGGAAAGACTGCCCGACCTTG
>Ga0208244_100633_pt1 | contig 29793 bp, 28 predicted proteins | sample SubbioCR12Aug_5A_FD_184828 | JGI IMG/M metagenome (GOLD analysis project Ga0208244, IMG submission 184828) | Serpentinite rock and fluid subsurface biosphere microbial communities from McLaughlin Reserve, California, USA - CR12Aug_5A (SPAdes) | ecosystem: Environmental > Terrestrial > Deep...
CAAACTAAAAAAGCGTTTTCGGTGGTAGCTTCCTTAGTAAGGATACATCTGATAAGCTTGTTGGATGTGTTTGAATTACTAAGAAGCACGAACCGATATTATTTAAAACGAACAGGCTCTCCTCCAATAAATTTGCAGTATAACCTGCAATTTATATAGGGGGTGGCTTTTAAAAATAAAATCATAATGCCTGTTTATCTGGTAGTTACGTTTGAAAAAGAGTAAAATTACTTTTTAGTCGGATAATAGTGTAATAAAATGAAAAAAATTCTAATTATTTATTATTCTCAAACCGGACAATTAAAGCAAATTACTGATTCAATATTTGAAAACTTTCAAGGTGAAAGTATTGAATTAGATTATTACGAAATAAAACCACTTAGAGATTTTCCTTTCCCTTGGCCTTCAGATGAGTTTTTTGATACAATGCCGGAATCGGTCAAAGGCATTCCAATGAAGCTGTTTCTGGATGATTTTAACCCCGAAAAAGATTATGACCTTGTTGTAATTGCTTATCAAGTCTGGTATTTGAGTTTATCTATCCCTGTAAATTCGTTTTTGCTATCTGAAAAGGCCAGAAAATTTTTAAAAGGCAAAAATGTTCTGACAATCTTGGGAGTTAGAAATATGTGGGTTTATGCTCACGAAACAATGAAATCATATTTAAAGGAATACGGCGCCAATCACATTGGTAACATTGTTCTAATTGACAAAACCAACAATCTTGTTTCAGTGGCAACTATAATCAAATGGTTGATGTATGGCAAAAAAGGGCCATATAGATTATTGCCGGAAGCCGGTGTTTCAAAAAAAGATATTCAGGAGTCATCAAAACTTGCCAATCCTATAAAAAGTGCCTTAACTTCTGATAATTATACAAATCTTCAAAACGACTTACTAAAACTAAATGCTGTTCCTGTATGTTATCACGTTATGAAAATTGAAAAAAATGCTTTGCGAATATTTCATAAGTTTGCTTCTGGCATTTTGAAGAAAGGACAGGCAGGAGACAAAAAACGAATTTTCAGAGTAAGGTTTTTTAAATACTACCTGTTGCTTGCAATATATTTGCTATTCCCTATTGCTTCTTTAGTATTTATGATAAAAAAAGCATTATTTCCTAAGACTGCCAAAAAGGACATAAACTATTTTCAAGGAGTTTAAGTTTATTTTTTTATTTTTGCACACGGAAAAAAAGCCATATATTGCCTCAATAGATTTTATGAATACAAGAGAAGTTTACATTACGAAGATTTCAAAATTCTTACCCAATAATCCTGTCAGTAATGACGATATGGAAGATTATCTTGGGCTTGTTAAAGGTTCAAAATCTCGTTCTAAAAACCTTATTCTAAGAAACAACGGTATTAAGACCAGATACTACGCCCTTGACAAAAATGGAAATTCTACTCATACGAATGCAGAAATAGCAGCGGAAGCAGTAAAAGGGCTTTTTACAAATGGCTTTCAAAAAGAAGATATTCAACTTCTCACATGCGGCACAGGTTCTCCCGACCAAATGGTACCATCTCATGCTTCAATGATACAAGGCGCACTTAAATGTAATCCTATTGAGGTTTTGACTGCAGGCGGCACATGTAATTCCGGAATGCTTGCCTTAAAGTACTCTTATATGTCGATATTGACAGGAATGGTTAGCAATTCTGTATGTGTAGGTTCGGAAAAAACCTCTGCATGGCTTAGATCTGAAAACTTTGAAGAAGAAGCCGAACATCTTGAAAAACTTGGAGCAAATCCATATATAGCATTTGAAAGAGAATTTTTACGATGGATGCTTTCAGATGGAGCCTCAGCGGTTTTACTAAATGATACTCCTAACAAAGATGGCATTTCTTTAAGAATAGACTGGATTGAAAATAAATCTTATGCCAACGAGCTTAAAACCTGCATGTATGCCGGTGGAATCAAAAACCAAAGCGGTGAATTAATTCCATGGAGAGAGATTCCACAAAAAGAACAGCAGGAAAAATCAGTATTTGCTTTACAGCAAGATACTAAAGAACTAGAGCACACTATTACAAAATACGGCGGAATATTTCTTTCTGAAGTTTGCAAGAAATATAACTTCAAACCTTCAGATATAGATTTTTTCCTTCCACATATGTCGTCTGAGTTTTTTAGAAAAAAAATCATTGAAGATTCTAATAAGCAAGGTCTTCCGATAGCTGATGAGAAGTGGTTTACAAACCTTCATAAAGTTGGAAATGTTGGAGCTGCGTCGGCTTTCTTAATGCTTGAGGAACTTTTTAATGAAGGTAGGTTTAAAAAAGGTCAGAAAATTTTAATCATGGTTCCTGAAAGTGCCCGTTTTTCATACACTTATACTTTTCTAACTGTTGTTTAATATGGAAAAAGACAAAGTACCACAAGATGATGAAAACTTACTGGAAGGCAAAACCAGAGAGTTGCAATACGCGGTTGACGAGGATGGTAAATATGTCGCAGTTAAGAGTGTAGGCTGGGAACCAAAAAACATCGTTCTACAACAAGAATGGGAACTCATCAATGAAAAAGTACAACATGCTAAATCTCTTGTTGAGAAAGACAAATACAGTCCGCTTTATTATCACATGAAAAAAGGACTGATGTCTTCTTGGGTGTTGGCGAAGTATGCCGAAATTTCATGGTTTAAAGTTATCAGGCACCTTAAACCAAAAGGATACAGCAAATTAAATGATGATCAGATAAGGAAGTACAAGTATGCCTTCAACATGAAGGATAGCGATGATTTATCTAAGATGGATTAATGTATGAGAATAGAATTCAATCATAAAATGTCGGCTCACTGCGAAAATGGAGTTATATCCAATTTGCTAGAATTTCATGGTATAAAGCTAAGTGAGGCAATGGTTTTTGGCATTGGATCAGGGATTTATTTTTCTCATCTTACAATGTTCAAACTGAATGGGCTTCCCGTTACATCTTTCCGCCCATGGCCGGGTGCAATTTTTCGCAGAGCTGCTAAAGCGTTAGATCTCAGCATAAAAAGAAGAAAATTCCGCAATAAAGAAAAAGCCATGAATGCTCTTGATGCAAATCTTGAAAAAGGCATCCCAACAGGAATGGCAGTCGGAGTTTTTCATCTTACATATTTCCCTGCGCCTTACAGATTCCATTTCAATGCACATAATATCGTTTGTGTGGGTAAAGAAAACGGGCATTATATTATTAGCGACCCCACAATGGAAGATTTTGAGATGCTATCTTATGATGACCTCAAGAGAGTAAGATATGCGCAAGGCTTGCAGGCTCCAAAAGGTAAGATGTATTATATAACTAACGTTGGCAATATTGACATTAACAAAGCAATAATTAAAGGCATTAAAAGAACAGTGCTGGAAATGATTAAGCTTCCCGGACCTATAATCGGAACCAGAGGAATGAGATTTCTTGCCAGAAGAATAAAAAAATATCCTCTTAAATATGATGCCCGAAAAGCAGCCCGACATCTTGGTCAAATTGTGAGAATGCAGGAAGAAATTGGAACAGGCGGCGCCGGATTTAGATTCTTATACGCTGCATTTTTGCAAGAAGCCGGAGAAAGACTAAACCTTCCCGAGCTAAGCGAACAATCAAAAAAAATGACGGCTGTTGGCGATATGTGGCGTGAATTTGCTGTTCAAGCCGGCAGAATCGTCAAAAACAGAAACGACAAAGAAAGCTTTGATACAATCTCTCAACTCCTGCTGAATATTGCAGATGAGGAAGAGAAGATATATAAGGATTTAGATAGGATTGTAAAGGGTATAAGGAAATAAGGGTATAAGGGAAATAAGGGTGGAATACAATACCTGACACCCGATACCCGATACCCGATACCTGATACCCGATACCTTATACCCTATACCTGCGACTAAAACAATACAAATTGAAAGAAAAAAAACGATTAATTAACCGCATAGAAGTGCCAATCCGTTTCAGTGAAGTGGATTCGATGAAAATCGTATGGCATGGTAATTACATCAAATACTTCGAAGACGGCAGAGAGGCTTTCGGAAAACAATACGATATAGGATACCTTGATATCTATGCAAAAGGTTTTAAGGTTCCTCTTGTGAAAATTGATTGTAATTTCAAAAAGTTTGTAAAGTACGGCGACACTCTGATTGTTGAAACCGAATTTATAAACACAATGGCAGCAAAGATTATTTATCATTTCAGGCTTTATAATAAAGAGAATAATGAACTTGTTGCTGATGGTGAAAGTATTCAGGTTTTTCTTGACGAAAACAACGAACTAATTCTGACAGTGCCCAAGTTTTTTGACGAATGGAAAAAACAACAAGGTTTGATTTAAAATAATGAAAAAGCTTATAACAAATATAATCTCTGATAACGTTATCTCTGCTTTGGGTTTCGGTTCGGATTCAAATTTCTCCGAACTTAAAGCCAACAAATCAGGAGTTAAAACATATACCCTGCCTAATCTTGACAACATATCTCTTCCTTTAGGAAGAATCAATGATGCGCTTTTCTCTGCTGCTGAAAAAACAATTAAGGATTTTGATAAATACACTAGGTTTGAAAAATTGATGATTTTTTCAATTGAAGAGGCTTTAAGCAAAACATCAATAAATCCTTCTTCAAAAGATACCCTAATCATCATTTCTACTACTAAAGGAAATGTTGACCTTATTCACGACAAATCTCAAAGAAATAAACTTTCTCTTTGGTATTCCGCAGAACAGATAGCAAACTATTTTCATGCAGCCAATAAACCGGTAATTGTTTGCAACGCCTGTATTTCAGGAGTACTTGCAATAACATATGCTCATAGGCTTTTATCTAACAATACTTTCAAACATGCAATTGTTGTTGGTGCCGATGTTTTATCTGATTTTGTAATTAGCGGTTTTAATTCCTTTAAATCATTAAGCCCTGGAATCTGCAAACCTTTTGATGCAGAAAGAGATGGTTTAAATATTGGCGAAGGAGCTGCAACAATTATCCTTAGTAATGAAATTACGGGGGAGTTTTCCATTACATCCGGAGCTTCAGCAAACGATGCAAATCATATCAGCGGGCCATCACGAACAGGCGAGGGATTGTATCAGTCAATTATTCATACAATTTCTGATAATGATAAATTTGACTACATTTCAGCTCACGGAACCGCAACCCCTTACAACGACGATATGGAGTCAATAGCTCTTTCAAGAGCAGGACTGAGCCAAATTCCTGTTAATAGTTACAAAGCCTATATCGGACACACTTTGGGTGCTGCCGGCATTGTAGAAACTGTATTTTCTCTAATGAGCATGAAAAATAATATGCTTGTAAAATCACTTGGATGCGAAAATCAAGGAGTTGCTGAAAAATTGAACGTTATAACTGAAAATAAAACAGTTATAATAAATAAGATATTAAAAATGGCTTCGGGATTTGGAGGCTGTAATGCGACAATGATAGTAAAAAGACAAGTATAGCTAATGGCCTCCTACCAACTCCCCTTTAGGGGACAGGTGGGTGAAAACTAAAAAGGTACTAGGTGTCAGGTATTAGGTATCAGATAATTGAAAACTAATAAGTAAATGAATAATTGGAGTATTATAAATAACGTTGTTTTGAGCAATGGGAAAGTTCATATTAATAATGAACTAAAACACTCCATTGAAGGTGATTTTGCTACTGTATCAAAAGAACTTCTCAATACATATAGCAAGGGTTATGGCAAGTTCTTTAAGATGGACAAACTTTCCAAGCTTGGATTCATAGCATCTGAAATACTTCTGCACAATAATCCAATCCCCGAAGAAGATAATAACGAAGTAGCATTTTTAATTGGAAATTCTGAAGCTACAACTTATACTGACATCAAATATCACGAATCTATTGCAAACATTCCCAGCCCCGCTGTATTTGTTTATACCTTACCCAATATACTAATCGGCGAAATTTGCCTGAAGAATTGCTTTAGAGGTGAAAATTTATTTTATATAAGTCAGGATTTCAATATTGATGAATTCTGGATGCATATAACAACTCTTCTAAACAGCTCTTCTTCAAAGCATATCATTGCAGGATGGGTTAATTTTATCAACGATGAAGAGTACCTATCAAATATTTACTTATTTTCGCAAGGTAAAAATCAATTACAGTTAACAAAAGAAAACATACAGAGTACATTTATTGTACAATAAAATTTATTACAAAATGGAAGAACTAATCCCAAAACTAAAACAGCAAATCATAGAGCAACTTAACCTGGAAGATATGACTCCGGATGATATTGATGAGAAAGCTCCTCTTTTTAATGAAGGACTAGGGTTAGACTCAATTGATGCTCTTGAACTGATTGTTTTGTTAGAAAGAGAGTATGGAATTAAAATGGAAAATCCTCAAGACGGTAAAAAAGTTTTTTATTCTGTTGAAACTCTGGCGCAATTCATTTTAGAAAACAAAAAATAAGAATGCAATTCGATAAAGATAAAAAAGTCTTTGTAACCGGTATTGGAATTATATCCGCTATTGGAACTAATGCCAAGGAAACCCTTAGTTCCCTTGAACATAAAAAACATGGCATCTCTCAAATTAGCCATATCAAAACCATTCATAAGGATGAACTAAAGGTGGGAGAGATAAAACTAACCAATGCTGAAATCAAAGAAAGATTAAACTTACAGGGAGACAACACCTACCCAAGAACAACTCTGCTTGCTATTCATGCTGCTAAAGAAGCTTATGAAGATGCCGGATTAAAGAGAAATGACGGTTTCAAAACAGGGGTAATTCTTGGCACCACCGTTGGAGGAATGGATAAAAGTGAAGTTGTCTACAAAAACATTGGTGAAGACCTTAGCTTTATTGATTCTCACCATTGCGGATACACTACTGAAAGAGTTGCCGATTTTTTAGGAGCTCATGACTTTGTATCATCACTTAGTACTGCTTGTAGTAGTGGGGTAAATGCTATTCTTTTGGGTGCCAGATTAATAAAACATGGAATTCTTGACAGAGCAATAGTTGGTGGCACTGACGCTTTATCAAAATTTACCATTAATGGATTCCGTACTTTAATGATTTTGCACACTGAACACTCCTGCCCTTTCGATAAAAATCGCAAAGGACTAAATCTTGGTGAGGGCGCAGGAATAATAGTTCTTGAAAGTGAAAAATCATTGAACGGCAAAAAAGTATATTGTGAATTAACCGGTTACGCCAATAATAATGATGCTTTTCATCAAACGGCATCTTCCCCTGACGGTTTAGGTCCATACCTTTCCATGAAAAACGCACTGGAAATGAGTGGTTTAAAACCATGTGAGATTGATTACATAAACGTTCATGGCACAGGAACCGACAATAACGACGTTACAGAAGGCTTGGCAATGATAAAACTGTTTGACGGAAAAGTTCCGAAATTTAGCTCTACCAAAGCTTTTACCGGACACGCATTAGGCGGTGCCGGCGGAATTGAGTCGGTTTTCTCTATTCTCGCAATTGAACATGATATGATTTTTCCTAACCTGAATTTCAAGGAAGCTATTCCGGAAATCAATCTTATTCCTGTTACTGAAACTATAAAAAATGCCGGAGTTAAAAATGTAATGACAAATTCATTCGGTTTTGGCGGTAATGATTCTACATTAATATTTTCGAAAGTTTAAAGACTATGTATATAAACGCTGCTATTGCTATATCTCCACAAGATACTTTTCTTAAAGATCAGATTGCTGATGAAGTTATTGAGCATAATGGAATAATGAAAACCATATTACCCGATTTCAAAGAGTATTTCAAGCCAATTGACCTGAGAAGGATGAGTCGTATAATTAAATCGGGTACTACAACAGCTTTGGAATGTCTTAAAGAAGCAGGAATTGAAAAACCTGATGCTATAATTACAGGTACTGGATTAGGTTGCCTTGAAGATACTGAGTCTTTTCTTAATAAAATGATTGACAATAATGAAGGACTTCTAACTCCAACTGCTTTCATTCAGTCAACGCACAACACTATAGGCGGACATGTTGCTCTTACTGTTCAATGCAATGAGTATAACGTTGCTTATGTTCACAAAACTATTTCTTTCGAAACTGCCCTCTTAGATGCAGTTTTAATGCTGGGTGAAGGTAAAGCTGAAAACATTCTTGTTGGGGGCATAGACGAAATGACGCAGGAAAATTATGAGCTTAAAAAAAGAGTTAACCTTTGGAAAAAAGAACCATTTAGCAACTTAAACACCTACAAATCAGATTCTGAAGGATGTATCCCAGGAGAAGGAGCTACTTTTTTTAATGTAACCAAAACAAGAAAAGCTAACTCTTATGCTGAAATAAAAATGGTTGAGTTAGTTCATAAATATGAAAATATTGATGACTTTAAAAAGCTTATTGAAAACAGAATAAATAATTCGGGAATTACCATCAATGATATAGATCTAGTATTGTTTGGCTATAACGGAGATGATAATGGAGATGCATACTACGACCTCTTAAAGGATTCAATATTTTCTAAGTCCGGACATGCTTACTACAAGCATCTTTGCGGAGAATACGACACTGCTCCTGCTTTTGCTCTGTGGCTTGCCGTCAAAATATTTAAAACAGGCAAAGCCCCTGACAATATATTCATTAAAAAACCTGAGGGTGAAATAAAAAATATCCTGATTTATAATCAGGATATTAATAAAAACCATGCTTTTATGCTCTTATCAAAATAAAAGAGACTGTATAATTTAGGGATTAGAAAAGGAGTCAATTTTTCTATGTGGCCATACGGTACATAAAGAGTTAGTACCTATTCCCTGTAAAATATATACAGTCTCTTATTCTTTCTAGCTTTTTAAAAAGCCAGCAAAATATAATCTAAGTTTATTTCTTTTCTCTTCTGAAGCTCATAAACCAATCGTAACTATAAACATCCTCATCAGGTCTTTCAACACGATCTTTAGCTACACCACATGATCCGGGAGGCGGGATAATAACATCTTCACCCGGCTGCCAGTTTGCAGGCGTTGCAATCTGTTCTTTATCCGCTTTTTGTAATGCAATTATCAATCTCTTTATTTCATCCATATTTCTACCTACACTTAAAGGATAGTATAATACAGCCCGAACTTTAGATTCAGGGTCAACAATAAAAACAGCCCTTACTGCCTGAGTTGTAGAAGCATTTGGTTGTACCATTCCATATTTCTTTGATACATCCATTTTAAGGTCTTCAATCACAGGGAAGTTTACCTCAACATTCTTCATACCCCTAAACTCAATTTTTTCCTTTATTGTTCTTAGCCACCCAATGTGGGCATAAATGCTATCTATTGATAAACCAATTAATTCAGTATTAATCTGTCTGAATTCATCCTGCATAGAAGCAAATGTCATAAATTCTGTAGTACACACGGGTGTAAAGTCTGCAGGGTGACTAAATAATATAGCCCATCTTCCTTTATAATCCTCCGGAAAATTAACCGGACCCATAGTAGTTTTTGCCCTGAATGAAGGTGCCATATCACCAATCAATGGCATTCTTGTAAATTCTTGATTTGTTTGTTCCATTTTTATTTAAAGTTTATATGATTGATTTTTATTTAATATTTATTTCTTTTTCATTTTGTTTAAGTTTGAAGGTTTGAGGTTTGGGGTTTGGGGTTTGGGGTTTGGGGTTTAGGTTGTACCCTTATACCTTATACCTTATACCTTATACCTAAACAACCCAATACAAATATTGTTTGAAAAAAATCAAGAAAAGAATTTACTTACATGGTAGGATAAAACGCATCCTCAATATGATGGATTTTATAATTACTGCCGCTATATAAAATGGAGATAATATCAAACCTTACTTCTAAATCAAGGTTTTTAAAAGATATGTAATGATTTGCGGCTTTTATTAATGATTTTTGCTTTGCTTTGGTAACGAATTCTTCCGGCTCTCCAAAAAAATTCGTTTTTCGCGTTTTAACTTCTGCAACTACAAGAATTTTGTCTTTGCGAGCAATGATATCAATTTCATTATGGTTAGATCTCCAGTTAGTCTCTAAAACTTCATACCCTTTATTGGAAAGAAATGTTCTTGCCATTTCCTCCCCATGTTTGCCTGTTTCATGAGATTCAGCCATAATACAAATATTAGCTTTCTTTTACTTCAAACTCGTAATACTCCATAATCTGATTAGCTAGAAGCTTTTTGCAGGCGGTATCAACTTTATTTATAGCCTCGTCTTTTGAAGCAGCTTCAACTTCCAAACTTATGTGCTTTCCTATTCTAACATTTGAAATTTCGGGTAACCCAAGATTTTTCATACTTGAAGTTACAGTTTTTCCCTGAGGATCTAACAAAGCTTTTAGCGGCATTACATTAATTTCTGCAGTAAATTTCATATCAGTTCGTTTTTCTTTGATTCAATAAAATTATTAATTCATTCCTATAAGATTTCTTACAAGCGACAAAATTATGTAAAAAATAACTACAAGAGGAATCGCTTGAATAAATAATATCAAAACCAGCAATAAAGTAATCAACAAAAATAAATAGCTAATAAAGTTTTCTCTAATTCCAAATGATTTAAATTTTAAAGCAAATAATGGAATATTGCTAACTAGCATTGCTGAAGATATAACTACAAGAAGTAACATATTAAAGTAATTCCCGGTTAACAATTCTATAGCAAGATAAATTGGAGTTCCAGGTGTGGTATATTCCAGAATCAAAGGAAATGACATAAAAAATGCAGCATTAGCGGGAGTTGGAACACCTATAAAAGAATCTGTTTGCCTTAAATCATTATTAAATATTGCTAACCTGATTGCTGAAAATATAGTAATCAAAAATGCAGGAACAGCAGCTAGCCATATAACTGAAGATATATTTGGTAAATTTCCACTATCCAGCATATACACAAAGACTACAGTTGCAGGAACTAAACCAAATGACACCAAATCAGACAATGAGTCAAGGTCCTTCCCAATATTTGATTTAGCCTTTAACAGCCTTGCCAAAAAACCATCCATAAAGTCGAATAAAATGGAAAAGCCAATAAATATAGCAGCTAAATGTTTGCTTCCTTCAAAAACAAAAATTAAAGCAACACATCCCATTAATAGATTTAAACAGGTAATTGCGTTTGGAATGTTTTTTATAATCTTATTCATCTTCCTAAAATTTTCAGCCAAAGTATAAAAAAGATTGGAATTATCAATAAATAAAGTAATATCAAGGAAAATATTCTAAGTGGTTATTGTTAGCAACCCCTATGATTTTCAGCGAAACACCTAAAAAGATATATGAAATATATATTAACTTTATATGCGAAATTAATACCTTTGTCCACTCAGTTTTGTATTTTATATAACATATATAGTTCTTTAAATATTTACCAAATACATAAATTAATCAACTGTTTATTAATTGATTACAGTGGAAAAGTATTAAATATTTTAGCATTAAACATATTAAAGTTTTAAAATATCTAAAATAATAAAAACGTTACTGTTTATAGAATAAATTTGCACTATAAAAACTCTGTCATGACATTTTCAGAATTTTCAAAACTATCACTTGACGAAAAAGTCTATAAGGTGTTCGAGCATGGGCATGAGATCATGAGCAGGCAGTTTTTATATTTTGACATAAAACTATATAGTTTCTTTGATTTCTACGTTGAACTCTGGTACCTCCCTTCTATTAATAAAATAGACCGAGTTGACACTCTTAATCTTGATGAGGTTCTGCAACTTTACAAACACGAATTCGATATAAGTGGACTCTTTGAATAAATTTCCAAATTATTCCCCAATTAGTTATTTTTACACTCGTTTTTGCATAAGGCAAATTCTATTATTTATTTTATAAACTTTTTATAATGATGAAAATTATTGCAACACTCATTGTGGTCGTTTTACTCGCATTTTCAATTGACACAAATGCCAATGAAAACAATATAACTCTTGAAAAAATATGGAAAGAACGCACATTCATACCCAAAACAATAAGATTGGGAAGATCTATGAAGGACGGACTCAGATATTCACAATTAGAGAAACAAAATACAATCAATATCTATGATTATCAAACTGGAGATTTGCTTGAAACAGTTTTTTCATCTGAGTTTATTCCAAAAGATCAAAAAGAGAGTTTTATAATTTCCAATTATTATTTCAGCCCGGATGAAAATTCAATAATTATTGGTACTGAAGAAGAAGAAATATACAGACATTCTACCAAAGCAAAACATTATATCTGGAATGTGACTAACAAAAAACTTACTCTTCTTGAAAAAAACACTAAACAACAGCTTCCGACTTTCTCTCCAGATGGCAATAACATTGCATTTGTTCGTGATAATAACATATATATTTATTCTATAAAAACGGGAAAAACCAAGCAAATTACTTTCGACGGAGAATATAATAAAATTATAAACGGTCTGGCAGATTGGGTATATGAAGAAGAATTCTCGTTTACACAAGGCTTCTTTTGGTCACCAGACAACCAAAAATTGGCATACTATAGGTTTGATGAAAGCAGAGTTAAGGAATTCAATATGATGATTTATGGAGATTTATATCCTTATGAATACAGATTTAAATATCCAAAAGCCGGTGAAGAAAATGCCATAGTCTCTATACATATATATAACGTAAATAACAGTAAAACTGTCAAAGTCGATTTGGGAAAGAATAAAGATCAATACATCCCAAGAATAATGTGGACAAATGATGCATCTAAATTGTCTATTCAAAGATTAAATCGACATCAAAACCATTTTGAATTGCTAATTGCAGATGCAAATACAGGAAAAACTAAACTTGCATATGAAGAAAAAAACAAGTACTATGTAAGCGTTACAGACGATCTATTCTTTCTTAAAGATAACAAGGAGTTTATTATTTCAAGCGAGAAGGAAGGATACAATAGATTGTACTTATATAATATGAACGGTAGTTTAGTAAAGCCGCTAAGCCCTCAAAATCAAGAAGTAGAAAAATTTTTCGGCATAAATGAAGATTCGAGAATTGCATTTTACTCAGCCTATGAAGATCATCCGGCATTTATCAATCTTTATTCTATAAACATTGATGACCTAAAAGTTAAACGACTCACAGAGCAAAATGGGCATAATAATCCCGTTTTTTCCGAAAAATACAAGTTTTTTATAAACTTCTTCACAACTATGAATACTCCTCCAGTAATATCTATACACAATTCAGATGGAAGCTTGGTGAAAGTCCTTGAAGACAATCAATTACTAAAGGACAAAATGAAAGAATACGACTTTGTGGAAAAAGAGTTTTTCTCTTTTATGACATCCGACAATATAGAATTAAATGGATATATTATGAAGCCTTCTGATTTTGATCCTAATAAAAAATATCCTGTACTATTATATGTATATGGAGGTCCGGGTTCACAAACCGTAACTAACAGATGGGATACTTTCAATGGAGTTTGGTATCAGATGCTTGTTAAAATGGGATATATTATTGCCTCAATAGATAATAGAGGAACTGGTGGCAGAGGAGAGGAATTCAAAAAAATGACATATTTGCAACTCGGCAAATACGAAACTATAGATCAGATAGAAGCGGCTAAATATCTTGGAAATATAGACTATATAGACGAATCAAGAATTGGAATATTTGGATGGAGCTATGGCGGATATATGAGCTCATTGTGTATTTCATTAGGGGCAGATTATTTCAAAACTGCAATTGCTGTTGCCCCCGTAACACATTGGAAGTTCTACGATACAATATACACAGAAAGGTATATGCGCACCCCACAAGAAAATCCAAATGGTTATGAGTTATTTTCACCAATAAATCATACTGCCAAAATCAAAGGCAATTATTTATTGGTTCATGGTTCAGCCGATGATAATGTTCATTATCAAAACGCTATAGAAATGATATACTCACTAATTGATGAAGATGTAAGCTTTGATTTAATGATTTACCCAAATCAAAATCACGGAATTTCAGGAGGTAATTCCAGACTTCATTTATATAGAATTATGACTGAATTCATCCTGAATAAACTATAGAATTACTTTAAAAAATAAGCTTAATGATATATTTTGAAATTTATTGCTTAATTTTTTAACTAAAACTTTTTGAGGTATTAAATAATTTATAACTTTGCAGCCCGCAAAAAGGGGTATCGTTTTTAAGGAATATTTAAAAAACACAATATTTACAATAAAAAGAAAGAGGCAAAATGATTATTGTTCCAGTAAAAGAAGGCGAAAACATTGATAGAGTTTTGAAAAAACTTAAGCGTAAATTCGAAAAAACAGGCATATTGAAAGAGCTTAGAGAAAGACAAAAGTTTAATAAGCCATCTGTTATTAAGCGCGAAGAAAAAATCAAAGCTGTATATAAACAACGCATGCAAAATCAGCAAGACAATATGTAATATTGTGTGTTGATTTTTTTATTCGAAATTCTTGCTAAGGACATTTATTTTTCTTAAATTTAGCAAGAATTTCTTGTTTTTATATGCATATAGAATCATTTATAAAATACTTACAACTGGAAAAACGGTATTCAAATAATACCGTTATATCATACCAAAATGATTTAACCCAGTTCGATACTTTTCTTAAAACAAATTACACCGATATTCATATAGCCAACTTTAACCATAAGCAAGTTAGACTTTGGCTTTCAGATCTTATAAACGAAGGTGTTACACCAAGAAGCGTAAACAGAAAAATTACAAGCTTAAAATCCTTTTGTAAATATTTACTACAAAGAGATATTATCAATCAAAATCCTATGGAGAAGGTAACCTCGCCAAAAACTCCTAAACAGCTTCCGGTATTTGTTGGTCAAGAAAATATGGAAAACCTCTTTGAAAACAATATATTTACAAATGATTTTAACGGAATAAGAGCAAGATTTCTATTTGAATTATTCTATTCGACAGGGATGAGGCTATCAGAACTTATAAATATCAAAACCGTTGATTTTGATTGGCTAAATATGACTGTAAAAGTTACAGGCAAAAGAAACAAACAGCGAATAATTCCGTTAATACCTTCAATAAAAAACACATTTCAACAATACAATGAGTACAAAAAAAAACACAATAAAGAGCATTCATTAAAAGAATCGGAATATGTTTTTGTAACTGATAAAGGGAATAAATTATATAGTAAATTTGCTTATAGAATTGTTCATTCTTATTTGGGAATAGTAAGCACTATTAATAAAAGAAGTCCGCATGTTCTTAGGCACACTTTTGCCACACATATGCTAAATGAAGGGGCAGAGCTAAATGCAATTAAAGAAATACTAGGACATGCAAACCTAAGTGCAACTCAGGTATACACACATAATACAATAGAGAAGTTAAAAAAAGTATATAAACAAGCCCATCCAAAGGCATAAAAAAAAAGGAGGATAAGTTATGGAAGTTACAATTAGTTCTTTGCACTTTAAAGCTGATGCTAAGCTTGAAAACTTTGTTAGAGAAAAACTCTCAAAAGTTGCATCCCTCTTTGATGGTGTAATCGGAAGTGAAGTTACCTTAAAACTAAACCAATCATCTTCAAATGAGAATAAAATTGCAGAAATTAAAATAATTATTCCTGGCAATGACCTATTTGCAAAAAAACAAGCCAAAACATTTGAAGAAGCTGTTGACAGTACAATAGACGCACTCAAAAAACAACTTCAAAGAAGAAAAGAAAAGATAAGAGGCATATAGAACTCACTGATAATGAGCGCGTATTGTTTTTTTTAAAAAAAAACGAATTAATTTTTGGTAGTTTTTAAATCTTTCGTACATTTGCAGACCTTTTTCATAAGGTCTGCTTTTTGTTTAATTCGTTTGAATTTACTACAATTAAACTAGGAGCAGTAAAATAAATGCCGATGTAGCTCAGTTGGCCAGAGCAGCTGATTTGTAATCAGCTGGTCGGGGGTTCGAATCCCTCCATCGGCTCGTTCTTTAACATATTGCATTTAGGGGGGATTCCAGAGTGGTTAAATGGGGCAGACTGTAAATCTGTTGGCTACGCCTTCGGAGGTTCGAATCCTTCTCCCCCCACAATATAGTTACTAATGCGGAAATAGCTCATTTGGTAGAGCGACAGCCTTCCAAGCTGTAGGTGGCGGGTTCGAGCCCCGTTTTCCGCTCTAAGTGCCGATGTAGCTCAGGGGCAGAGCGTTTCCTTGGTAAGGAAGAGGTCATGGGTTCAATTCCCATCATCGGCTCGTATGTTGTTTTTATATATGTTAAGTTAAAACAAAAGATAATCTTAAAATTGAATTACATTAATTAAACATTAAACACCCAGTTTGTTATGGCAAAAGAAAAATTTGAACGTTCAAAACCGCACGTAAATGTTGGTACAATTGGTCACGTTGACCATGGTAAAACAACACTTACCGCTGCGATTACAAAAGTATTAGCAGAAGCAGGTCTTTCTGAATTCAGAAGTTTTGACTCTATCGACAACGCTCCGGAAGAAAAAGAAAGAGGTATTACTATTAATACTGCTCACGTTGAATATTCAACAGCTAATCGCCACTATGCTCACGTTGACTGTCCAGGTCACGCTGACTACGTTAAAAACATGGTAACTGGTGCTGCTCAGATGGACGGTGCAATTCTTGTAGTTGCAGCTACTGATGGGCCTATGCCTCAAACTCGCGAGCATATCCTTTTAGCACGTCAGGTTGGTGTTCCTCAGCTTGTTGTTTTCATGAATAAAGTTGACCTTGTTGATGATGAAGAACTTCTTGAGCTTGTTGAAATGGAAATTCGTGACTTATTATCTTTCTATAAGTTTGACGGTAATAGTATTCCTGTTATCAGAGGTTCTGCTCTTGGTGGTCTTAATGGCGAACCATCATGGGTTGAGAAAATCAAAGAATTAATGGATGCGGTTGATAACTTCATTCCACTTCCAGTTCGCGATGTTGATAAAGATTTCCTAATGCCAGTTGAAGACGTGTTCTCAATTACAGGCCGTGGTACTGTTGCTACTGGTAGAATTGAAACTGGTGTTATCAACTCAAGTGATCCTGTTGACATTATTGGTATGGGTGCTGAAAAACTTAAATCAGTTGTTACAGGTGTGGAAATGTTCCGCAAAATTCTTGACCGTGGTGAAGCTGGTGATAACGTAGGTCTTCTTCTTAGAGGTATCGACAAGGATGAAATCAGACGTGGTATGGTTATTATTAAGCCAGGTTCTGTTAAGCCTCATAAAAAATTCCTAGCAGAGATTTATGTTCTTAAGAAAGAAGAAGGTGGACGTCATACACCATTCCATAATAAATATCGTCCTCAGTTCTTCTTCCGCACAACTGACGTAACAGGTGAAATTTTCCTACCAGAAGGTAGAGAAATGTGTATGCCTGGTGACAACCTTACAATCACAGTTGAACTAATTGCAACAGTTGCCATGAATAAAGGTTTACGTTTTGCAATTCGTGAAGGAGGTCGTACAGTAGGTGCAGGTCAGGTAACTGAACTTTTGGACTAATTAAATAATTAAGCCGATATTAAAGGAGCACTAGGCTAGTGCTCCTTTATATACGGGTGTAGCTCAATTGGTAGAGTAGCGGTCTCCAAAACCGTTGGTTGAGGGTTCGACTCCTTCCACCCGTGCCAGAAAATAGAATATATAAGTTATGACAAAAATAAAAGCATATTTCAAGGAAACTTATGATGAGTTAATTAATAAAGTTTCCTGGCCTACATGGAGTGAGTTGCAAAACAGCACCGTGGTTGTATCCATTGCTTCCCTAATAATCGCGTTAGTCGTTTATTTGATGGATATCAGCTTTAGCTCCATTCTAAAACAATTTTACAGTTTGTTTTTATAGTGAGCAATTCTGTATTATTGTGTATTAATTCTATGTTTACTCCCAAAATTAAATGGCAAATGTTTATTTAGGGAATTCAATCTCTTAAAAAAGTATGAGCGAGCAAGTTAAAAAATGGTATGTAGTTAGGGCTGTTAGTGGAGGTGAAAAAAAGGTTAAACAATACATCGAAAACGAAATTAACAGGCTTGAATTGGGAGATTACGTCTCGCAGGTGCTTATACCAACTGAAAAGGTATATCAGATAAGAAAAGGGAAAAAAGTAAGTGCAGAACGCAATTACTTTCCTGGTTATGTTCTTATTGAAGCTGCTTTAGTTGGAGAAATACCTCACATAATAAGAAATATTCCAGGTGTATTAGGTTTTCTTGGAACAGCAAAAGAACCTGTGCCCCTTCGCACCGCTGAAGTTAACCGAATTTTGGGAAAGGTTGACGAATTAAGTGGAAAAGATGAAGAGCTGAATATTCCTTTTATTGTAGGAGAAACAGTTAAAGTGACAGACGGTCCGTTTAATAGTTTTTCCGGAGTTATTGAAGAAATTAACGAAGAGAAGAAAAAACTCAAAGTTATGGTCAAAATCTTCGGAAGAAAAACACCTCTTGAACTTAGTTTCTTACAGGTAGAGAAAGAATAATAATAAACAATGCTAAAGGATCCCGTACTTTTTAAATAAAAAAAAAATGGCAAAAGAAGTCAGTGGAATAATAAAGTTGCAAATTAAAGGAGGAGCCGCAAATCCATCACCACCAGTAGGACCTGCATTAGGTGCTAAAGGTGTTAATATTATGGAATTTTGTAAACAGTTTAACGCCCGTACACAAGATAAAGCAGGAAAAGTTATTCCTGTAATTATAACTGTGTTTAAGGATAAGTCGTTTACGTTTATAATTAAAACCCCTCCGGTTGCAGTACAATTGCGTGAAATAGCCAAAGTAAGTTCCGGTTCAGCTGAACCAAACAGAATCAAAGTAGCCACAATCTCATGGGATCAGGTTAAAGAAATAGCTGAAGCTAAGATGCCCGATTTAAACTGCTTTACTGTTGAATCAGCTATGGAGATGGTTGCCGGAACAGCCCGCAGCATGGGCATTAGAGTTAAAGGCAATAAACCTGTCTAATTATTTAATGGCGAATTAGCGTTATTTTTAAACGAAGCTTAACCGAATCTGAAAATGGCTAAATTAACGAAAAAACAAAAAGAAGCTTTCACAAAGTTTGATAAAAATCAGGCATATCCTCTTGCTGAAGCTGCTGATATGGTGAAAAAGATTACATATACAAAGTTTGATGCATCTGTTGATCTTGACATACATCTTGGAGTTGATCCAAGGAAAGCAAATCAAATGGTAAGAGGTATTGTTACACTTCCACACGGAACAGGTAAAACAGTAAGGGTGCTTGTACTTTGTACTCCCGACAAGGAGGAAGAAGCAAAAGCAGCCGGAGCTGATCATGTTGGGCTGGATGATTATGTTGAGAAGATTAAAGGTGGTTGGACCGATATCGACGTAATTATCACTACTCCAAATGTAATGCCTAAAGTTGGTGCATTAGGAAAGATATTAGGCCCCAGAGGGCTTATGCCAAACCCTAAAGCAGGAACAGTTACAATGGAAGTTGGAAAAGCAGTAAACGAAGTGAAAGCGGGTAAAATCGATTTCAAAGTTGATAAGTATGGTATTGTGCATGCATCAATTGGCAAAGTATCCTTTGAAAAGGAAAAAATTGTCGAGAATGCCAAAGAACTTATTCAAACTATTCTTAAGTTGAAACCTTCTTCCGCAAAAGGAACATATGTAAAAAGCATTCACATGTCTAGTACTATGAGCCCAGGTATTGAGGTTGAAACTAAAACAGTAACATTATAAACTTAAGGCGAGCCCATAAAGCTTGAATTTAAAGAAGTTTGTCTATATGAAAAAAGAAGAAAAATATCAGGTTATAGAGTCGCTTACCGAAAAACTCAAGAATAGCGATATCTTTTATCTGACCGATACTTCTGAATTGGATGTTGAAACAATAAACCAACTTAGAAGGCTTTGCTTTAGAAGAAACATTTCTCTTGAGGTAGTGAAAAATACTTTGCTAAAAAAAGCTATGCTTAAAAGTGAAAAAGAATTCACTCCTCTATTTGATGTACTAAAAGGGCCTACTTCAATTATGTTTTCGGATACAGGCAACGTTCCTGCAAAACTTATAAAAGAGTTTCGTAGAACCAGCCCAAAACCTATTTTAAAAGGTGCATATATCCAGGAAGCAATTTATATTGGAGATAGTCAACTTGATACGCTTACTAATCTTAAAACTAAAGATGAGCTTATCGGTGACATCATCGGACTACTACAATCCCCAGCCAAAAATGTTATTTCTGCTCTTCAATCAGGTGGAAATACAATCGCGGGTGTATTGAAAACATTATCAAATAAACAGTAATAAAAAAAGTTAATATTTATAACACTAAAATCACATTAAAAATGGCAGATTTAAAAGCTTTTGCAGAACAGTTAGTTAATCTTACAGTAAAAGAGGTTAATGAATTAGCACAAATATTGAAAGACGAGTATGGAATTGAACCAGCTGTTGCTGCTGCTCCAGTTATGGTTGCAGCTGCTGGCGACGGTGGTGCTGCAGTTGAAGAACAAACTCAATTCAATGTTATTCTTAAAAGTGCTGGTGCACAAAAATTAGCAGTTGTTAAACTTGTAAAAGAACTTACAAGCCTTGGCCTAAAAGAAGCTAAGGAACTAGTTGATGCAGCTCCAAAAGAATTAAAAGAAGGCGTTACTAAAGACGAAGCTGAATCACTGAAAAAACAGCTGGAAGAAGCTGGCGCTGAGGTTGAAATTAAATAACAACCTAAACCCTATACCAGATTAGACTTTTGCCGGATACTCTCCGAAGCAAAAGTCTAGTCTGTATTTCTTTTTTATTAGTTTGAGTTCTTTTAGTTTTTTCATTAACTTCAAATTTTCTAACCTTGATTGCAACAAACATAAATAATTCGAGGATCAACTTTGCATCTGTCAAGCAACGTTTCAATTATCCAGACTTTCTTGAAGTACAATTACAATCGTTTCAGGATTTTTTCCAATTAGAAACTACTCCTGAAAATCGTAAAAATGAAGGACTCTTTAAAGTTTTTGCCGAAAATTTTCCAATTTCGGATGCACGAAATAACTTTGTACTTGAGTTTCTTGACTATTTTATTGATCCACCCAAATATTCAATTACTGAATGTATTGAAAGAGGACTTACTTATAGTGTACCTCTAAAAGCTAAATTAAAACTTTATTGCACTGACCCCGAACACGAGGATTTCGAAACAATTATTCAGGATGTTTATCTTGGAATGATCCCATACATGACACCAAAAGGCACATTCGTAATTAATGGAGCCGAAAGAGTTGTTGTGTCTCAGCTTCACAGATCTCCTGGTGTATTTTTCGGAACTAGCATCCATGCAAATGGTACGCAGCTATACAGCGCAAGAGTTATTCCTTTCAAAGGTTCCTGGATTGAATTTGCTACTGACATTAATAATGTCATGTATGCATATATCGACAGGAAAAAGAAATTACCCGTAACCACTCTTTTGCGTGCAATAGGTTTTGAAAGTGATAAAGATATTCTTGAAATATTTAACCTTGCTGATGAAGTCAAAGTAAATAAATCTACTTTGAAAAAATACGTGGGCAGAAAACTTGCAGCACGTGTTCTTAGAGCATGGGTTGAAGATTTTGTTGATGAAGATACCGGCGAAGTTGTGTCAATAGAAAGAACAGAGGTTATTATTGACAGAGAAACTGTTATCGAAAACGATCATATAGACCGTATTATTGATGCCGGAGTAAAAAATATTATTTTACACAAAGAGGGTGTAAATCTTAATGATTTTGCACTTATTTATAATACACTTCAAAAAGATACAACCAATTCTGAAAAAGAAGCTGTTGAATTTATATACAGACTTCTAAGAAATGCAGATCCACCGGATGATGAAACTGCCAGAGGAATGATTGAAAAGCTTTTCTTCTCAGACAAACGTTATGATCTTGGTGATGTTGGTAGATATAGAATTAACAAAAAGCTTAATCTAAATATACCGATGGATACAAAAGTTCTTACTAAAGAAGACATTATATCCATCGTAAAACATCTTATCGAACTTGTTAATGCTAAAGAAGACGTTGATGATATCGACCACTTAAGCAACAGACGTGTTCGTACAGTTGGTGAGCAACTTTATGCTCAGTTTGGTGTTGGCCTTGCAAGAATGGCCCGCACTATCCGTGAAAGAATGAATGTTAGAGATAATGAAGTTTTTGCACCTATAGATCTTATTAATGCTAAAACCTTGTCATCCGTAATAAACTCTTTCTTCGGAACAAATCAGCTTTCTCAGTTTATGGACCAAACAAACCCACTTGCAGAGCTTACTCATAAAAGGAGGATGTCTGCCCTTGGGCCTGGAGGTCTATCAAGAGAAAGAGCAGGCTTTGAAGTACGTGACGTTCACTTTACTCACTATGGTAGACTTTGTACTATCGAAACTCCTGAAGGTCCAAATATTGGTCTTATTTCATCCTTATGTGTTTACGCAAAAGTTAATGAACTAGGTTTTATTGAAACACCTTACTTTGAAGTTAAAGAAGGTAAAGTGGATTTTAAAAATGGACCTGTATATCTTTCTGCTGAAGAGGAAGAGACTGAAATAATCAGTCAGGCAAACATTGACGTTGACAACAACGGTAATTTTAAAGATGACGCTATAAAAGTTAGATATCAATCTGATTATCCAATCGTAACACCAACTGAGATTAATTTGATGGACGTTGGTCCGAATCAGATTGCCTCTATTGCAGCATCATTAATTCCATTCCTTGAACATGATGATGCCAACAGGGCTCTTATGGGTAGTAACATGATGCGCCAGGCTGTACCTCTACTTAACCCTGAAGCTCCTATCGTTGGAACAGGGCTTGAAGCAAAAGTTGCTCAAGATTCAAGAGTGCTTATTCATGCTGAAGGTGATGGCTTTGTGGAATATGTTGATGCAAGGGAAATTGTTATAAGATATTCAAGAAACGATGAAGAAAAACTCGTTAGTTTTGATGATGATCTTAAATCATACAGTCTTACAAAATTTGCAAAAACCAACCAGAGTACTTGTATTAATTTAAGGCCTATTGTACGCAAAGGACAAAAGGTTGTAAAAGGGCAATTATTGTGTGAAGGATATGCAACCAGAAATGGAGAACTTGCACTTGGAAGAAATCTTAAAGTAGCTTTCATGCCTTGGAAAGGGTATAATTTCGAGGATGCTATTGTAATTTCTGAAAAAGTTGTTAAAGATGATGTCTTTACTTCTCTACATATTGAAGAATATTCATTAGATGTTAGAGATACTAAAAGGGGTATTGAGGAATTAACAAGTGATATTCCAAATGTTAGTCTTGAAGCTATTAAAGATCTTGATGAGTTTGGTTTAATAAGAATTGGTGCCGAAGTTAATGAAGGTGATATTCTTATTGGAAAAATAACTCCAAAAGGTGAAACAGATCCAACTCCTGAAGAAAAACTGCTTCGCGCAATCTTTGGAGATAAAGCAGGTGATGTTAAGGATGCTTCGCTTAAAGCACCTCCTTCTACTAAAGGAGTTGTAATTGATAAGAAATTATTCTCAAGGGTTTTCAAAGATAGAAAAACCAAAACAAAAGAGAAGATTGTTATAGATAAATTAGATGAAGAATTTGAAAGTGATTCTAACGAACTAAAGGCAAAACTTATTGACAAGCTAATTGTTCTTGTAAGTGGAAAAACTTCACAAGGAGTAACAAACAGCTTAAAAGAGGTTGTTGTGTCAAAAGGGACAAAATTCACTCAGAAAATTCTTAACTCTATCGATTATTCTACTGTTAATCCGAATAATTGGACAACAGACAAAGATAAAAATCATTTAATCAAAGAATTGCTGCACAATTATTCTATTAAATACAAAGATTTACTTGGAGTATTTAATAGAAAGAAATTTACTGCAACAGTTGGTGATGAGCTTCCTGCAGGAATAGTTCAGCTTGCTAAGGTTTATATCGCAAAGAAACGTAAACTAAAAGTTGGTGATAAAATGGCAGGCCGTCACGGAAATAAAGGTATCATTGCCAAAATCGTTAGAGAAGAGGATATGCCTTTCCTTGAGGATGGAACGCCTGTTGATATAGTTCTTAACCCACTTGGTGTACCTTCTCGTATGAACCTTGGTCAGATCTATGAAACTGTATTAGGATGGGCAGGAATTGAGCTTGGTTTAACATTCTCAACTCCTATCTTTGATGGCGTAACAATTACTGAAATCAATGATTATATAGGTAAAGCAAATCTTCCTGAGAATGGAAAAGTTTACCTTTATGATGGTGGTACCGGAGAAAGATTTGACCAGCCGGCAACTGTTGGGATTATCTATATGATGAAACTTGGTCACATGGTTGACGATAAGATGCATGCAAGGTCTATTGGCCCATACTCTCTTATCACACAGCAACCTCTTGGTGGTAAAGCACAATTTGGAGGTCAGAGATTTGGAGAAATGGAAGTTTGGGCTCTTGAGGCATTTGGCGCAGCTAATATTCTACAAGAAATTCTTACTGTTAAGAGTGATGACGTAATTGGTAGAGCTAAAGCTTATGAAACCATCGTTAAAGGTGAGAATATGCCTGTACCTGGTGTACCTGAATCATTCAATGTATTGGTACATGAATTAAGAGGCCTTGGCCTAAATATTAAATTCGAATAGTATCATTGGAGTATGCGGTATTAGCTGCATACTCCAGTTTTTCAAAGACATTTAATTGTCATTTTTTAGTGTTCATTTTTTAATTCACACAATAACAACAATATATGGCTTTCAGAAAAGAATCCAACGTAAAAAGCAATTTTTCTCAAATAACAATCAGCCTTGCTTCTCCCGAATCTGTTCTGGAGAGATCTCATGGTGAAGTTTTGAAGCCTGAAACGATTAATTACAGAACTTACAAACCTGAGAGAGACGGTTTGTTCTGTGAAAGAATTTTTGGCCCCGTTAAAGACTGGGAATGTCATTGCGGAAAATATAAAAGGATCAGATATAAAGGTATTATCTGCGACCGTTGCGGTGTTGAAGTTACTGAAAAGAAAGTAAGAAGGGAAAGAATGGGTCATATCAAACTGGTTGTGCCTGTAGCACATATCTGGTTTTTCAGATCTTTACCTAATAAGATAGGATACTTACTTGGGTTACCTTCCAAAAAACTTGATCAGATTATTTATTATGAAAGATATGTAATTATTAATCCAGGTATTAAGAATGATGAATTTGCGTATTTAGATTTTCTAACAGAAGAAGAGTATTTCAATATACTTGAAACTCTTCCTAAAGAGAATCAAATGCTTGAAGATGATGACCCAAATAAGTTTATTGCTAAAATGGGTGCTGAAGCTTTAAAAGACCTATTGCAACGTCTTGATCTGGATCAATTATCTTATGACCTTCGTCACAAAGCAAATACTGAAACATCTCAGCAAAGAAAAGCAGATGCTTTGAAAAGACTGCAAGTTGTTGAAGCATTCCGCGATTCAAGAGTTATTATTGAAAATAAACCGGAATGGATGATTGTTGATGTTGTTCCTGTAATTCCACCAGAACTAAGACCTCTTGTTCCTCTTGATGGTGGTAGATTTGCAACAAGCGACCTTAATGATTTATATCGTAGAGTTATCATACGTAACAACCGATTAAAAAGGCTTATTGAAATAAAAGCACCTGACGTAATACTTCGAAATGAAAAACGTATGCTTCAGGAAGCAGTTGATTCTCTTTTTGATAATTCAAGGAAAACTAATGCTGTTAAAACTGAATCAAATCGTCCATTAAAATCATTAAGTGATAGCTTAAAAGGTAAGCAAGGACGTTTTCGTCAGAACCTTCTTGGTAAAAGGGTTGACTATTCGGCTCGTTCTGTAATTGTTGTTGGTCCTGAACTGAAACTTCATGAGTGCGGATTACCAAAAGAAATGGCGTCAGAATTATTCAAACCTTTCATCATCAGAAAGATGCTAGAGAGAGGTATTGTTAAGACTGTTAAATCTGCAAAAAAGATCGTTGACAGAAAAGATCCTGTTGTGTGGGATATTTTGGAAAATGTTTTAAAAGGACATCCTGTTCTTCTTAACCGTGCTCCTACCCTACACAGACTTGGTATTCAATCATTTCAGCCAAAATTAATTGAAGGTAAAGCTATTCAGCTTCATCCTTTAGTGTGTACTGCATTCAACGCCGACTTTGACGGTGACCAAATGGCTGTTCACGTTCCTCTTGGAAATGCAGCTATATTAGAAGCACAATTATTAATGCTTGCTTCTCATAATATTTTAAACCCAGCAAACGGAGCTCCTATTGCTGTACCGTCTCAAGACATGGTACTTGGTCTTTATTACATGACAAAAGCCAGAAAAAGCACACCGGAGTTTAAAATCAAAGGAGAAGGTCTAACATTTTACGGACCTGAAGAGGTAATAATTGCATACAATGAAAAAGCATTAGATCTTCATGCTATTATAAAAGTAAAAGTTAAGGTTCTTGAAAATGAGCAAATAGTTGAGAAAATAATTGAAACAACTGCAGGTAGAGTTCTTTTCAACCAGGTTGTTCCTGAAGAATACGGCTTTATCAACCAACTCCTAACTAAAAAAGCACTGAGAGATATTATTGGTGGTATCATGAAAATCACAGGTATTTCTCGCACATCTCAATTCCTTGATGATATCAAAGATCTTGGATTCATTATGGCATTCAGAGGGGGCTTATCATTCAACCTTGGAGATATTCTTGTTCCTGCTGAAAAACAAATTTTCATCAATCAGGCAAATTCACAGGTAGATGAAGTTAGAGGTAATTATAGCATGGGTTTCATTACCAATAATGAGCGTTATAATCAAATTATTGATATTTGGACACATATAAATGCAAAGCTTACCAAAGTACTTATTGACAAGATTACAGCAGATAATCAAGGATTTAATCCTGTGTTTATGATGCTTGACTCGGGTGCAAGGGGTTCAAAAGAACAGATTCGTCAGCTTTCAGGTATGAGGGGACTTATGGCCAAACCGCAAAAATCTGGCGCAAAAGGAGGTGAAATTATTGAAAACCCAATTCTTTCTAACTTTAAAGAAGGTCTTTCCGTTCTTGAGTACTTCATTTCAACACACGGTGCTCGTAAAGGTCTTGCCGATACTGCTCTTAAGACTGCTGATGCAGGTTATCTGACAAGAAGGCTTGTTGATGTTGCTCAGGACGTAATAATACAGGAAGTAGATTGTGGAACTCTTCGTGGTTTGACTGCAACTGCATTGAAAAACAATGAAGAAACAGTTGAAACTTTATTTGATCGTATTCTTGGACGTTCATCACTTCATGATATTTATCACCCAACAACCGGTGAGCTTATAATTAATGCAGGTGAAGAAATAACAGAAGAAATTGCACAAATAATTGAAGATTCTCCATTGGAGGCTGTAGAAATTCGCTCGGTATTAACTTGCGAATCTAAACACGGTGTTTGTTGCAGATGTTATGGCAGAAACCTTGCTACCGGAAGAATGGTACAAAAAGGTGAAGCTGTTGGTGTGGTTGCTGCACAATCGATTGGTGAACCCGGTACACAGTTAACACTTCGTACTTTCCACGTAGGGGGTACTGCATCTAATATTGCAACTGCATCAAAAATTAATGCAAAATATGATGGTATTCTTGAAATTGATGAATTAAGAGCCGTTAATTACAACACTACTGAAGGAAAAGAATACCTTGTTGTAATAGGTCGTTCTGCTGAAATGAGAATTATCGACAAGAATACTCGTATGGTTCTTACAAGTCAGAATATTCCTTACGGTGCTAATCTTTATTTCCAACATGGAATGGAAGTAAACAGAGGCGATCTAATTTGTGAATGGGATCCATATAATGCTGTAATTATTTCAGAAGTAACAGGTAAGGTCATTTTCAATAATATGATTGAAGGCTCTACTTACAGAACTGATTCAGATGAGCAAACAGGTTACTATGAAAAAGTTATCATTGAGTCAAAAGATAAAACTAGAAACCCTTTCATTACAATTATTAATGAAGACGGTGAAATTGTACGTACATATGATATGCCTGTAGGTGCGCATATTGTTATTCCACAAGAAAAAGAAATTCTTGCTGGTTCGGTGCTTGCAAAAATTCCAAGGGCGATTGGAAAGTCTGGTGACATTACCGGAGGTTTACCAAGGATTACAGAATTATTCGAAGCAAGGAATCCATCAGATCCTGCAATTGTTACAGAAATTGATGGTGTTGTGTCTTTTGGAAAGAAAATAAAACGTGGTAACAGGGAGGTAATAATCACTTCCAAAACGGGAGATGAAAAACGCTACCTAATTCCACTATCTAAGCAAATTCTTGCACAGGAAAACGACTTTGTTAAAGCAGGTACACCATTATCAGACGGACCTATAACTCCATCAGATATTCTTGCAATTAAAGGGCCTACTGCTGTTCAAGAATATATTGTGAACGAAGTACAGGAAGTTTATAGAATGCAGGGTGTTAAAATCAATGACAAGCATTTTGAGGTTATTGTACGTCAGATGATGCGTAAAGTAACTATTGATGATCCGGGTGATACGAAATTTCTTGAAAATGAAATTGTAAATAAACTGGAATTCATGGAAGAGAATGATTTGTGTTTTGGTAGAAAAGTTGTTGAAGAACCTGGCGACTCTGCATTGAAATCAGGACAAATAATAACTGCGAGAAAACTTAGAGATGAGAATTCTGTATTGAAGAGGAAAGATAAAAAACTTATTGTTGCAAGAGATGCAAGAGGAGCAACTGCTAAGCAGCAGCTTCAAGGTATTACTAAAGCATCATTACAAACTAAAAGCTTTATCTCCGCAGCTTCATTCCAGGAAACTACTAAGGTTCTTACTGATGCTGCTGTTAATGCAAAAGTTGACACGCTAAATGGTCTTAAAGAAAATGTTATTGTGGGTCATTTGATTCCTGCCGGAACCGGACTAAGAGATTATGAAAATATAATCGTAGGTTCTATGGAAGAGTACAATCTTCTACAAGCTTCAAAGAAGAAAGTTGCAGCTGAAGAAGAAGAAATAAATTAATAATTTAAAACAAAGACAATGTCTGAACAAAATAAGCCTGATGGCAAACAGTTAAATATAGAACTTCCTGAAGATGTTGCAGGAGGGATATACTCAAATTTGGCAATAATAACACATTCAAATTCTGAATTTGTTATTGATTTTCTAAGAATGATGCCAGGAGTTCCTAAAGCAAAGGTTAAATCAAGGATAATATTAACGCCACAGCATGCTAAAAGGTTGATGAAAGCTTTAATAGAGAATGTAGGCAAGTATGAATCTGTTCACGGAACTATTAAGGATGTAGATCCTCATGGTGGATTACCTTTAAATTTAGGTGGTCCTACAGCGCAGGCTTAGTAAAACACTATTATAAAAAAAAAGAACTCTGAGTTATCAGGGTTCTTTTTTTTTGTGGGTAATGTCGGGAAGTTCCATGCATTCGTTTCGCTCCTAGCTGAGTAAAATAAATATTAATTGGTTTTCTAATAGGACTCTTCCAATCCCCACAAAAAAAAAGCCCCCATCAATAAAGACAGGGGCTTTAATAAAAGTTTGGCGACGACATACTCTTCCGGATTTAACTCCAGTACCATCTGCGCAGGCAGGCTTAACTTCTCTGTTCGGAATGGGAAGAGGTGGACACTGCCGCTATAGTCACCTAAAAGAAGGTTATGGTAATTGTTTAGTCGTTTAGTCGTTTTATGTTTAATTAGTTGCTTAGCATTTTAGCAATTAAACAATTCAACGGTTCAACGATTAAACTAATCTACCATTGACAAGACTGTGAAAGATACAAAACGAAAAACTC
>Ga0208244_100634_pt1 | contig 29724 bp, 20 predicted proteins | sample SubbioCR12Aug_5A_FD_184828 | JGI IMG/M metagenome (GOLD analysis project Ga0208244, IMG submission 184828) | Serpentinite rock and fluid subsurface biosphere microbial communities from McLaughlin Reserve, California, USA - CR12Aug_5A (SPAdes) | ecosystem: Environmental > Terrestrial > Deep...
CGGCCCAGGTCCCACAACGCCTGGGCAATGATGGCAATCACAACCGGCTTGACGCCGTACAGGATTGCGCCGATTTGGGGCAGGCTGCCAAACTCGACATAAGCCCAGGCAAAAAAGATCACTATCAGGCTGGCGGGGACGATAAACGCCGCCCCGCCCAGTGCCAGTCCCGGCCACCCGGCGCGCAGGTAACTGACGTGCATGACCATCTCAGTCGAGTTCGGGCCGGGTATTAGTTGAGCCGCGCCCAAAAGGTCGAGAAAACGCTGTTCGTCAATCCACTTGCGGCGGCGGACAACTTCATCGTGAAACATGGCGATATGCGCCGCCGGGCCGCCGAAAGCGGTAAAACCCAATTTTCCAAACAGGAGAATGACTTCAATCAGGTTTTTCATTGCGCAAAATTATAACCGCCCCGATTTGTTTAATCGGGGCGGTATCGTTAAAGGCCGGTTAATTTTGCCTGTCGCGCCGCCGCAGGAAAAACTTGGTAATCTCCTCGGTAACGGCAGGCAGGATAGCCAGGCCAAGCACCGTCAGCCACTCGACAGGCCGCAGGGGCGCGGTATCGAAAATCGGCTGGAGGAAAGGCGTCAGGGTCACCAGCAGCAACAGGCCGACCGACAACCCGACGGCATACTGCATATAGCGGTTCGAGAAAACGCCAATCGAAAACAGGGATGCCTTCTCAGAGCGTACCGTATAGGCGCGGAAAAGTTCGGCCAGCGAAAGGGTCAGGAAAGCCATCGTCTGGGCGACGCGGATGTCTGCGTCGAACCAGGTCTGGCCCATCAGCCCCAGGATGGGGTTCTGCCCGGCGGGCAGTCCGCCTTCGAGATGCCAGGCCAGCCCCAGGCCAAAGGCCGCCAGCACCACCAAAGTTTGTATCACGGTCTGGATTCCCAGCCCAAGCCGCATGGCCTTGTTGATAATCGGCTCGTCTTTCGGGCGCGGAGGCTGTTCCATCGTATCCGGGTCGCCTTTTTCCATAGCCAGGGCCAGGGCGGGCGCGCCGTCAGTTACCAGGTTAAGCCACAAAAGTTGGATGGCCGTCAGCGGGGCGGGGAACCCGGCCAGGGTCGCCAGGAAGATGATCATAATCTCGGCCACGTTGCTGGAAAGCAGGAAAAAGACGAATTTACGAATGTTGGCATAGATGATGCGTCCCTGCTCGACCGCCGAGACGATGCTGGCGTAGTTGTCGTCGGTCAGCACCATGTCAGCGGCGCCCTTGGCGACATCGGTGCCGGTGATGCCCATCGCCACGCCGATATCGGCGCGTTTGATGGCCGGGGCATCGTTGACACCGTCACCCGTCATGGCAACCACCTGTCCATCGGCTTGCAGGGCGTCCACAATCCGCATTTTGTGTTCCGGCGAGACGCGCGCAAACACATCCGTCTCGCGCACCGTCTGGCGCAGCTGCTCATCGCTCTGCCTATCCAGGTCGGCCCCGGTCAAGACCTGGTGGCCGGGATGCAGCAAACCGACGGATTGGGCAATGGCCCGGGCCGTGTTGGGATAGTCGCCGGTAATCATCACCGTGCGGATGCCCGCCCGTAAGGCCGTTAAAAGGGCCGGTTTGACCTCCTCGCGGGCCGGGTCCATCATGCCAAGCAACCCGACAAAGACCAGTTCATGCTCAACAATATCCGGAATCAGGTCGGTATCGGGCACGTCGCGGTCGATGCGGTAGGCCACCCCCAAAACGCGCAGGGCGTCAGTGGTCATGTCATCGTTGGCTTCCAGGATGCGCCGGCGGGCAGGCTCGTCGAGCGGCAAAACCCGGTTGTCTACCGTCTGGTAAGCGGTACACAGTTTCAAGACAACGTCCGGCGCTCCTTTGACGTCCACCACGTCCCAATCCTGCATTTTCCGGTCCGTAAAGGGGGATGGGTCTTCGGGGCGCGGGTCGATGATGCTGTGGACGGTGACCATGCGCTTGCGCTCCGAATCGAAGGGGATTTCGCTCTCGCGCGGGTAGGCGGCATCCAATTCAGCGTGGCCGAAACCGGCTTTGGCGGCGGCCACAATCAGGGCCGCTTCGGTCGGGTCGCCGATGACGCGATAAGCCTTCTGTGAAGCGTCTATTCCCGGTTCCACGTCCGCGTCGTTGTTCATCGCCCCCAGCCAGAGCGCGGTCAGGAAGCCCGGAGATTGCTGAAGCGCGACCGGCTTGCCGTCCATCAAAAATTCGCCCTGGGGGGCGTACCCCGCCCCGCTTACCTCGACAAAGCGGCCATCCACCCACAGGCGGGTGACGGTCATCTCGTTCTGGGTCAGGGTTCCGGTTTTATCGGAACAAATCGTGGTGGCCGAGCCGAGCGTCTCGACCGAAGCCAGTTTGCGAATCAGGGCGTGGCGGCGAATCATCTCGCGCATACCGATGGCGAGCGAAATAGTGACCACCGCGGGCAGGCCCTCGGGCACAGCCGCGATTGCCAGGCTGACAGCGATGATAAAGACCTCGGTAATTTCCTTGGCCGAATCTGCCAGGTATGCGAGCGGATTTCTAAACAGCAGGCTGATATCGGTGTAATTGAACAGGGCAACAAAAAACACAACCGCGACCAGCAGCAGGGCAGCGATTGAAAGAGTCTTTCCAAGTTCGTCCAGGCGGCGCTGGAGAGGGGTTTCCTCAGATTCGACCGATTGCAGCATGGTGGCAATCAGCCCCAGTTGGGTTTTCATGCCGGTATCGGTGACAACACCGCGTCCGCGCCCGTAGGCGACGGTCGTGCCCATGAAGGCGGTGTTCTTGCGGTCGCCCAGCGGGGCGTCAGGACTTAATTGCATGGCGGCGTTTTTCTGAACCGCCAGCGATTCACCGGTCAACGAGGCTTCTTCGATACGCAGGTTGACGGTTTCAAGCAGGCGCACGTCGGCGGGGACAAAATTCCCCGATTCGAGGTAGACAATATCCCCCGGCACCAGACTGCCAGCCGGGAGGCTGATGCGCCTGCCATCGCGCAGGATATGCGCTTCGGGCGCAGCCAGTTTTCTGAGCGCGGCCAGGGCTTCTTCGGCGCGGCGTTCCTGGACAAGCCCCAGGATGGCGTTCAAAACCACTATCGCCAAAATGGCCCCGGCCTCGAGATAATCGCCAAGCAGGGCCGAAACCAGCGATGCGACAATGAGCAAGATGACGACAAAGTTGTTGATTTGGTCCCAAAGCATGGCAAGGAAACCGGGGCGGGGCGATTCGGTTAACTGGTTGGGGCCATACGACTCAAGGCGGCTGGCGGCTTCCTGCTCGGAAAGGCCGTTTTCCGCCACGTTCAAGCGCTCGAGCACCGCCTGCGGCGACAGGGTGTGCCAGAGTGGATTGGGTGCGCTTTGAACAGGCTGAACATTGGGCATAAAAATCTCCTTTTGGGGCAAGTCTAAACCCCTCCCATTGCTGGGAGGGGTCTGTGAAAAACCAGGCCGTTTTGTTTATTCGGGCGCGATGCGCGTGTTAGGCAATATGGTCGTGTCTTTTGGAATGACCACAATGCCGTCCTGTACCACCCATGTCCCGGCATCTATTTCGGTGCCGCGCGGGAAAGGTTTGATAACCGCCCCATCGCCAATTCGGACGTTTTTGTCCAGGATTGCGCCTTCGATGTGGCAGTTGGGGCCGACACCCATCGGGACTTCGTTGCGGCGATGCGGCATCATGTCGTAATCGTCGGCGCCCATCATAATCGTGTCCTTGATGACCGTGCCGGGGCCAATATGGCTGCGCAGACCAATTAATGAGTGTGTGATTTTTGCCTTCTGGATGCGGCAGCCTTCCGAGAGCAGCACATCCTTCAGGATGCTGTCTATCACCTGCGAGCCGGGTAAAATGCGCGGGTTGGTGTAAATCGGGCGTTCGGGGTCGAAAAAGTTGAAGGGCGGGTTGGCAGTCGCCAACTCCAGGTTGGTTTCATAGAAGGCGCGGATTGTTCCGATATCCATCCAGTAACCTTCAAAATCGTACCCAAAGACAGCCTGATTGCCTATCGCGTGCGGGATGACATCCTTGCCGAAATCGTCATGGTCGGGGAAGTTGGTCAGCAGATCAATCAGCGCTTCGGTTTTGAACATATAAATGCCCATCGAAGCCAGGAAAGGCCGCTCATCGTCGTCTTCGCGGCTGACAAACTGAGCCTGGATTTTGGGGTCTTTGGGTTTCTCGACAAAGGCCGTAATGCGGTCTTCGTCGCCGCGTTTGAGAATGCCCAGGCGCGAGGCCTCCTGGCGTGAAACCGGCTGGACGGCGACGGTAATATCGGCTTCCTTGTCCCAGTGAAAAGCCGCCATTTTGGAGTAATCCATGCGATAAAGATGGTCGCCGGCCAGGATTAAGACATACTTGGCCCCCGAGGCCTGAATCTCACGGATTTGCTTGCGCACCGCGTCAGCCGTGCCCTGATACCAGTCATCACTCGTTAAGGTTTGCTCGGCGGCTAAAATCTGCACCCAGCCTGCGTGATAATGGTCGAACTGGTAAGTGTTGGTGATATGCCGATGCAGTGAAACCGAGTGAAACTGGGTCAGCACCGCAATGCGGTAAATATGGGAATTAATACAATTGCTGATGGGAATATCTATCAGGCGGTATTTGCCCGCAATCGGCACGGCGGGTTTCGAGCGCAACTTTGTCAGCGGGTACAGGCGGGCACCGCGACCGCCGCCAAGAATAATGGACAGGATTTCATCTAACGCTGGCATACATTCCTCCTGATTGATAATAGATAAGGCTAAACACTATGATAATACCGCAAAAAAGCCTTATCTAGTGACGTTTTGCCTGAAAATCACTGCCAAACGTTGACTCTTTTTCGCCAGTTCACGTTTAACGGTTATAGGCCATCATCAAACTCGGCCAAAATCTCGTTCACGGCCTCGCCGGTGTGGATTTCCCAAATTTCGGAAAACTCGGTCGCCTCGCCGGGGCGCAGGTACATGGCCGGGGCCAGGGTCTCCAGCTCGAGCACTTTGTCTGAGCAATAAATTTCGACATTGCAACCCTTGTCGGGGTAGTCGCCCACCAACGGCTCGAAGCCTTTGAAGAGCAGCACCCCTTCGCGCTCGTAGGCCGTCCAGCCAGAGGCCGAAAACGCGCCAACTTTAATCGGCGGCATGGCGGCATCGGCTTTAATCGTCAGCCCGGCTTCGTGCAGGCCCAGGCGCGGGTCGTTCCAGCGCACGTAGGGCCACAGCACCAGGGCGCGGTCGGGTTGGAAACCTTCACCGACTGGCGGGCAGGGCAGGTAGGCTGTGCCGCCCAACGGCAAAACAGTAATCGCCCAGGGCGCATACGTGACCGGATAGGCAAAGCGGTTGGTGATGCGGTGGATAAAGCGGATGGCGGCACGATCACTTTCGGGTTCGATGCGGATGAATTTGGCGATTCCACCTTCGCCTGTTTTCGGCTCCCAGGCCAGTTCGACGCCTTCGGGGATTTCGCGCACCGTCAGGCCGCTTCCGTCGGGGGCATAGGTGACGCCCGGTTCTTCGGGCGCGGCCCACAGCCGGTGTCCGCCCAACAGGTGGAAGTAGCCGTTTGGCGTTTCCCAACCGACAGTCGGGGCTTCGCCCAACAGGTTGGCATCTGACCCTTTTAGCGAAAGCCGCACCAGGCGCGGCCCGGCGTCTATCAGGTAGTCAAGAGTCAAATAATCGGTAGCCAGGCGGCGGGTGGGGTGTCCGTGGAAGTTTTTCATCAGCCTAAAGTAACCTCGATGGTGTGTGTCAACCCGTCCGAGAAGACGGGAATCAAATTTCCATCCATCATTTTACCGTCTATCAGCAGTTTTGCGACACCCTTGCAGACATGATTCGGGTTTTTGACTTCAATTTGGTATGTCGCGCCGCGAAACTTGCGGGTGACGCTGAAACCGTCCCAGGCGGCGGGGATGCACGGGTCGATGCGCAGGCCGTTGAAGTCGGGACGAATGCCGAGAATGTACTGCGTCCCGGCCCGGTAGGTCCAGGAGGAAGTGCCGGAGAGCCAGGAATTGCGCCCCAGCCCGAACTGCGGATGCTCGTCAGCCAGGATATTCTGGGCGTAAACATAGGGTTCGATTTCGTACTCGTCGAGGATGCCGTTTTTGGCCGCCGGGTTGATTTGGGTGTAATACTCGAAGGCGCGTTCGCCGTCGCCGAGCAGGGTCTCGGCCATCATGGCCCAGGGATTGGGATGCAGGAAGATGCCGCCGTTTTCCTTCGCACCGGGCGGGTAGGTGGTGACGCCGCCCTTGGTCGGATCGAATCCGTTGTAGCCGGGAGCCGAAAGTTTGATGCCCTTGCTGGTGTTCAGGTGTTTGCGCACGGATTCGAGGGCGCTTTTGGCGCGCTCAGGCGTGGCAAAACCGGAAAGCACCGGCCAGGTCTGGCCGTTGAGGAAGATTTTGCCCTGTTCGTTGACCTTCGAGCCGATGGGCGAACCGTCGTGGTCGAAATAGCGAACGTACCACTCACCGTCCCAGGCGTGCTGGTTGACGCGCCCGGCCATTTCGGCGTGGTCGGCGGCGTAGGCCGAAGCCGAGGCTTCGTCGCCGAGGAAGCGACACAGGCCAATCATCTCGTTCAGGGCCACGCCGTACAGGTTGGCGGTGAAGAGCGACTCGGCCCCGGTGCGCAGGTTGATGGTGTCGTTCCAGTCGGCGAAACCAGCCAGGGGCAAGCCGTGTGAACCGACATCAGATTTGGTGAAGGCCAGGGCGCGGCATAGGTGCTCCAGCACCGTGCCCGATTCGAGCGCGGTGTCATCCTTGCCTTTTTCGTAGAAGGGGATGATTTCTTTCAGGAAAGCGCTATCGCCGGTTTCCTTGATGTAAGCGCAGACGGCCAACACCAGCCACAAGTGGTCATCGGAATAGTAGTGCGGGCGGTCTTCCATCTCAGCAGAATCGCCCATCGAACCGAGCATGTTGAGCGGGTTGAACTGGTGCATGGCGTTTCCGGCACGCAGTTGTACGCTGAGCAGTTTGCGAATCAGGTCGAGGCCTTCCTTGGGCATCGAGGCCAGCACGCTGAGAACATCCTGCGACGAGTCGCGGGTGCCAATTCCGCGCGAGCCACCCAGCCCGAGTTGGTAAAGCGACAGGTAACGCGACCAGTTCTTGGTGGTGTGGCACTGGCGCGGGTTATGGATGTTGAGCATGGCGTTCATGGCTTCGTCGGGGGTTTCGACCTGCAGGACGCCCAGGTACTCGTCCCAGAAGCGGCGCAGGTCTTCGAGGGCCTCGTCTATGGCGGCAGGGTCTGAGAAGCGCTTGATGAACGGCAACGCGTCTTCGGCTTTGGTTTCCTGCCCAAGCAGGGTGGCAAAGCGGACGCTTTCGCCGGGGCCGATTTCGCCAAGCGGGATGAGCAATGCGGCGATATTGTCGCCGCGATGGGCCTGGTAATCGCCCAGCTCAGGCTGCTGCAACGAGAGCGGATTGCGGAAAGTACCGTATTCATGGTCGCCGAGGAAGCGGGCGCGGTCAGTCTCGAAGGAGGAAAACGGGACGGTGGATGTAAAATAGTTGACGCAAAAATCGCGGCGCATGAAGGCGTACTGGCTGATGAGTTTGTGCCCATCGGGCAGTTCGACCAGGCGCGAGGTCATCGTCTGCGGAACCCAATCGGCGTTGGTGAATTGTTTGAGCGAGTCGAAATGGGTGTATTCGACCACCGGAATGGCGTCCAGCGCGAGCGGCGTCTTGCGCAGGTTACTGATTTTGACCGAGCGGATTTCCACCTGGGCATCAGACGGGATAAAAATAGTCACATCGCTGCATATCCCTGCGATTTCGGTGATGATGCGGGTATAGCCAAGGCCGACATGGCACTCGTAACGGTCGAGTTTTTCAAGACCGGGGGTAAAGAACGGGCTGAAAACATGATAAGGCTGGTTGCGATGCCCGTTCCCTTCAACGTTTGGCGTGCGCAGGTAAAGGGTCGCGCCGCGAAAATCGGAAGCCGGTAGTTGGGGAATGTATTTGGTGATGCGGTTCAGCGCCGGGTCGCCCTTGCACAGGAGCAGGCCGCCAGTCTGGTCGACCAGGCCGCCAAAGGCCAGGGTGCCAATGTAGTTAATCCATTTGACCGGGGTCTTGGGGTTGGTGATGACATATTCGCGCTGGGGGTCGTCAAAATAGCCGTATTTCATGGGAGACTCCTTTATAAAGGCAGAATGATGAAGGATGAATGAAGAATGGATGTTGGAGAATAGAGAATGGTGAGTGGTGAATAGTGGGTACTTAGAACGGAGGCCGCAGTCGCTCTGTTATCCAGTCTCGATAAACTCGACCCGGCGGCTCAGGGCTGGGACAAGTTTCCGTCTTTCAACGTTAGGACCTGGTGAGCAAACTGGTCTACCAGCGGGTCGTGGGAGACCATCAGAACGGTGATGCCTTGCTTCTCGGCCAGGTCGCGGAAGAAGGCCAGGATTTCGGCGGCGGTTTTGCTGTCCAGTTCGCCGGTCGGCTCGTCGGCCATTATCAGCCCGGCGCGGTTGGCAAGGGCGCGGGCAATTGCCACGCGCTGCTGCTGTCCGCCCGACATTTCATAGGGACGGTGATCGCGCCAGCGGCTCATGCCGACCAGGTCGAGGCATTCCAGGGCGCGCTGGTGGCGATGCTGGTACTCGTCGCCCTTGATGCGCAGCAGCAGTTCGATGTTCTCATAAGCCGAAAGCGTCGGCAGCAGGCCAAAAGACTGGAAAACCAGCCCGACCTGTTCGCGCCGCCAGGCAGTCAGTTCGTCCTCGCTCATCCCGGCCAGGTCGCGGCCCAAGACGCGCACCGTGCCGGAAGTCGGCCTGTCCAGCCCGGCCAGGCAATTGAGCAGGGTGGTCTTGCCGCTGCCGGAACGTCCCTTCAAGGCCACCACCTTCCCGGCTGGCACGCGCAGGTTAATCCCGCGCAGGGCTGCCACGCTTGCGCCGCGCGTTTCATAGACGCGCCACAGGTCTTCAGTTTCGATGGTGAAGGTTTCAGTCATGCGGTTTCCAGATATTAAAATTTTTAACGCACAGTCGCAGAGAGGCAAAGGCGCAGAGTTTTCTATTCTTCTTTGCGGCCTTCGCGGTTGGTTATGGTGCGGCCAATCCAATTTTTGACTTGCCCGAACAACGTTGACGCGGCGGGGGGCAAAGCGGGCAGGCTCCCGGCCTCGCCGGTCGGTTTGTGGCTCAAGGCGATGTGCTCGGAGCCTTGATGGTCGTTTTCCGGTGGGCGGATGATGATGGCCTCATCGGTTATTTCTACACGCACTCGGCGGCGGATATTGAAGCGCTCGAGGGCCTCGCGCGGGATTTGCAAACGTCCCGCGGCGTCGAGTACGGCCAGTTCTTCGAGATGGTGCTCCTCGCCCTCGGATTTCTGGACGCGCACCGTTTCACTGGCGAGTTTGCCGTCCCGCACCGCCACCACCCGGTCGACATGTTTGGCGATGCCGCTGTCGTGGCTGACGATGACGATGGTCAGGCCGAGTTTCTTGTTCAGGTCGCGCAGCAAGTCGTAGATGGTTTTGGCGGTGGCGGTATCCAGTTCGCCGGTCGGTTCATCGGCCAGGAGCAGGGTCGGACGGTTGGAAAGCGCAATTGCGACTGCCACCCGCTGCTGCTCGCCACCTGAGAGTTCTTCCATGCGGTGGCCGACCCGGTTCGACAGGCCGACCAGCTCGAGCAATTCGAGGGCGCGCTGGCGGCTGACTTCACCGCCCTGACCTGAAAGCGTTAACGGGACTTCGATATTCTCTTCAGCGGTCAGGTAGGGAATCAGGTTGCGCGCGCCGTGCTGCCAGACAAAGCCGACCGTTTCGCGCCGGTATCTATCCAGCGCGGCGGCAGATAGTTTGCCCAAATCGCGCCCGGCGACCAGGGCGCGTCCGGCGGTCAGACGGTCGAGGCCGCCGAGGACGTTGAGCAGGGTCGATTTGCCGCTGCCGCTCGTGCCGACGATACCAATCATTTCACCAGTAGAAATTGCCAGGTCGAGGCCTTGCAGGGCGTGGACTTCCTCCGACGTGCCGGAGCCGTCGTGGGCTTCGAGGGTGTAAACCTTAACCAGGTTTTCGCACAAAATCAACGGGTCGGCGCTCATTAACTGGTCTCCCCAAGTTTGATGGCCTGGAAAATCTTCATGCGTACCAACAAGCGCGAGAGCACCGCCAGAGCCGCCATAAAAAGGATTGCAAACAGGATGTAAATCTGCAAAATTGACATCCAGGCAATTTCCACCTGGAAGGGCGGGTAAAGGGTTTGCGAAGCCGCCCCAATTTTGAGAAAAGGCACAAACAGCAGGCTGGACAAAACGCCCAAAACCGTGCCAGCCCCGATGCCAATCAGCACCAGGAAGGCCAGTTCCGCCGCCAGCAGCGAAACCATCTGACGCACCGATAACCCGACAGCGCGCAGCATACCCATCTCGATAAAGCGGCGGCGGAAGGAGAACAGGGCATAGAGCAGGAAGCCCAGCACGGTCAGCAGGGCCGAAGCCACAAAACCGACCGAGAGCAGGCCAAACAAGCCCTGGCGTTCGGGGCGGGCCTGCTCGGCGCGGATGTTGCGGTCTGCTGAGGCCCACGATTTGACAAAGGTGTTCAGTCCGTTTTCGACCAGGCGGTTCTGGTCGGCGTCGCGGTCGAGCAGGATACTGTAACCGCGCACGGCGTACAGGATATCCGTCGGGTTGACGCCGTTGCGGGTGGCGAGCCAGACCTCGTGCGGATACTCGCCCCCGGCGCGCAGGAAGAACTCGTCCAGGTTTCCGACCATCAGGATACCCGATTCGGGATACCAGGTCGGGAACAGGTCAAGCGTCCCGACCACCTGCACGCGCCACGAGACCGACTGCCCGGCGGCCCCGGTACGGATGGCGATGGTAATCTCGTCGCCCAGGCCCAGGTTACGCTGGGACATAAAATCGGCGGGCAGGAGGATGCCGTTGGGCGTGGCGGCCAATTGATTGAGCAAAACACCCAATTGCTCCCTGGCAAAATCACGCTGCCAGTAGGCCACTTGCGGGAAAGTCTCGCGCTGGAGGCCGAGGAAGGTGCCCTCGACTGCCCCGCCAGCCACTGCCGCCGAGGCGTTGTAGCGTCCGACGCGGGTGGCCGTCTCGACGCCCGGAATTGCGCGATGGTCTTCGAGCGAGGCGAAGGTGTAGGTTGCGCCTGCGCCTTCTTCCGAGAAGGTGGTGCCGAGTTGGTTGATGCTCATATCCGCGCCGACGTTGTAGTAAATCTGTTTGGTCAGTTGGCTGTCGAGGGTGCCGGCCAGCGAAGCGGTAAAGGCCGAGAGCCCGAGGGTGAGCACCAGCAAAATGAGCGGGGCGCTGTAAAAGGCGGGCGTGCGGGCCAGGGTGCGGGCGGCCATCAACAGGCCGACGCTTTTTGTCGGGCGCAGCAGGATGCTGATAAATTCCATTAAACGGGGAACAAGCCGCAGCGTGAAGAGAGCAACCGCGAAAATGCCGAGGGCCGGAACCAGCAGCAGAAAGGGATTCCGCAGCGGGTCGGGAGCGGTCTCCATCCCGCTGATGGATTGGCGTTGTAAACTCCACAAGCCATAGGCGGCGGGGATGAGCAGGAGCAGGTCGAACCAGTATCTCTGCCACCAGGGACGGTGCTGCATTCGGGCGCGTTCCTGTTTGTACGAGACGATGGTGTTGGCGGCGGCGCTCAGGGTGGGCAGGAGCAACAGGACGAGCAAAATCAGGCTGATGCCGAGCACGCCGTAACCAAGCACCGCCGGGGTGAGGCTGACGCGTAATCCGCCGGTTGCGCTGAAATCGAGAAAACTGCGCGCGCGCCCGATGGATTGGGTGATGAAATTTGCCAGCGCCAGCCCACCGAGCAGGGCCACGCCGCCCAAAATTGCGCCCTGTAGCAGCGAAATCCAGACAATTTGCAGGACAGTTGCGCCGCGACTGCGCAGAATGGCCATTTCGCCGCGCTGTCCGCCGACGAACAAACCAGTGACCAGGCCGATGAAAGTAAGAATCAGGCCGAGGATGGGCACGCTGAAGGCAAAGAGCAGGTAGGTCAGGCCGGAGGCGCTTTGCTGGTAACGTTCGAGGGCTTCGAGCGGGGAGGTGACCAGGGCCGTGCCGGAGCGCAACTGTTCGGCGCGGGCTTCGACGCTGCGGATGCGCGACTCGAGACGGTTGATGTCGCCGGAGAGCAGGCGCGAGGCGCTGGCGACGAAGGTCCAGTTGGCGCTGGCGAGTTCGTCGCGGATTTGGTCGCTGAGCGGGCCGGTGTAGGTGGCTTCGTCGACCAGCAGCCAGTTATCGACCGAACTGCCCCAGTAGGCCGCGCGCGGGTTGAGGGCGCGCCACAGACCGACGATTTTTATGGTAGTTTCAAAATCATCTTTTTTGAGCAGGTAGACGTCGCCAGCCTGGACGCCGACTGTGAGGGCCAGGGCTTCGTTGGCGATGACTTCCATCGGCGCGCCGGAATCAGGGTCAAAGACGGCAGGCATACGGCCATCGACCAGTTCCATAGTGCCACGCAGCGGAGAAAGGAAGGCAATCTGGGCTTCGCCGATGAGATACTGAGTTGCGGGAATTTCGGGATTGTAGAGGGGATATATGAAATAGCCGTCGGTGCGAAAACGGCGCACGGATTGTGAAACCGGATAGCCGATAACGCGCCGGGCTTCGCCGGACAGGTATCGATCGACCGCGACCACATCCTTCCACTGCGGGCTGGAACGCCCGGCGGAACGCAACTCGAAGGTAAAGGTCATTGGGGCGTAGGACGCGGGCTGGTTGGCGAGATCGGCTTCGCGCCCGGCCAGCAATTCCTCACGAAATAGGCGGAAGTAGGTCGCCTCGGCATACAAGGGAACGCTGAAGATAAACCCGGAAGCAACCATCAGCCCGACGATGGCCGCCAGGCTGAGGAAGCGCTCGGTCAACAGGCGCTTAAGGGCAAACCCGCCGGTGGTGCGGGTCTGCTGGAGGAAAGCGTCCAGACCGGGAAACCTGCTCATGGGTTGAGCACCACCTGTCCCTCTTCGAGACCGCTGACAATTTCAACCTTCACGGTAGTGCGCAGGCCGGTTTCAACTTCGATTCGTTTGGGGCCTTCGGGGCTGTTGATGATGACAAACGTGCGCCCGGCAGAGGTGCGCACCGCTTCGGGCGGCAGCCAAAGAACGCCTTTTTTATCGGCCAGCGTAACACGGATGCTCAAGCGTTCGCCCACCAGGTAGGTTTCATCGCCGGGCTGCTGGTCGATGCGGAGGATAACAGCTCGGCTATCCTCCGGGCCATTGCCATAGGGGGCGGGCAACTGCCGAACCGTGCCAGAGAGCAAAACTTCAGGACGGTTGGAAGGCCAAATGACAACGCTCATGCCCTCGAACATCGATTCAAGGTCGCCCATGCGATTGGTTTCAATCTGGGTAACCAGGTCCAACTGGTTGGGGTCGCCAATGATAAAGGATGGGTTATTTGGGCTGACCGAGCGCCCGACTTCGACCGCGGAAAGGATGGTTCCACCAATCGGGGCATACAGCCTGGCCCTGGCAACCAGCGACTCCAACTGGCCGAAGGCGTCAATTTCTGAATCGGGGTCAAGGCCGAAGGAGGCCAGCACGGCCTTAAAATCCATCTCGGCCAGTTCGACCCGCAGCGACTGGGCCTGGATGTCGTATTCGGGCAGGCCCTCGACGCGGGCTTTTTCGAGCGCGAGTTGCTCGATTTCGAGCGCAATCTGCGCGCGGCGGATGTCGTCACGATTGGCGCTGGCCTTCTGGCCCAGGTCTTTCAATTCCCGCAAATCGGCCAGCAACTGGCCTTCCTCGACCACATCGCCAGCCTGGACATACACTACGCCAGCCGTGCCGCTGATTTCAAAAGGCACTTCGGCCAGCACGCGCGGGGCCACCTCGCCGAACAAGGTCGTCTCGACCAGGATATCGCCGCGCTGGACAGTGAAGGTCTTGCGCACCGGGGTCGGGTATGGGGTCGGGGTCGCTTCGCGCACCGCCACGCCGCCGCAGGCAGAGAGGAGCAGGGTCAGGGCAAGGAGGAGAGGAATAAGAGTTTTTTTCATTAATTTGATTCCGTTGTAACGTAGGGGCGACCCGCCGGCGCAATAAAGGCTTTATGCAAAACCTGGTGGGTCGCCCATACCCAATTACTACCCAACCGTCACGTTCACCTTCACAACCCGCGCCCTATCCGCGGGCAGGGGGATGATGTTACCGGCGACGGGCTGGCCGTCCACTTCGAGGCGGATGCCGCTCCCCGGCCCTTCCCGTTTCATCGAGATATCGTAGCGCACTCCCCTGAAATGGCGGACCACTTCGCAGCCAGTCCAGTCTGACGGCAGGGACGGCTCGATTTTCAGGCCGTTGAAATCGGGTTTGACGCCCAAAATGCCCTGGGTAATGGCAACATAATTCCAGGCGGCGGTGCCGCTTAACCAGGAATTTTTGGCTTCGCCGTGGGTGGGCGCGTCTTTACCAGCAATCATCTGGGCATAGATGTACGGTTCGCAGCGATGGACATCACTGATTTCCTCGCGGGCCGAGGGACAAATGCGCTTGTAATAACTGAAAGCCTTGTCGGCGCGGCCAGCTTTGGCTTCGGCCAGCATAATCCAGGGATTGGTGTGGCAGAAGATACCGGCGTTTTCCTTGTAGCCGGGCGGGTACGAAGAAATCTCACCATATTCAAGGTAATAGCGAGTGTAAGCCGGGTTTTGCAAGACGATTCCGTGCGGGGTGGCTAGGTATTTTTCAACCGAATCGAGGGCTTTAAGGGCGTTTCCGTTCTCGAGGCCGAGACCGGCCAGGATGCAGATGCCCTGCGGCTCGATGAAAATCTTACCTTCAGCGTTTTCTTTCGAACCAATCGGTTTGCCAAAATCGTCATAGGCACGGCGGAACCATTCACCGTCCCAACCGGCGGCCCAGACGGCTTTTTCCATCTCGGCGGCGGATTCCGTGTAGAAAGTTGAAGGTTGAACGTTGAAGGTGGCCGAGGCCAAGCCTTTATAACCATCCACAATGCCGAGCATTTCCTGGCAGGCCAGCACAAACAGCCCGGCGATAAAGACCGATTCGGCTACCTTGCCATCCTTGCCGACGGTGGTCTGGAAACTCTGACCGGGGGTGTCGGAGAAGCAGTTCAAGTTGAGGCAATCGTTCCAGTCGGCGCGGCCAATCAGCGGCAGGTTGTTGGGGCCGAGACGGTCGAGGGTGTATTGCAAGGCGCGCTGGAGATGCTCGTAAAGCGGTGTCTCGCTGGCGGGTTCGTTCTCATATTGCACCGGGGCGTCAAGAATGCCCCAGTCGCCGCTTTCTTTGATGTAGGCGGCCACGCCCAAAACCAGCCAGGCCGGGTCGTCGTTGAAGCCCGTCCCGACTTCGTTGTTGCCGCGTTTGGTCAGCGGCTGATACTGGTGGAAAGCGCCCCCGCTCTTCAGTTGGGTGGCGGCCAAATCGAGGATGCGTTCACGAGCGCGTTCGGGAATCATATGCACGAAGCCGAGTAAATCCTGGTTCGAGTCGCGGAAGCCCATGCCGCGCCCGATACCGCTCTCGAAGTAGGAAGCCGAGCGGCTCATGTTGAACGTGACCATGCACTGGTAGGCATTCCAGATGTTGACCATGCGGTTGACGTGCTCGTCGGGCGAGACAACCTGGTATTTGGCAAGCAATTCCGTCCAGGTTTCGAACAGTTCGTTGAAAGCCGCGTCCACGTTGGCCGGGTTCAGGAATTTGGCAATGATTGGCTTAACAGTGCGTTTGTTGACCACCTGTGAGCCGAGCGGGTCGAATTTGTCATCTTTTGGGTTTTCGTGGTAGCCGAGCAGGATGATGATTTTCTTCTCTTCGCCGGGCTGGAACGATAGTTTGACATGATGCGAGCCAATCGGCTGCCAGCCATGGGCCTCGCTGTCACCCGACTGGCCTGTTTCGACAACCAGGGGGTTGTCCCAACCGCGATAGGCGCCCAGGAAGGTCTCGCGCTGGGTGTCGTATCCGGCCAGGGGTTCGGAACAGGCAAAGTAAGCAAAGTGGTCGCGCCGTTCGCGATATTCGGTTTTGTGGTAGATGACTTCGTCAACGATTTCAACCTGTCCAATCGAGTAGTTGCGCTGGAAGTTGGTAGCGTCGTCGTTGGCGTCCCACAGGCAAAACTCGATGGCAGAGAACAGGCCCAAATCCGCGTTTGTGTCGCGCTGGTTGGTGAGGGTCACTTCCCAGATTTCGAGATTCTGGTTGAGCGGGACAAAAGTCCGGGTGCGGACATTTATCCCCTTAAATTTGGATTCGATGATGGTATAGCCCATGCCGTGGCGGCAGGTGTACTCATCCAGGTTGCGGCGGACGGGCATCCAACTGGGCGACCAGGATTCGCCACTGGCGTTGTCGCGGATGTAGATGTAGCGTCCACCCATGTCGAGCGGGGCGTTGTTGTAGCGGTAGCGGGTGAGGCGGCGCAGGCGGGCGTCTTTGTAGAAGGAGTAGCCGCCAGATGTGTTGGACATTAATCCGAAATATTCCTGCGAGCCGAGGTAGTTAATCCACGGCAGGGGGGTGTCGGGGCGAGTGATGACGTACTCGCGGGCTTTGTCGTCAAAATAGCCGTATTTCATAATGAGTTCTCCATGTGTTTAGTGTCAATCTGGCGTTGGCGGTCAAAAGTCTGGCCCACAGGGTGCTTCGCGAAGACTTTTGACTCCAGAAAATCAACCAACCCAGAAATCAAATGCAAACAGGACTGCCGAAATGCCCATGGTGAAGGCGCTGGCGAGGGTCCAGGTGCGGTCGAAGGCCGGGTTTTTGCCCCAACCCGCCAGGACGAGGTAAATAGCAGGGACAGGCAAAACGTAACGCGCCAGTCCCTGCCCACCGCCGCTGAGGGCTGAAAGGACGATGACCGCCAGCCCGAACAGGGCAATGGCCGGGTCGCGGCGCAGGTAGAGCAGGGTGGTGACGAGCGCCAGGCCGATGCAGAAAAATTCGAGTGTGAAATAGACCTGCGAGGCAGGGTACTCGGCGGCATGCGCCAACTGCCAAGAGTACGCGCCCAGGGTTTGCTCGATGCCCAATTCGGTGCGGCCAAACCATTCCTGGGCTACTTCCCAGCCGCGCCCGAGGTCTGAATAACGCCAGGCGTAATAAGAAAGGCCAGGCAAGGTCGCAAACAAGGCTTGCAGGAAGAATTTCAGGTTGAGTTGTTCTTTAAACGAACGTTTGAAACTGAAAGACATCAGCCAGCGGATGCCGAGCGGGACGGCCAGGGCTGCGCCGACAGCGCGCGTCCAGGGGGCAAAAATTGCCAGCAACGAGGCCCAGGCCCAATGTCCACGCTTGCTGAGGGCCAGCACCCAAAAGGTGATGCCCATGAACAAGCCCTCGGTGTAAACCATCGCCAGGAAAAAGGCCGATGGGAAAATCAGGAAATAGAAAACCGCGCGCAGGCGTCCGTCTTTGTCGAGCCAGTCGCGGCCCAGGTCATAGAGCGCGAACATGGCTGCCAGCGTGCCGAGCAGGGATGTCACCACCCCCGCCAGAACGCCGCGCGCCAGGTCGGTCATATCGAGGGTCAGGGGTTTCAAGAGCAGGTAAAACCCCTTCATTAACTGGGGATAAAGTGGAAAGAATGCGTAATTAAGCGAACGTTCCTCGCCAGTTTTGCTCGACCTGACCCAATCCATGCCTTCGCCCCCGTCATCGTAGCCATACAGGGCAATCGAAAGGTAATACTCCGAATCCCACGAGACCTGGGCGTTCATGAACGGGTCGGCCAAGAGCGGATTTTGGATGTGGTTTTCGAGGGTTGTCTCCTGGGCCGACCAGGCCACCGCATAATCGGGGCGTTCCAGGTTCAGGCGCATGGGCGTCACCGCCTGAATGCCGTACAAAACTACGAACCAACCCGCCCACATCAGGAGTATCGTCACAATCACAGGCGAAAAACGTTTCATCAACAAAGCCTCAACGAAAATTGGAGTAAGAAAAGGGAACGGGATAAAGAACACCGTTCCCTGCAAAATCAGGATGCCCGCGTCAGCGCTATGGCTGCGTCTGGGATTTCACAACCCGGTCGATTGCCGCCAGCAGGGAATATTCATCGTTGTCCATTGTGTCGTGCGACAAAGCCCAGAACATGATTCCCGAAGCGCGGCGCAGGGCCAGTTCGGTTTTGGCCTGCATGGTCGGGATGCCGTTGTAATACTGGAGCGCTCCGGCAAACTCAAAAACATCCAACTGGGCGGCGGCGGGGTCAGACTGTACCATGCGGCGGTACGGCACTTCCCCAGGCCGGCTGTAAAACGGGACACCCAGCACCGTCTTTTCAACGCTCAAGCCGCGCCCTTGCCAGTAATCGAGCGATTGCTCGGCCATTTCCATGGTCGCGTGGGCCTCGCGCGAAAGGTCGTACACCATCAGGTTGACAAAGTCGAGCACTTCAAAAGACTCAGCCGGGAAGCCATCCGCATTCCTGCCATAGGCGGGCACCGCGGTGGTCAAAAGCACATGGTCGGGCAGGGCAGCGCGCAGTTCGCGCATCAGGGCCAGGTAATTCCCATCCGAAACGCCCACCACCGGGTACTCCCAATCGATGTCGACACCGTCCAGTTCATATTTGGCGGCATAATCGACCAGGTTTTGGACAAAGACCGCCCGAATGGCCGGGTCGGCGGCGATGGCCTCAAACTCCTTCTCAAGCCCCCACCCGCCGACAGAGATGAGCACACTCACCCCGTGCTCGCGTCCCGTTGCGACGATTTTTTTCAACTTCCAGGGATTGCTCACATCCCGAATCGAACCGTCAGGGCGGGGCAGGATAAAGGCGTAATTGATATGGGTTAACTTGTCGTAGGCTATCAACTCCGGGATGGTGTCCTCGGTAATATAAGCCAGCACCCGGAAAGGCTGCGAGGGAGTAGGGGATGCCTTCTGCGGCAGGCACCCCCCTAGGAGAAAAAAAATGAAGCTTAGAACCAAGATTCTGTACCTCATATCCACAAAATAAGTCATCAGCGGCCCGGAAGAATAAACAGAGTAACCGATTCGGGTGAAAGGCTGAGGGTATTAATGGGGGTCAGTTGCTGCGCCGTAACCTGTTCAGCGCGATGCTGCAAGTCCAACTTCCACACCTCGGCCTGGCCGCCGTTGAAGTTTTCGATTTGCAGGTTGACGCTTTTCGGCTCCGAATTCAGGTTAATGACCATGATGGTCAACGCGCCATCTGGGCGTTTGGCCGCATAAACGCTGACATACTGCTGATCGCTTGAAGCATAAATACGCTCGGTGCCAAAATGGCGGGTGAACATCTGGAACGCCAGGCCGGTGCTATGCAGTTCGGAACGGCTCATCATGCCATACCTGCCAGTTACGGCAAACTGCTGGAGCATGAAGGTATCCTGATTAATCATGCGTCCCACCACATCGGCGAACCAGATGCCGTGAAAGTGCGAGTCTATTGTCCCTTCACCGCCGGCGTTTTCAACCCAGGAAGAGTTGAACTCGGTGACCGCCACCGGCAAGTCTTTGCCGGTCTGTTCACGAACTATCGAGCGAAGCCTGGGTATCAGCACATCCCATTCGGCAGAGTTGGCGCGAAGATGTTCCTTGAGCGGTGCCCCGGCTGTCATGGATTGAGGGAACGGATAGCGATGCACTGAGACAATATCGACCAGGTCGGCGTTGGTTTTCAGGAAAGCCACCAGCCAATCGCTGTACTTTTGCCCATACTCTTCGGTCGGGTTGGCGATAAACTGGCTGACTTCCGGCCCAACCAACTGGATGGAAGGGTCGGCGGCTTTCATCGCCTGGGCAAACAAGCGCCAATCCTGGGCAAACTGTTCGGGCGTGTAATTGGGTAAGCGCATACCGACCTGGGTGGGGAACAGGTCGGGTTCGTTTCCAATGCCCCAATAACGCACTTTATAGTTTTTTTCGATGTTAACGTACCGCACCATTTCAGCGGCTGCTGCCGGGGTGCTGGCTACCAGGCGGACATTGATAAACGGTTCAGCGCCCCACTGCTCACAGAAAGCCATCAGCATATCAATCTGGGTTGCGGTGGGCGTATTCTCGTCGCCCCAGCGCCCGCCGGGGAAGCGCACAATATTAATCCCCAGGCTCGGAATCACTTCAAGCATTGTCGGGGGAACGCCCAACCAGGGACCCCAGTTGGTGCCAAAGAAAACCGGGCTAACTTGTCCCAAAGACTGACCCGCGTCCACGTACAATCCGCCGGGGATGGGTGACGGCGCTGGCGTAAAGGTCGGCAACGGAAGAGCGGCATCCGCAGACGCGGGTTCAGTGGCAATGGAAGGGCTGGCAGGTTGGGCACTGCATGCCAGCAGGCTGAAAACCAGCAAAGAAAGCAGGGCTATGGCAAATAGTCGCGGCATTGTAAGTTTATTTATCGACGCCGGTGATAACAATACCCTGAATGAAGTAACGCTGGGCGGCCAGGAAGAGCAGCAACGGAATCACCAGGGCCATCAACGAACCCGCCTGGATGAGCTGCGGTTGCGCGCCATAAATTCCATTGAAGGTCGAAAGCGCAATCGAAATCGGCCATTTCTCGCGGGCAGTGGTCAGGTAAATCAACGGTCCAAAATAGTCGTTCCAGGTCCACACAATGTGAAAGACGCTAACCGCCAGCAAAGCCGGGAAGGATTGCGGCAGGATAATCGACCACAACACGCGTAAAGGACCGGCGCCGTCAATCATGGCGGCCTCGTCCAGTTCACGCGGCAGGGTCATGAAGAATTGGCGCAACAGGAAGACGTTATATGCGCTGCCAAAAAAGGCTGGAACAATCAGCGGCAACCAGGTTCCCACCCAGCCAATACTCTGGAAGAAGGTATAGGTCGGGATGACGGTCACAAACCCGGGCAGGAAGATGGTCGAAATCAACACGATGAACAGGAAATCGCGCCCAGGGAAGCGGAAACGGGCAAATCCGTAGGCGATCAGGGTGCAGGACAACACGGTTCCGATGCCAGACGCAATCGCGTAAAAGAAGGTATTCCACATCAGGCGCGGGAAGTTAATCGTACTCCAGACCGTTGTAAAGTTTTGCCAGGTCGGGGTAAACTGCCAGGGTCGCTCCAGAGAACGCCAGGCAACGGCGCAGGAAAACTCGCCGCGCTCAAGATTATCGGGGTCTACAAAGGCGCTTTCCTGGCGTCCCTTTCGGGTAATACCAAAATCTTGCTTGGCGTTACTGTCCGCATCAAATCCCTCGCAAGTATTCACGGGGACAGTATACATTTCAATATTTTTGCCGTTGTACTCCATTACGCCCGGGGCTGCCGGCCAGATAGGCCCGCCGATAATCGAAATCTGCTCAGGAGTTTTTAGCGAGGTTAGCGCCATGAAGGCAAAAGGCATCAAGAAAAGCGCCAGGATGGCAACCACAACGCTGGTGATAAGCAGGGTACTAAACCCGTTGGTTATATTTTTGCGCGTCAAGTTCATCTTGGGCTCCTTATGATTGGGATTCGCCTGCGTAGTACACCCAATAACGGGCCGTGGCAAACAGGGCAATGGTAATAACCAGGATGATTAGAAAGAGCAGCCAGGCCATTGTCGAGCCATAACTCATGTTCTGGAAAGTAAAGAACGTGCGATACAGATACAGGTTATAGAACATAGTCGCACCACCAGGGCGGCCTGTGCCTGCATTCACCACCAGCGGCACCAGGAAATACTGGAACAACCCCACAATGCTCAAAACCAGGTTGAAGAAAATCACCGGCGAAATCATCGGGAAGGTCACATTCCAGAAAGCCTGCCAGTTATTGGCACCATCCACCTTGCAGGCATCATACAACTCGGTTGGGACGCCCTGCAAACCAGCCAGGAAAATCAGCATGGCATTGCCAATCCCCCAGATACCCATAATGACATAAGTCGGGTAAACCCAGTTGACATCGTTGGCCCAATTTGGCAAAGTCTCACGAGGAAACCCCATCGCCATCAGACCGCGATTGACCCAGCCCGTTTCAGGATTGAGCACCCCACCCCACAGGAAAACCGCCGCAACAAACGGGACGATATAGGGCATGTAGAACAGGGAGCGAAAGAAGTAGGTGCCGACCAGGTGCTTGTTGTTCATCAGCATCGCAATCAACAGCGGCAGGAAGATGCCGACCGGCAGGGCAATCAGCGCAAATCGAATGGTAATCCACATCGAGCCTGGGGTACTGCTCTGCCCCCACGTAAGCGGGTTTAAGCCCAACTGTGTATCTGTGAACAAAGCCGCCCAGTTCTTCAGGCCAACAAATGTGGGAGTACTCAGAATGCCGTCTGTAATTCGCAAGTCGATGAAACTGAAGAACAGACTTGCAATAATCGGCAAGAACGTGAAAGCAATAAAACCGATTATCCAGGGGGAAAGGAACGCCAGGCCAAGTTTCATTTCGCGTCGCGCCATGGGCGGCATCTCACGCAAGGTTTTCAGACTTGGCAGTTTTGGCAGGCCGCTAGTTATTTGGTCAAGCATAGGTACTCCTTATAAAAGTGAGTTTTGTATCCTGAGAAACGGTTTGCACGGCGCTAAACATCAACAATTTTAGTATAGAACAAAAAGCGGTACAAAAAATAATAACTGAATAATTGCGTCAAAGTTGGGCGGGTTGATGACTCAACCCGCCCAAGGGTCTTACAGGGGTATTACTTGTTGTAGATGGCGTTTACGTCATCAATCATCTTCTGCCACTCGGCATCGAAGTCGAGCTGGTCAGGAGCCGTGTTCTGGAGCAGGTCAAAGAAGGTCTGCTGGCGGGCCCAGGCTTCGTTCCAGTTGGGTTGCCACTGTTCAGCGCTGGGGTTGTCAGGATAAGCCAAGCTGGCCTGGAAGACTTCCACGGACACGTCGCTCAGGAACGGATAGCGCTCTTTGAGCGAGTTGAAGTAGCCGTCCTGGTACTGGGCCAGGGCCGGGAAACCGCCGTAAGGAGCATTGACGCCATCAGCGCCAACAACCAGGACTTCGGTACCGCGCGGGCCAATCAGGAAGGACAGAACTTCGAAAGCTTCGGCGGGATTCTTGGTGCCTTTCCAGACGCGGAAGGTGTCAGCGTCAACGCGGCCGTGCGGCTCGCCGTCGTCACCAACGGGCAGGGCGCCAGCCTGGAATTCGAGACCAGCGGTCGCGAAGTCACCCAAGCAGCAGGTGTACCAGATGGGGGTGATAGCCATGGCGGCCTTGCCGGAGTTGAACAGGTTGCCACCACCGAATTCAGCAGCGCCAGACAGCGGGCCGGTAGCCATGAAGGGCTGTTCGCCGTACATGCCATCGTAGTACCACTTGAGGGCATCTTTCCAGCTCTGGGGCAAGTTAACCGAGTAGCTGCCAGCCGAACCGCTAACAATGTTGGCGGCGCCAGCGCGGTAAGAGCCAGCATAGGCAACATGGGTCTGCCACTGCGGGCTGAAACCAACCTGGACGATGCTATTCTTGTCGAAGCCTTCTTCGGTGGCATCAACGCCGTTGGAGTCAACGGTCAGGCGGCGGGCAACTTCGGTGAAGGTTTCCCAGTTCCAGTCGACCATTTCGCCATCGAGTTCATACTGCTCGCCATAGGCTTGAGGAGGATAAGCCAGGCCGGCTTCGTCGAAGTAGGCGGGAACGAAGTAGACTGCGGCGGGGAAGACAAGGAAGGGCAAACCAACCTGGCCTTCTTCGGTCTGGTAGAACTCAACCAGGGCCGGGTCGAAGACAGACAGGTCGTAGCCGGATTCTTCGATGTAAGGAGCCAGGTCAAGCCACTGGCCGTAGAAGGCAGCCGAACCACCCCAGCCCACAGGGCCGATGATGTCGGGGCCATTGCCAGAAGCAATCTGGGTCGCCAGGGTGTCGCGGGCGGCATCGTAAGGAACAACTTCCAGAACCAGTTCGATGCGGTCCTGCGAGGCGTTGAATTCCTCAACAATCTTTTCCTGGCCGGGGAGCTGCTCAGGGTTGGTACCGGTGCCGAGACCGACGAACCAGCGAATCTGGACTTTGCCAGCAGCCGGGGCGGCAGGTTCAGCCGGAGCGGCAGGAGCAGCAGGCTCGCCCGGAGCAGCAGGGGCGGGGGTCGCAGCGGGGGCGCAAGCGGCCAAAATCAGGGACGCGATGACAAGCAACATCGCAACAACAGACAGTTTCTTCATGGTGATTGTTCTCCTTTTGGAATGGTTAGGAACAGTTTGAAACAATGGGGTAGGTGTTTTGTGACTTTCTAAAATAGTGGACCTCCTTTCGATACGGGTAGATGTCGTCATTTCAGGAAGTATGACACCCGCACGACTCACGGATGACAATTTCGGTAGGGAGAAGGGTTTCGCAATCGGCCTCGCCTTCGCGCATGAGGGTAATCAACTGCTGGGCAGCGACCCGGCCAACTTCAAGCGTTGGCGCGCGGACTGTGGTCAGGGCCGGGGTCAGGTAGGATGACGTGCGCTGGTCGTCAAAACCAACCACAGAAATATCTCTGGGTACGCGCTTGCCGGTATCCCGCAAGGCCCCAAGCACACCCACAGCGGCGTCATCGTCGCCTGCGAAAACGGCATCAAACTCGAGGCCGTTCAAGAGCGCGTCGGTAATCGTCATCGCCGCAATGTGGCGCTCGAACTCACCGGGCAGGACAAGCATCGGGTCGTAGGGAATACCGTTTTCTTCAAGGGCTTTGCGATAGCCCAATTCGCGCCAGTACGAATCCTGCTGGCCTTCAGGCCCGCGCAGGTAAACAATCTGGCGGCGGTTGTGAACCTTAATCAGGTGTTCGACAATCTTGTAAGAAGCGGCTTTATTTTCGATATTGACACAGGGGATTTTGAAATCGTTGCCCGGGGTGCGATAGACCATCACCATCGGGAATTCATGTTCATACAGATGACGAATATCAGCGTCATCAATGCTATCGGCATAGATAATCAGGCCGTCGGTGTTGGTCGGGCCAAGCGGCATACTGCCGCCGCGCCCGCTGCGCAGGGACAGATTATTACTCGAAATTAAAAGATTGAGTCCGTGTTCACCGACAACAGACTCAATCCCATTTAACATTGGACCAAAAAAATCACCATAGATATTGAACGAAACCATCAGGCCGATTGCATTTGTGCGGTTGGTCGCCAGGTTTCGCGCCGCCACATGCGGGCTGTAGCGCAACTCTTTCATCACAGACTGGATGCGGCGCGCAACATCCTCTGAGACTGGCACTGTCTGGTTAATAAACCGGCTGACAGTTGCGACAGAAACATCGGCCTGGCGGGCAACATCTCGAATGGTAACTGACGATGATTTACGAGTCATAAGTTTCCATGATACAATCTGTGCAAACGGTTACAGTAACCGTTTTCAGTAACCGGTTACATGTTAACATTTTTTTAACAGCGAGTCAATACCTAATTCTGACTTTTTTCTGAAAATCACCCCCACCCAGCAAGGAGCCATGATGAGCACCAATCCGTTTGTTATCCCCAACCTGCCCTGGGAGGAACGCCCCGCCAACAGCAACGATGTGGTCTGGCGGTACAGCGCCAACCCCATCATCCCGCGCGACCTGATTCCCACCTCCAACAGTATCTTCAATAGTGCGGTTGTCCCATTTGAAGGGAAGTTCGCCGGGGTTTTCCGCTGCGACAACAAAAAGCGCGAGATGAACCTGCATGCCGGATTCAGCAACGACGCCATCAACTGGACCCTCGGGCACGACCCCATCGACTGGCTGTGCGACGACCCGGAGATTGGCCGCTACCAGTACCGCTACGACCCGCGCGTTGTCTGGCTCGAAGACCGCTACTATGTCAGTTGGTGCAATGGCTACCACGGCCCAACCATCGGCATCGGTTACACCTACGACTTCAAACAGTTTCACTTTCTTGAAAACGCATTATTGCCCTTCAATCGCAACGGCGTGCTCTTCCCCCGTAAAATCAACGGCAAATATGTCATGCTCAGCCGCCCCAGCGATAATGGACACACTCCCTTTGGCGATATCTACATCAGCCAAAGCCCCGATATGGTTCACTGGGGGCAACACCGTTTCGTGATGGGGACAAAGGGCGGATGGCAATCGACCAAAATCGGCGCAGGGCCGACACCCATCGAGACCCCCGAAGGCTGGCTCATGTTCTACCACGGCGTTCTCACCTCCTGCAACGGGTTTGTTTACTCCTTTGGCGCAGCCCTGCTTGACCTCGACCAGCCCTGGAAGGTCATTCATCGCGGCGGCCCCTACCTGCTCTCTCCCCAAACCCTGTATGAATGCGTCGGCGATGTGCCCAATGTGGCCTTCCCCTGCGCCGCGCTCTACGACCAGCCCAGCGACCGGGTCGCCATCTACTACGGCGGTGCAGATACGGTCACGGCCCTGGCCTTCGCCAAGGTCGGTGATGTGCTTGAGTGGCTGAAGCACAACTCCGAACTGTAAAAAACAAACCCTAAAGGCTCAAAAAACCTTTAGGGTTTTTCAACAAAGGAACATCTATGAGCCTGCATTCAGAAATTCACGAACAACCCGCCGTCATCCAGAACCTGCTCGGCAACCAGGCCAAAATTGCCCAAATCGCCGCCGAGATTCGCAACATCGACCCGGCCTACGTTTTCCTGGCGGCGCGCGGCACATCCGACAACGCCGGGCGCTACGCCAACTACCTGTGGGGCGCCTACAACCGCCTGCCGGTCGCCCTGGCAACCCCATCGCTCTTCACTTTTTACGGCCAAAGCCCGCTGCTTAAAGGCGCACTCGTCACCACCGTCTCGCAATCGGGCAAATCGCCCGATATTATCGCCGTCGTTGAGGAAGGCAAACGCCAGGGCTGCGCCTCGCTCGCCATCACCAACGCCCCCGATTCACCCCTGGCCGCCGCGTCCGACTTCGTCATCGACATCGCCGCCGGGCCTGAAAAAGCCGTCGCCGCCACCAAAACCTACACCGCCGAACTGCTGGCCATGGCCCTGCTCTCGGTCGAACTGGCCGATGACGACACCCGTCGCGCCGACCTGCAAAAGTTACCCATCTGGGCCCAGCAGGTGCTGGCGCTGGATGAAGAAATCACCCGGCTGGCCGAGCGATTTCGTTATATGGAACACTGTGTCGTCATCGGGCGCGGATTCAACTACGCCACCGCTTTCGAGTGGTCGCTAAAGATGAAGGAACTGACCTACTCTGTGGCCGAACCCTACTCCTCGGCGGATTTCCAACACGGGCCGATAGCGATGGTCGAGCGCGGATTCCCGGTCTTCGTCGCCGCGCCTTCGGGCGTCATCCTGCCCAACATGTTGGGCCTGCTCAAGAACCTGCGCGAAACCCACCACGCCGAACTGACCGTCATCTCCGACGACGCCGAGGCTCTGGCGCTGGCGCAGTCACCCATCCCGCTCCCGGCTGGCATCCCTGAATGGCTCTCTCCGATTATTGCCATCATCCCGGCCCAGTTGTTCTGCTACCACCTGACCCGCGCGCGCGGATTCGACACCGAAGCCCCACGCACCATCCGCAAGGTGACAGAGACACATTAACGCTCCAGCCAAATCGTCACCGGGCCATCGTTGTGGATTTCGACCAGCATGTGCGCCCCAAAAACACCCACGCCAGCAGGCACACCCTGCTGGCGTATCATTTCGGCGAACTTCTCAACCAGCGGTTCGGCCACATCCGGCAGGGCGGCATCGACAAACGAGGGACGGCGTCCCTTTTGCGAATCGGCATACAGCGTAAACTGGCTGACCACCAGCGCCGAACCGCCCACATCCAGCACCGAAAGATTCATCTTGCCCTCGGCATCCTCGAAAATCCGCAGGTTGGCAATTTTCTCGGCCAGCCAGGCTGCCTGCGCTTCGCCATCCCCATGCCCGACCCCGACCAAAATCACCAGGCCGTTCGCAATCTCAGAGACGGCCTGCCCTTCGACAGAAACCTTGCCGTGACTCACCCGTTGCACCAAAGCGCGCATAATTCTCCTTTTTAAAGAAAGCGCGCAATCCCGATACTCCGAATTGCGCACTCAGTCAACCAATCACAAAATCACAACTACTCAAGGCAACTGCACCGCCTCGCGCACATCTGCCATCGTCTTTTCGGCAATCGCGCGAGCGCGTTTGGCCCCGTCATGCAAAATATCCCAGACATCGTTCGGGTTTTTGCCAATCTCCTCGCGTTTGGCGCGGAAAGGCTCCAGCGATTTGTTCAGGTTTTCGGCAAAGCGTTTCTTACAATCCACGCAACCGATTCCCGCCGCACGGCACTCGCGGTCAATCATGGCCACATCTTCGGCGGGCGTGAAAATCTTGTGCATCGAGAAGACGTTGCAGACATCCGGGTTGCCGGGGTCGGTACGGCGCATGCGCTGCGGGTCGGTCACCATCTGCATCACGCGCTGGCGGGTTTCGTCAGGGGTCGAGGCCAGTTCGATGTGATTGTTGAGGCTCTTGCCCATCTTGTCCTTGCCGTCGATGCCCAACACCTTCGGGATTTCGGTATTCTTCATCTGCGGCTCGAGCAGGGCCTTCGTATTAAAGCGATAATTAAAGGAACGCACAATTTCACGCGCGAACTCGATGTGCGGGGCCTGGTCAATGCCAACCGGCACGACATCGCTGCGATACAGCACAATATCCGCCGTCATCAGCACCGGGTAACCCACCAGGCCGTAATTGACGTTGCTCTCGTTCTGGCGCACCTTTTCCTTAAAAGTAGGCAGGTCAGTCAATTTGCCCAGCGGCGTGACCATCGAAAGTATGGTGTGCAACTCGGTCACCTGCGGCACATGCGACTGGATGAACAGAATCGTCTCATCGGGCCGAATGCCAGCCGCAAGCCAGTCGAGCGCCATTTCATAGGTATTCTGCTTCAGGTCGGCAGTCGTCTCGACAGTCGTCAACGCGTGCAAATCCACAATGCAGTAAACGCAATCGTAATCTTCTTGCAGGGCAACATAATTCTTGATAGCGCCCAGGTAATTGCCCAGGTGCTGCCGCCCGGTTGGGCGAGCGCCCGAAAAAACACGTCCCTTTTTTGGCATACAAACCTCGTGAGTAAAGTGGGATTTTCGCAAAAATTATAACATACGAGACTTGACGCCCGGCCCGAATTCTGATAGACTCCGCATCCGCGCGAACGACCCTCAGCCTGCGTGGCCGCACTATGGGCAGCCAGTCAGGCTGAATTTTTGCCTGTAACCTTGTCCGACGGGATTTGCTTTGGTATAATTCCCCCGCTTAATCGGCAGAGCTCGCTCGCCGACGTAGCTCAATCGGCAGAGCATCCGCCTTGTAAGCGGAAGGTTACGAGTTCGATTCTCGTCGTCGGCTCAAAAGAACTTTACAATCTCATCCGGCTGTTTGAGCGTTGACGGCTTCGCCTGATTTCCAATGAAATGAGACGAAAGCCGCCAGCCTTCAAAGACTGGACAAATATTCGGGCGGTTACCCAAGTGGCCAACGGGGACTGACTGTAAATCAGTTGGCAGACGCCTTCGGAGGTTCGAATCCTTCACCGCCCACCTTCCGGGAAGTATCCCGGCAGCACGTAATGCCCTCATAGCTCAGTTGGTAGAGCACGCCCTTGGTAAGGGCGAGGTCATGGGTTCAAGTCCCATTGAGGGCTCTGTTGCTGAATCTGAACTCTGTACTATTTTTATCAAGGAGAGAAAGATGGCGAAGCAGAAATTTGACCGCAGCAAACCGCACTTAAACGTGGGTACGATGGGCCACATCGACCACGGCAAGACGACCCTGACCGCGGCGATCACGAAAGTATCGCAAATGTCGGGCAATGCTG
>Ga0208244_100635_pt1 | contig 29594 bp, 30 predicted proteins | sample SubbioCR12Aug_5A_FD_184828 | JGI IMG/M metagenome (GOLD analysis project Ga0208244, IMG submission 184828) | Serpentinite rock and fluid subsurface biosphere microbial communities from McLaughlin Reserve, California, USA - CR12Aug_5A (SPAdes) | ecosystem: Environmental > Terrestrial > Deep...
GCTGTTGTCGGGGCTGTGGGTCTTCCTCTCCATGCTCGAAATCATGGACGCCTACTCTCAAGAGGAGCTGGATAGTTTGAAAGCAACCGCTCAGCAATTTTTAGGAAAAGATGTGTAGATACTTATGCCTTATTGGTCATGAAACTGATTCTAATTTTTGGCGTTCGCCCCCTAGAATTAACGGGGGCCAAAAAAGCAGAATTCGATTTCAACAATCTAGTCTGGTCCATTCCACCCGAACGTATTAAAAATAAGCGCTGGCATGTGTTACCCCTTGTTCCTTTGGCCAGACGCCTGCTCGAAGCGCTTATTATGTTTTCCGGTGAATCTGAATTTTTAATGCCAGGAAGGTATAACCCCAACGAATCTATTCATAAAACCTCTTTGGGTCATACCTTAGCCAAGCTACAAAAACAGTCACCTCATTTCCCTGTCATTACACCAAGGGACTTGCGACGTACGGTAAAAACCAGAATGGGTGAAATAGGGATCGATAAATCCATTCGGGACAAAATTCAAAATCATGCCCTGAATGATGTCAGTTCCAAGCATTATGACCGCTGGGATTATTTACCCGAAAAACGGACTGCGTTAGAAAAGTGGTGTGAATACCTTGAGCATCAGTTATAGAATAAGGGCAACAACACGAGCGGCTCTTAAACCTCATTGAGTAAAACTGTCTTATACGGGATTCGATCAGTCTTGAACAAACCGGCTATTGGGCTCCCTATTCATAGACCAAAATGATCACTGTTTCACCGGCTTGTAAAGCTAGCTCTTAATATTATGATTTCCGAAATGATAAGATAGGATGTGTGCATATACGATGGCCTATTTGAATGGCAATTAAGGTTGTAGTCGATACCAATGTTCTGGTTGCTGGATTGATTGGCGGCAAAGGACCGAACCGGGAGGTACTCAGGCTTTGCCTTCTCGGTGAGTTACAGCCTTTCTTGGGCAATGCGCTTTACCTTGAATATCAAGATTTACTAAATCGCGACTCCATCCAGGCGCTTTGCCAACAGACGAGCGTGTCACTGATGGAGTTTCTGGACGGTTTTACGCAAGTCTGCACAGCCATTGATGCGCGTTATCTGTGGCGACCTAATTTAAAAGACGAAGCCGATAATCATTTGATAGAACTGGCGATTGCGGCCAGTGCTGCTTATATCATCACTAATAATGTGTCGGACTTTGCCCAGGCCGAACTTAAGCATTTGGGCTATGAAGTCATTACCCCTGAACAACTATTGAGGTTACTTAGATCATGACCACCTTATCTATACGTTTACCAGACGACATGGCAGAACGCCTCAAAAATATCGCCAAACTGCGTGATATCAGCCTCAACAAACTGATGTTTGAACTGTCCACACAAGTCTTGGCAGAAGAAGAAGCCAAGCAACGCTTCCTCGCCGCCCAGTTGCGGGGTGATCCCAAACGAGCATTACAAATGCTGGATGAACTGGATGGCTTGGGACTTTGAAAGAAAATGCGTCTTCCAGTGATTTTAATTATTGGGCAAATGTAATCAAGCGGTCAATCAAGTCAATTGTGTGTGCTTCATCAACCGGCGCCAACACCAGCCGGGTCGGGCCAGATTATGCAATACCTAAAATTCAGGAAAATCAATAAATGGGTAGAGAAGAACAAAGTCCAAATTCGTTAACAGTCGCACTTGCCAATGAATTCGCCTTGCAGGCGATGATGTGCTCTCGCGCCTATGTGCGTGAACAAGATCGGACGCACTTTCCTGTCGAAGACTTAGGATGGAAGAAAGTCAGCTTGGAGGGGGAAGCAGTTCCGCCTGACCAAAATTCATATACCCCAAAATCAGCGGTCGGAAGGACACTTTCAAGCCTTCAGTTCGATGTCTGGGAAAACAACGCATCACTTGAAACCATCATCGCTTTTAAGGGCACCGACGAGCGCATCGACTGGTTAGTCGGGAATCTTGCTGTCGGTATATCTATCCCCTACAAAAGTGCAAAAAAACACGTCCGTTTCTACAGGCAAAAGTTTCCAGAGCGCCAGGTGTCGCTGACCGGACACTCACTAGGCGGTGGATTAGCCCTTTCTGTTTCTGTATGGGAAGGACTGGACGCAATCGTGTTCAACACCTCGCCTAGAATCTTTGACGGTTGGCGGAACATGAATAAACCCGCAAAACGCAAGGCTCTATTCCAACAAAAAGACATTCTTCAGTCCATTCGAGCCATTTACCCGAAATTTTTAAAGAAAATCCCGTCGAATGACATTATCCGAACGAACTTTGATTATCGCGGCGAAAACGCTCACCGTGCAGATTTGCTTGCGGAGGGAATACTCAGAAAAGCGGATCTGCCAGCCTATGGGCAGATCGCCAAAACTATCCCCGAAAAGGTATTCGGAGAGTTACCCAATTAGCTCATTTGGGCAGGCCGCTTTCTATCCAGGCAATTGAACGGAAACCTTCAGGCTCTCATCAACTCGTTGAATCTTAGACTAAGCGATTATTTTTCTGGACGATGGGGTCCACTTTAAGGCTAACTATTTCTCCCAACCCTCCCGCATTAACGTTCCAAAATCATGTTGCGATAACACGTTGGAACAATCCCGCCAGTCCTTGTCTGACGCGGTCAAGTGGGCGTTGTAGCGCAAGTCAAAGCCGGTGGCGCGTTTCTGAGCATCGATGTACTGGTCCATTTTTTCATCGAGTGTTTCGATGTCTTCTATCCAATCGTCCTTGATGGTGTCCGGCAAGGAACCGAACAGGTTGAATTTATCCCGCATACGTTCAGAGAGGCGTTCATAGACCTTTTCATCGACCGTTTGCTCATTCACCAGGTTCAGCATGTCGACGCTGTCGCGGACTTGACCAAAGCGTTTGATTCGGCCGATACGTTGTTCCAATCGGGTTGGATTCCAGGGCAAATCGATATTGATCAACGCGCCCAGGGTTTGCAAATTCAGGCCTTCGCACGCTGCGTCGGTAGCGACCATGAGTCTGATTTCGTGCTCGGCGACTTTAGTCTTAAGGGTTTCGCGCTCGATGCCGACACTATCGCCGCGTTGATATAACCGGCTGCGTCCGGCACCGGCATATAATCCAATGGCTTCATTCGGAAAGCGAGCAGCCAAGGCATCGGCTAACCAGCGAGCGGTGTCGTAATACTGGCTGAAAATGATACAGCCGTGCGCCAACCAGCCTTCATTGATCAAGAAATGTAAAACCGCCTCAAACTTGGGATCACTATCGATTTGCTTGAGGCGGTGGAGCAACTCTTCTAATGCGGCGCGTTCTTCATCGGTTTGCAGTGCAACATCTTCCTCAATGTCGTCAAATTCTTCGTGCAAGGTCAGGCCTTTGAGCAACGCCGTAGCGGTATTGATACCGGCAACAACGCTAGAGCAGATGCGTTGCTGCATCAAATTTTTCATGAAGCCACCGCCTTTGCCACGTTTGCCTAATACCTTACCAAACAGTCGAGCTTGATTATAGGCTTCACGAAAATGCTCATCGTTACGCACCGCTAAACCTTCAAACAAGGCATTAAAGGCATGAATATCTTTAACCCGTTTGCCATCAGGATGCACGTCAACGCCAACCCGTTTCAGTAGTCCTGCATCTTCAAGTGTTGTACGTTTGCGAAGCACCACATGACGGACAAAGGGATTTTCTCGTTGAAAAAACGGTGCATTTGAAATACGACGGTCCAGCTCAAGCTCGAAATCCTGGCGGGTGCCAATGTCCAGATCAGCCAGTTTGCCAGCCTCAAATTGCCTGGGAGTCAAGCCTAAGTCTTGCCTGATTGCACTGTATAACTGGCGCACAGGGCTATCGGCAGTGGAATTGACGGGTGGGAATGGCGAGCGCAATAACTCCCAGGCATCGGCTATTTCCAGTACATCGTGTTCACCGGATAGAATCGGCAACACTTCAACCGGCTTATGCCAGCGCGCATAATCATTACCCAATACGAAATTACCCTTGCCTTGATGCAGCACACGTACCAAATCCCATAAATCCTCGGGCGTGGTTTGTATTGGCGTGGCAGTGCCGAGTAAAACATGATCAGATCGCGCGGCGATAGCGGTAATAAAACTAAGCAATTCATTAGGGGCACCGGCATTATCACCAAAGCCTTGGCGCGTGCGGGCTTTGTGCGCCTCATCCAAAATCACCACGCCATAATTCAAATCCAGCAAATGGCGTTTTTCGTTAGAATCGCGCATCATCAAGCCGGTCGAGACAATACCGATGCGTAACGGACAAACCGCAATATGTTCGGCACCCGCGGGCGAGATGGGCCGCTCATCAATATCCAGCCAAATTTTCTTGGTAGTTTGCCAGCGAGCAGTTGGAATGCCCAACTTATCCATCAACTCGGTTTGCCATTGCTCGCAGAGTGTTGCCGGTGCAAAGATGATGACCGGTTTACGCCGGTTCTTTTCCTTTTCTATCAATAAGCACAAAGCCAGTGCGGCGGTTGCCAGTGACAGTGTTTTCCCCAAACCGACTTCATCGGCCAGCAATAATCTTACAAATCCGTAATCACGATAATGCTTTAAACACTCTGTCACAAAACCTTGCTGCCAAGGTTGTAGGGACAACCCTTCCCGATACAGCGGCGATTCGATTAACGCCGCAGGAGCAATGTTGTCATCGTCGACGACATCATCCAGTCTTATTTCATGGCGACGACTGCGGCGCCGAACTTCCTTGCAGACTGCATCCGGCAAGGGCTTTGCGGCATTCCACAAATAATCGAACTCCGCCTCGATCCAGGCAACGCCTTCAGAGGAATCGTCTTCCCAAAGAATTTCGTAATGGTGTTGCCAGCCGCTACGGGTTTCATTCATCGAACCGATAAAACCCAGCTTGCGGCCATCAGCACATTCAATTACCCCAGCCTTGCCATGCACGAAGCCGCAAACACTATCGGGAGCGACGCGAATCACTTGCCCATGTTGTTGCAAAAAGGCATCCAAACGCCGGTAGCGATCACGATTGAGTAATGCTTCGGCTTCAATCGCATTGGCATTCCAGCGGCCCAGCATTTTCGATTCTCGCAGCTGGGCCACTTTCAGGTCATCGGGGTGAATATCAACATTGCAGACGATTTTGACATCGGGGATTTGTTCCAGCCATTCATGTGCCACTTCAAACAGCGAACTGGTGAAATAACCGGCAATGCGGCGATAGCTCTTTGCGCCTTTCAGCTGTTCGGCTAGAAAGCTTTGATCAAGGCGATGGGTGCGGGATGAAAAACGGCGAAGGGTCATGACCTATACCAGCGAAACTTAATATCCATCAGACAGGATTTTTTGAATGACGTGGATAATTGCCTGCTGCTTTGCATCGGACAAACGAGCGACTGTCTTTTTGACCAGTTGGTCGTTAGCCGTAAAAAGTTTATGTGGACGAACGTAACTGACTTTACTTAAAAAGCCCGTTTGAAAATCGGTAGGGTTTAGTGCGATAGCTTGGTTATCGTCATAGGATTGACTGGTAATTTGGCACAAAATCCAATCATTACGCTGAGCGTTGGCAAGCACCAACGCCGGTCTCAGCTTGCTTTGACTCAAATCGAAAAAAGGAAAAGCAACGAACACAATATCCTTTACTGAAACTGATTCCATGCTTCTTCCTCTTCAGGTCGATTCCAATCTTTTGCCAATGCTTGCTCGCTTAATCGCGCGGTTTCATTGAATGAATCTAGTTGCTTGCGTCCGATAAATTCCACAAAATCAAGCACCTCTTGTTGAAGGTTTTCTGGCAGAATTGCCGCTTTCTCTGTGATTTCTTCAATTAAACCCTGCATAAAACACCTCCACTATCGATAAAGGCCTGTTGTTCCTGCTCACTTAAAAATTCATTTTCTTCTTTGGTTTCTTTACAAGCCAAATAAAAATCCAGATCAACCAGCTGTTGATGCCGATTTTGCAGTAGCTCCTCTAAAAAAGCCTGCTGTACTTCATTTGGTAAGGTTTCGTAAAGTAAATAAAGACTATGAGCGGTGTTGGTGGTTTCTATATTCATGAGTTTTCTCCAAATAATAACACTATGCTAATCTCTGATTTCGCATTCGTGCAGAGAGAATTTCCGCCTCATTGCGTACTTTACCTGTTTTAGTTTTTGATGCAATAAAACCGGCCATGTCGATTAACAGCGGGCGGGCTTCCAGGAAATTGGTTACGTCGGAATGCAAATAATCCATGACTGCTTGCGGTTCTTTGTCTTGTAACAATTGCTGTAAAGCGATGATCAGTTTGCCGAGGTAGGTGGGGCCGATTTCGGTGCTGTCGGTGAGGTCCCGGGAGGTGAATTCTTCGATGCTTTTTAGGCGCGCTTTGTTGGGGGCCATGCTGGCCATGACTTTGGTGTAGTCCTCGACATGAAAGGCTTTGGCGAAGTTTTGGTAGTTATCCAGCTTGGCCGCGCCGGTGGTTTCCATGTCCAGCATGCGCAGGTAGAAACGCTGAATGCCTTTCACCGCATTCCAGGTGTCCGGCTGCAAGCCTTCAGGAATCAATAGACTGTTGGCGGCTTCTGAGGCTTGTTGCACGATCTCATCAACGACAGTGACTTGGCCTTTTTGGCGGGGACGCAAGGCAAAGGTGGTGGCGTCTTCATCGCCGATATGGGTATAGGCGGTTAATACTTTTAGCGCGGCGGCATAGCCAGCCATTTGCAAGTCGGAGTCGTTGAATACCGGTTCGCCGAGTTTCTCTTTAACCTCGTCGTTTAAATGCAGCATTTGCTTGATTTGCGCTTCCACTTCGCGGCGCACGGCGGGCATGATTTTTTGCTTGAAGCCGGGGTTATCGCCAGCCGGGCGTTTACGCAGCATCAGAATCACGGTACCTTGCACATAGCCGCCTTTTTTAAGTTCCGACGTGGTTTCGGTCGCGATGTACCACGCACCGACCACCTGCAAGCCGGCAGCCCAGAAAATACCAACCATATCCGACCAGACGCCGGTATCCTGGTGGGTAAACATCACGCATTGCATGCCGTTATCCGGCATGTGTTTTGTCATTGCCGAATAAGACTCGACCATACTATGTCGAAAATCTTCGCCGCTGCCTTTGATAGCTAAGACACGACGGGAATCCCAAACCCATTCGTTAAACTTCGTCGGGGGAATTTTTCTTAGCCAGGCGATGAAGTATTCGGTGATTTCATGATAATTAACAGCATCTGCATAAGGTGGGTCTGTAACAAACAAATCGCACACATGTGCAATATCACTGCTTGCATGTGTATTAATTCCGCAACTTGTAGTGATTGGATAATCACGCAAACGTGTAAAGTAGATGCTGTCAATGCTTGCCCATGAACGAGATGCATAGTTGTATAGAGTATTTAGCGCCTGGTTTGAAAATACATTTGCAGGAACCTCTCTCCCACCACCTTGACTATGTGCTTCAGCGACCGTCCAGCGAACCAACTTACCGACATAGTCAGTCAACGCTGCTAATTTGATATTAAGGTAAGCTTGAATTACTGGTTCTTCCATTCGCAGACTTTTCTTGAAAAGCCCAAAGAAATGTAATTGCCTAGCGTTAAATAGGTGGTGCCAGTATGTCCAGCCCCGCGTTCGAATTGGTTCATCTGTTTTATTGCCCGGCTCGATTGTCATATCTGGTATCAATCCCGCCTCTTGCCATTGAGTTAAATTTTCAGCAACGATACTTTCTACCTGTCGTTCACGAGCTAAATCTTCATCTGTAACGGAAGCAAAAAAGATTTCTTTCGTTTTTTTATCAAGGCTCTCCGCCCTAATCCACTGAATACAATACAAACGCTCCTGAAAAATATCATTCTCACGAGGCTTGAAATCTTGCTGTTCCCATCGCCTTAAATTATTTTGAGTGCTACCATCGATATTCTTGAAGTCGCCACGCAAGGTTTTAATTGGCGTCTGATAGTTTTTACCATCTAACGCATAAACCAACTTGCCATCTCGAACAGAACCTAACTCCGCCTGTTTCATTTCTTCAACAGACACCCCACTGACAATTTCAATATCAAAGCGTTGCTCTTCATGGCGGGGTATTAATTTTGCGACAGTATTACGTGTTTTAGAAATGACCCAACTTGGTGCCATAGGCACCATCCAACCAGTCTCAGGGCAACGGGTTTCCAAACAATACAAATAGGCTTTTGCCCGGTTACCCTGACTGTCGTGCTCAATACCCAGTTCGGTAATTTCCTTATCGACTGCTTCCGCGACTTGACGTTGGGCTTGTTCAATTTCGGCCCGTTTTTCCGGAGAAGCACCGATGATATTCAAGGCACCCCAGGTCAGCATGCAGGCAATCGGGTTCAAATCCGAGGCGTAGACATCACAACCCAGCCGGGCCGCTTCAAATGGAATGGAGCCGCCGCCACTGAAGGTATCGCCGACTTTGGGCCGGTGACCAAAACGCAGCATGCCCAGTTGTTCAACCAGCTCTTGGTGCGAATGGGCGTTGATGCCCAGATGGTGATAATAGGCGTTGACCGTCGGCCACACCGAGGCAAACAATTCGGTTTGATCCAGCTCTTCCGGGCGCTTACAGAGGGCAGCGCGAGCATCATAGCTGGATAAGGTGCGCAGCATTTGCCTATACAAATCCAGTTTGTCTGCATCACTAAGGTCGCGTTGCCAGCGAAGCGTCATACCTAACGCATCGGCATCAAATGGTGTTGTAGGATGGGCTGACGAAGGAAGCCCATCGTTCGCGATTGATGGGCTTCGTGCCTCAGCCCATCCTACCCCATTACCGGCTTTAAGCGTGTAGGTAAAATAACGCCAGGGATCATCCAATGCCAGGGTTTGCACAATCTGTTTGGGTTTAAAGGCATTATTCGCCAGGGCGCGTTTTGCCAAACCCTCTTCATCAAAAGCCAGCAGTTTTTCGTATATTTCCAGGTCTTTTTCGGCATCGTCTGTTGGGGGCAGCAAACAGCCCAATACAATCGCCCGCACCAAGATCAAGGGTTTGCGGCCTTTCCAGTAGGAACCCAACGCCGTCAGCGTTTGCCCTGCACCGGCCTTACGTTCGCGTTGCGCTTCAAACGAGACCTTTTGCACCGGAAACACCGATTCAATCAGTGCCGGGGTGTTTTGCAAGGCGAAAGGGGTAAGTTTGGTCATGAATGGTGTCTGAAAAGTCGTTAAAATTTACGGGTGATTAGCAAGCAATACGCTTCAACACTTCATAGATCAGCACAAGCCTCATCATCCTCGACAGAATCCCATTCGCTTAACCCAGCTTTTAAGTAGTTTTCAATAACCATGGCACCATGAAATACACCTAATACGTCGATCTGCTGCTGGTCTTTAATCAGATAAGCAATTCGATAATGCCCATACAGCAAGATGCGAATATCGCCTTCCGGTTCTGTTCTGTAGTGATAGCCGATTTCCGGAAAATCCTTGAGTATCTGGGCTTTTTTATAAATACCGACAACGACCTGACTGGCGGTTTTAGGGCTATCGATGGCAATGTAGGCGTGAATATTTTGCAGCCATTGTTCTGCCTCGTAAGTCCAGTTTATGCTTGCCATGACTGGATACGACGTTCAATTTCTTCGTTACTCAAGGTGCGTTTTTGGCGGGAATCCGCAAGGCCACGGTTAACCATGCATTCAAAGGCCAGTTCGCGCATGATTTCATCATAGGAAGCATCCAGCGGCTGACTGTTGATGACCTCAACCATTTGTTCTTTTACTGTGGGCATAGTGATTCTCCTGTTGTTTCAATGACTCGGGTAAAATTTACTCATTCAGGCTTGCAAATACTTGATTGATAACAGCGGCTGAAATGCGAAACTCCGAACAGTGTAAAACCCCAAAAACGGCTCGCGCCGAGGGGATCAAGCCTTGTTTTTTGGCGAGTCCGATAATCGCCGCGGTGCCAATCACGCGCAGACCTTTTTCCTTGGCGACGGCGCGACCGGCGCGTTCATCCATAATCAACAAAACCTTATCGGGATCACTCAAGCCGATATTGATACAGTCGGTTTCGCCGGGATCAAGATCGATCTCAAGTTGCGGTGCTATGGGCTCGGGCCATACCTTGATCCATTCGGCGGCCAGAGCTTGGGCTATGGCTTGTTCACCGGGCGAGGTTTTGCAGGGCAACACTTCCTGTTTGACCGATTCCGGCAGAAACACCACATCAAACAGCTTAGGCAGCCATTCTAGGCCATCCACGCCAGACCGATCAAGGGACTGTGGAGTCAATGATAACGGTGCGAACCATACGTTGTTAGGCCTGTTTCAACCATTGGTCCAAGGTGTCCATGTCTTCTTGGACTTCCTCAGCAGTTTGATTGACCACCGGAATGCCCAAGCGCGAGACGTGGGCGATGAAGTTGGCTAACGGCATGTCGGCTAATTTGGCCGAGCGAGCCAGGGATAATTCGCCGTCTTTAAACAAGGCGGTAGCCAAGGCTTTACGCACGCCGGGCATGTCGATGATGTTGGCGGACTTGAGCCCGATCATTAGGGAGTCCGGCTCGTTTCTGTTCATGACCAACACCATATCCTCATGCGCCATCCGCAACGCTTCACTGGGATTATTCTTTAAACCACTGACGTTGCCTGTTTTCATGGGTAGCTCTCATGGGAAAATTATATAGGTGCATTAGAGGCTCGATTGGGGTTGCAATTCAGCAAAATCAAACTAAGCAACGAGCACAAAATAAGTTCAGCAACTGTTGGTGCGAATTCATTCGCACTGTGCGGATAAATCCGCACCTACAACGAACACATTGCTCATGTTATTTCTTGATCATTCCTAACTGATGGCTATGTTCGCGTTAATAGTAGACGTCGCCCCGGCAGGGATTGCCGGGGTCCAGAAGCCATGGATGGCGCTGGACTTTCACATCCTTGTGACCTGGATTCGCTTACGCGGTCTAACGGCTCCGGCAATCCATGCCGGAATGACGGTGTTGATTTACTTTCAACTACTAACGCGAACATAGCCTAACTGATAGCGTCCTCGCTCAAAATCTTGCAGGCGGAATCCGTAATTTTAGGCTTGATAAACCTCATCATGACTACCAACATTGACCAAAACAATCTGTTTTTCGGTAATGATCATTTCCAGCGTAATCCGATAGCTGAGATTGATCGATACTGAATGCAACTCGGCCAGTTTGCCTTTAAGTGGATGAAGGCGCAGCGATGGATGATGCGGGTTTTGCGCCAACAGCAGCAAGGTTTTTTTGTACTGTTCTTTTAGTTCCGGGTGTTGTTTGGCAAAGCGGCTGGCGCGTTTTTTGTAGCTATCGGTAAAGATCAGGCTGTAGTTCATTCCGCGAATAATTCATCGACATGTTGATCGATGTCGTCCTTGGTGAATCGGCCTGCCGATAGGTCTTGCCGTGTTTCATACAGCGCCGCTTCCAGTTCCATTTCCCGCAGATAATGGTAATGTTCGATCTTCATCACCACGAAAGACTCTTTGCCGCGAACGGTGATGATGGCTTCAGGCTGATCGGCAAGGTTTTCTTCCAAACAGGCAATGCCTTTGGTTTTTAAATCGTTGGCTGTAATCATGGCTAAAACCTCAGAAGCGTACGGTTAACTATATGATTCAGAGCGTGGTACGTCAAGCTGTTGATTGAGCAGTGGCCGTGTCAATCAAAATCAAACAAGCTGTATGTGCCTTGCCAACTATCTTGTTCGGTTGATTGAACTTTGGCTGGAGTCTGACGCGGCGAGAAAAGTTGGTTTTGCGCGACATCACCCAACGCATGTCGTAAGGCCAGACGCCAGCCTTTGTGCCCGTCGTTGACGCCACCTGTCGTAATTGCAGTCATGCCAAATAACCACCAACGCTCTTCAGGACGTAAGGCCAACCAGTTGCGGACGGCAATAGGAACATGATCGAAGTCCATGCCTTCGATGGCCCAGGCTAAGACACAGAGTTCTTTGCCCAGCAAGCGATCTACCGGGTTTTCACCGACTTTCCAAGTGGCGGTTTTTAGATTACGTTCTTTAAGGCGGACGTTAAATGCCCGTTGCACTTCACCACGAATGGCGGTCCAGCGGGTGCGCTCCAGTATTACACGGGGGATTTCACTTTGCGATTGATCATGGGTTTGCATGCCCAGATTTTCGACAATGCTAACCGAGCCGGTATTGTTACGCGGTATTTCGACGACGAAGTGATGCGGATTGCTGGTAGCCGGTACGCCAAAACCCAGGGTTGGATGGACAATCGGCTGAGCGGCATCTTTCTTACGGGTGGCCATGGATTACGCTTCTTGAATCACGTCGCCCGGCTTTAATTGCATGCCGCTGATTTCTGCAAACTCTTTGAGGGCAAAGCCGTCGCCGAATTGGATACCACCGACGATATTGATGCTAACGTGTGATTGGTCGTCATTTAAGACTTTGCGCAGGCTTTCGATAGTCTCTTCAATGATTTGTGCGGTGATTTGCCGTTCGTAAAAGCGGATTTGCACGGTGTTTTCGCCTTCGCCGATCTGGATGCTGACACCTTTTAACAGGGTATTGGTTCTATCTCTAAAACGATTGATGACCGCGTAGACTTTTTCGGTGTTATCGAGATTGATGCGTTTGGTTTCCGGTAAGCGTGCCGGCTTGGTGTCATCGATTAGCACTCGATCATCGCCCGTAGCGGGAATGCTGAACTCTTGGCTTTTATTCGCTTCGCCTGCTTTTGCAAACACCAGTAAACGGTAAGCATCGGCACCAATTTCAAAGGGCGCTTCGTAACGCGTGCCTTCTTTGGGATTGCTGCCGTTAAGGGTGTAATAGAGCTCTGCTTGGGGTACACATTTTAGTTCGACCCGGCGTTTATCGGCCGCAGCACGCACTTCATGGCGGATGATAAGGTCGGCCACCCATCGCTTGGGTTCACCGATCTCATGTTGGCCCTCACTGTCAACGGCGAGGAAATACAGGGTTGCGGCGGTGGTAGCGAAATTATCCAAGTCATCTACTACGGGGTCGGTGGTCGAGACCTTAGGTGTGTGGGAATAATGGACAATCGGACTGGCGCCGCAGTTGCGAGGCGTCAAGGTCAGAATGGCTTCGCCGGTTTCTTTGTGGGTGCTCTGCGGTGCAATATTGAGGGTGGTTTTGTCCTTGGGGAATGGGCCTTTTTCGATATAGCCGTCTTCGCCTTGCCGCCAGCGGCCTTGTTTCAGGGCTTCGGCTTTGAGCATGTCCATACCTGCACTACCGGGCATCCAGGGCCATTCCGGGTTGTTTTTGGCGCGCATTTGCACGTCTTTCCAAGGGGTGCGACGTTCGCGTTCCGGCCACAAGTAAACTTCGGCTTGCGCGAGATAGTTGTTGATGTCGTTTTTGACATCCAGTGCCAGTTTGTAATTGGCGCGGGGACTGGCGAGTAATTCTTCGATTTGCTTTTCCGCCGACTGATCGCCGGTGCCGACCTTGAGGCCGTTATCAATGGTGACCATCAACAACACTTCTTCGCCGGTGCTTTCGTCAACACCGGGGAAATAGATACGGTTGTAGGCAGCTGACAAAGCTTTCATGAAACGTTGCTCGCCGTCTTCCTGACGTTCTCGGGCTTCTTCAAACAGGGTGTCGCCATCTCTCAGATGTTTGACGATCTGTTCGATGGCATACAGCTCGCGCAAGCGTTCTTCAACGACTTCGGCAAAATGGCTGTCCTGACCGGATAACACCAGCAGATTGTTTTTTTCCTGCTGAAACAGATAAAAATTATTGAGCTGCTGAGGTGGCAATTTTCCATCCGGACGCACGACGATCAGCACTCTGGGGCCGGTTAGGCGGATTTCATCGAGCATGGGTAATACTTTGAGCTCTTGAAAGGCGGCTTTGCTAACCGGTTGCAATATGCCGGTTAAACGGTTGATCAAGGCTTGATCGATTTTGGGTTGCGGTATATCGCGCGCATTACGCTCAATTTTACGGGAAAGATTTTCGGTGTCTTTGATAAAGTAGCGCTGTTCTTCGCGGTGCAGGTACCAGGCGTGTTCTTTGAGCTTTTCCAATGCGGTCAAGAATTCATCAGGCTTGCGATTCGGAGCAGCCAGAAATTCGATGATTTCGCCTTCGGTTAAACCGATACGGCCGCCGACGGCTCGGGATAGCGACGATGCCAATAAGAGTGTGCTGACTTGAGTGGCCGCATCACTGGACAAATCGTTATCGATGGACTCGGCAACAGCACTGCCGCCATCGGCGATGTCATGACTCATCGCCGGTTGCAAAGCGGGGGCAATGCGGTTGATTTCGTCTTTAACATCCATAGCGTTGATATTGAGATGCTGGGAGCCAATCAGGAAGACATCATCCAGCGCTCGATCTTCAACGCTTTTAAGGAGGCGGGCGGCAAACTGCATCAATCCGCGTGTTTGCCGAAAGCCTTCGTTTTCTTTAAACAAAGCCACCTGATGTTTGAAGGCCGGGTGAAACGGGTAAGTCTCTCGCACTTGCTCGGCGATTTGTTCAATACTGGTCGCGGTAATATAGCCGCCATCCGTTGCTGCCTTGATGCGTTGCGCGTATTCTTCGGCGATATCATTAATGACGGTGTCATCCGGCAAACTGAGTATCAGCCGTTTTTTGAGAATTTCATAAATCTCGTTACCGGCCAACTGAACAGGGGTAATCGTTTTGGCTTGACGACGGGTTTCCTGTTGGAGATTGGCAATCGCCTCGGTCAGGGCTTTGGTTTGTGAGGTGTAGCTTCCGGACAGGTTGGCAATGACAATACAGCAGTTATCCAGTTCCAGTGCCGCACTGAGCAAACAACTGATAGTGTAAGTCACTCTGTTGGCCAGGGTACCCTCGCCAAAAGCGATCGTGGCCGCATTGTCCAGATAAGGCGGTAATTCGTCGATCATGATCAACGTTGGCTCATTGCCGATGATTTCTTTCCATTTGGCTTGATCGACGCTTTTTGGGCCGTCGATCCAATAAGGCTTAATGGCTTCTGCCTGGCCTAACTGGTTAGCTATCTCACCCCAGATAAAGTTATCGGGATTGTTGCGACCGTTGAAAGCAGCGATACGGGCTTTGCCAAAGCTGATACGAGAAGTTAGATCGTTGGGGAGAATTTGGGAACGGAGTTCGGGATGTCGTGCCAGCAGACCCAAGGCAATCATCATGTGAGTTTTACCACCGCCCATCGCTTGCGTCAGTTCAAAAACCGCCTGGTCGGATTGCCCGGATAAGCGCAGCATGCCTTCACGAAACAACTGATCCATGCCCTGTGTGATGAAGTTTCTGGCGAAGAACTCGTTTCCATCACCCTCATCTTTAATCAGATCAGACAGATTTTCTATTGATTGACTCATCCGGTAATCCCGAATGATTGGATTGAATACGCAAGCCTGTTTGACGGTTTTGATCATGCTCCCTGGTCCTTTAGTGTGATAGCGGCTGAGTTTTAACGTGCAATCGATTAGTGGTAATAAACAGCTTATTTTGACATCAGGAAGCTGATTTGTCTTATATTTAGGGGGATTTGTCCTCGCGGTTGGGACTTTAAACACACCAAGGCCCGATCCGATTTCAGAATGAGAACAGTCAAGATAAGTGAACGCAATCGAATAACCGGCCCGCTTCGAAGACTTTTGCTGCAAGGTCAATTGCAAAACCAAGGATAGGCAGAGAAATACACGCCCCAAGAAAATCCGCTAAATAGCCAACCCTATTTTAACCTCCCGCATATTCAGTCTATAGCCCTTGTGCTGATCACTATAGCCATTATTCGAATCCGTACAAGCACTTTCGACTTAAGCATGGCTTGACAATTGAGCTTCAAGCGTCAGTAAAAAACCTTAAGATAAGGAGAGTGCACTCTCCTTGTCTTGCATCGATAAACCTCACTTTTCGTTGACCCAAGATGAACACTTAGAGTAAAAATTATCCGCCACCGATGCGTTAGAAGTTGAACTGTTCAAATTGACCAGAATAAGCAGAGCCCGCCTGGGCGCGTGGATTGAAACTGCGCCAAACTCGCCGCCGACACAATGCTTACAGGCAAAATAAGGCCTCGCCTATTGACGCACCCTAAAACCGTGGCGTAATGCGGATCTCCGAAAACGGTCGTGGTGCGTGGCCTGTCAGTGTGACCGAGGGAGTGTCTTGATCGGCTTTACGCAACTCTGCCGCCATATCGACCAAGCTTTTTAAGGTTTCCTCAGCCAGTTTCTTTTCATTAAGCGTCATTTTATACGGTGACAGTGTTGCCGTTTGTGTTAGAAATGTTTGCCATGTGACAGATTGGTTGGCATCAAGATCATCCAACTCGAGATCAAGCTGGGCCAGGAAGTTACGTAATCGAATCTTACGGTGATTGTCCCAGCCCTTCCCTTCAATGAATCTGTCGATCAGTCGTTGCGCTGCATTCTCACCGGCGTTGCCCAACGCTTGAATGATTTCTTCCGACATATTCAAATTGAGTCCGCCTTCATTTTCCGACTGACTGATCTGAACAATCCGGTCGCGGTAGCCGGGATAAGGAAATTGAATCTCATCTCGCCAATTTTGCATGGTTTCTATGACTGTCTTTAGGAAATTGAAGAGTCCGGCCATTCCTGTTTCTGTAGGCGATTGCCAGTGTCGTTGCAAGCCTTGATCGTTTCCGGTTGCCAGAAAGACGCGCCATTTTTCAAACCCCGGTTTTGGCGGAGAATCGGGGTTGTCGTCGGTCGCATCCGGATGTTTTTCTTTCAGATTAATGGCAAATGTCGGATGTTGCGGCAAAAAGGTGTCAAAAAAATGCAACGGCATGTTACTGGAAATACCGCCATCGGAAAACCACACTTTTGAGACAGGAAGGGGAAGGGGCTGCTGATCTTTATTCTCTTTGTTGTATTTCCTGACGGTGTTGACAGCTTCAAGTGTCGAATCAACGGCGTAAAGAGGGACTGCCGAGAGAAGGAGCGGAAACGACAAGCTCATCCGAACGGCAATAACAATCGGCCATTGATCTGCTTCAGGCAAAGGATAAAGAGAACGGCTGGGTGTCGTCGGGTCATAGGCCCCTTTACTGGCACCACGAACTTTCAATAGCGCAATCACCTCCTTCGGAAATAACCGACCCCATTCATCCGGGTCAAAGTAATACTCCTTTTCATCTCGAATAAACGGAATTCGATAGGGCATCTTTCGGCTGACAGCAGAGGTCATTGCCTCGAAATTGATCACTCGATCTTTCGCTGCAGGGATTGCGGCGCTCTGAATCCGGGAACCGCGCCATAGGTCGCCAAAGGTCAGCGGGGAATCGGTCGGTTCCAGTCCGGCTAATTCATTGAAATAACCCGTCAACCAATTCGTTAACGCATCCGGATCCGTTGAGCCAACCGCGTTCAAACCGCTACAAAAGCCGAAACCATTCTCAACTAAGCCGCTCACCATTGATCGGGTAAAAAAGACCAGGATAGCCACCAGGACGACAAAGCTTGTTAATAGGGTTACCAGTGTCAAGCTGCCGACTTCCAGACTGAAGACCAAGACCGGGATCGTCAGGGTACTAACCAACCCTGTCACGATAGCGGTCCAGGCAATACCGAGTAGAAACCAGAGTATTAGAGTTCGGAGCAACATTTTATTATTCTTAGTTTTGCCCCTGAACCCATAGCGGATTCCCAATGTAGTGATAATCCAGCCCCCCATTACCGCTAAGGCACCGTAATAAGCACCAGCCGGGTTGCCTGCCGTTAATCCGAAAAATATCGACCACAACAAAAGCGTGCCTAGCGCCAATCCGAACACTAAGACCAAAGGAAAATGGCGTGCCATCTGGAAAACGGTTTCCAGAGCGGCTAATCCCGGCAGCTTAACATTCAGGGCATTCAGTAAAACCGTGAAGTGCGGCCTAAGCCGGGAAGTCGGTTGAAACAGACTCAATAAGCGCGAGCGTTTGCCCCCCTCTACTATGACTGTCTCGCCCAGAATCTCGGGTAATTTTTTCAATTGGATGAAGCCGGCATCGGTATGTTGAGTATGACGCCGAAACTCGGCTGCTGCAGCCCCCGCTGCTGCAATCGCTCCGGCCGAGGTGCCGCCTATATTTTTGAGCCGATAGTGTTCGGCTAGCTTGCCGATCAACTTTGGGTAAATGACGCCACTGGTTATGCCACCTTTCATGATCAGATCACAAACAGCGTCTGGGCTTGTATAAGAGTTTGAAGTCGCCATTGCACGTTTCCCCTTTATTGAATGATTGTTAGCGAGTCCGCCTGGTTAACGCGTCCATTTCGCTGAAATTCCTGCCGATAATGCATCACCCCATCATGCCAGGAAGTCGATCATTTTGTGAACACTTTCCGAACACGCTGCGCGTAAACTGCCAAAGCTAATGGAGCTCAGACCTCAAAGCCTCTTCAGAAAATGCGGATTGGCTTTGGGTGGAGTTGTCGAACCGAATATCAAAGTCAGATCTTCATACAGCACAACATTGACAGAGTGAGTCTTGCTGGGGCCGGTGACTTGATAGTTGAGCACATTTAAACCGTTCGCTGCTTTGACATGCCAATTTTTCTTCAGGACTTTTTTCTGAATGGCCGCCCAGTTGGCGCTGTCTGGTTCGTTGGCCAAGGCATAGTCCTGAAAGATGCCGGGCGTCATCAGCGCTACGCCTTCTTGGACGACATGGACTCGGGCTTTGGCTTGATTGGTTTTGAGGGTGCCGGTTTGTATGCCTTGCTGCAGCCAATGAAAAAAGACGTCCACCGGATCGGTGGGTTCTGCACTGCCTTTGGCTGCGGTGCTGGACTGCGGTTTTGTCGGGCTGTCTTTAACCGGCGGTTGAGTCTTTGACTTTAGCGTTCGGGTTAGTGCAAGGTTTACTTTGGCTGAGTTGTCATCCCGGTCTTGCGTCAGTGCCGGCAGAACGTTCAACAGCGCTGCCCGGTCGTGTTCTTCCGGCATCGGATCCTGACTTTGCTGACGGACGGGTTGGAGGGGATCTGGCTCAATGGGGCTTGTTATAGCGCTGGGAGCTTGCCGCATGTTCTCTGAACCCTCCTCTTCGGCTGTTTCGATAGGCACAATGCGCCCGTCAAAGGGCTCAGGCCTGCGCTCCGGATGCGGCCATAGTTTAGCAACGGGGATTTTGATCAGCGTCAATTGATGAATCCAGCCTTCGCCTTCTATGCGGGCGGTCCAGATGGCCTTGTCGCCGCAGGGCACAAGAAGCGCATGTTCCTGGAGCAGATCGAATAGTCGGCCGTTTTTGGCAGGTATACCGGTATGGCCTTCTTGGGTCAAATGGTCGCGGATGGCGTCGACGGTGCGCTTGCTGACCAGCCAGCAATGGTTATCCTGGATCCAGCCGGCCGCGCCGTTTCGGTTGAGGGGTAATTCGCCTTCCTGCAATAAATGCCGTAACGCAGTGAGCATTTTTTCATGGAGCGGGATGGTTTTAACGGTGGGCATGCGGCTGCCGTCTGCCCCCAGATTGGCGGCAACCGATTGGCTGTCGGCCATTCGGATGATCTCGCCGATCGCCCCGGCCTGGTCATGATCGCCGCAGAGACTGGCCAGCCATCTTGCCAAGATGATCCGGTCTTGGCTCAGCCAGGTCATGCCGTGGTCGGGAATGATGTGATGGATCAATAAGGGCGTGGCGTGTTCATGCAGACGGTACTGTCTTTTTGGGTTAAATTCACTGCGGTAGGCAAGGCCGTGTTCATCCATGAAGTGCCGCCAGGGCTGCCAGGTCTGTTCCTGGTGGTTTGACGTATACAGCGTCACGGTCTGATCGACGGCAACTTTGGCAAGGTCATGGCAAAGCGCGGCTAAAAACACGGCATAGGTCCAACTGTCCTGGTGGGCGGCGATGTCTTCGGCACCGCCGGTTTCCGAGAGTAAATAGGCGCGTCGGATTTTCAGGGCAATGACACAGACTTCCAGGGTATGGGTCAGCAGGCCGCCGAGTCCGGCATGATGATGAACTTCCGATGCGGGTAATTGCTGAACAAAACGGGCAAAGTTGCGCAGGGGAATGCTATAAAAGTGCGTGAAATGGTGCTTGGAAACACCGGCAAGTTCATCGAGTTGAGCCAGCAGGCTGGCATGCGGCGCCAATAAGGCTTCGGCCGATTGTATCGGCACCAGACCCGGCACGGCATTCAGGGAAGCCGAGGGCTGCGTCTTGGCCGGGGTAACGGTGGTTTTTAGGGGCCACCCGAGTTTCAACATCATCAAGCCTGGGTTGCTACGCACGGGGTTGAAACCTGTGCTAAATTGCGTACGGAGTGATTCGCTTGCGGGGTGTTGCTCATCCGGTGGTCTGGCCTCGTGGCCCGTAAGGCGGCGAACCATTGGCCGGTTTTCGATTGCACAGATGATGATAAGCCGGTGCTTTGCGGTGCTTCCAGGCAAAATGCTAAATCACGCGGTTAGGGTTTTTGGGAGTAGCGATGGCTTGTAGTGATGTTTAAGCAAAACCCGAGGCTTCCTGTTGAGGTGGTCATTGAAATCCCCCGCGGCAGTTTTTTAAAACGGGGTTCAACCGGGCAACTGGATTTTATCTCGCCCCTGCCCTGCCCGTTTAACTATGGCTCGATTCCGGCTTATATCGGCCTGGAGGGCGATCTGCTCGATGCGGTGGTCCTCGGTCCGCGTTTAGCCTTGGGGACCACGTTGACGGCTTATGCCTGGGGGGCGATTGGTGTGTATGACCGGGGCTTGTATGATGACAAACTGATTTGTAGCCTCACCCCGATTTCACCGTGGCAACAACGGGGATTGCTGCTGTTTTTTAGCTGTTATGCACAAGCCAAACGGCTACTCAATGCCTTCAGAGGCCGCCGGGGTCGGCACGGTTGCGCCGGCTGGGGCGATGCAGCTGCGGCGATCGCCAAAGCCACGCCGCGCGCCGATGTGGAATGGTACGGTCCTTCGGTGCCGTTCTGAAGGTTTACGGTTGTTAAACTTAAATGGCCACGAGATGCTTGGAGGATCGGTTGGCAACACTGGTCGGCACCAATTAAGCATAGCGCTAACCCAAGCTGGCATTATAATCGTCCGCACCCTAAAGGTTTCTTAGCCAGGAAAAACACCGCGCCGGAACAATCGGTGCATATTCATTGGCACCGAGGGTTAGCACCAACCGGGCAGCGGTTTATCATCAAGCCCCTGCCGTTCCCTTTAAATTCAGCAAGGATACTCTCAACATGACGGCTTACAAATGGCAGTTCGCAGCGCGTTTTCGCTCTCATGCCTTTGGGTGGCGGTCGGATAAACCGATACAACGCATTAAGGAAGCCCTGTCCGAAATTAAGCGGATGGCGAAGCAAGATCCGGCCTTAGCCGCTGCAGGCGCTGTGCTTTTTTTAGAAAAAATCTCTCCGGCCCTTGAACAGGTTGATAGTTCTTCCGGCGCGATCGGCGCCTCGGTTAACCGTGCTATTGATAGCTTGGTACCTCTCATTGCCAAAGCGCCTGTAGCCCCCTCGGTCAGACAACAATGGCTGCAACGCTTGTGGCTGGCGTTGCAGGCTGACGCAATACCGTACATTGAGGCATTGGGCGATGCCTGGGGTGAGCTGTGCGCCAACCCTGAGTGTGCCAGCCAATGGGCTGATGAATTCAGGCCGGCTGTGGAGCAGGTATTGCAGGCATCCGGTTATGCGTATTTTAAGGGATCAAGTGCTTACTTCTCTTCTCTGTATGCCGCCGGTCGGTTCGATGAATTATTGGCCCTGTTGGACAATCCCACTTTCAGCGGCTGGTGGTATCGTCAATGGGGGGTTCGGGCATTGCTGGCTCTGGATAGAAAAGCCGACGCTTTACACTACGCTGAAGCAAGTAAGAAGATCATCAATACACCTCTATCGGACGTTGCTAAGGTGTGTGAAGCCATTTTGATAGCGTCAGGTCTTTATGAAGAAGCCTACAACCGCTATGCACTGGAGGCCAACTCAGGCACCACCCATCTGGCGACGTTTCGAGCACTCGTCAAAAAGTATCCGCATAAACCGGCAGCGGACATACTGGAAGATCTGGTGGCCAGTGAGCCCAACTCGGAAGGAAAATGGTTTGCTGCGGCCAAGGACGCCGGCTTGTTCGATAGGGCAATCGAGTTAGTCAACAAGAGCCCCACCGACCCACGAACGCTGATTAGAGCAAGCCGAGACTCTGCTGAAAAACAGGCGCAATTTGCTGTGTCTGCTGGAATGGCGGCGCTCCGTTGGATGGCACGGGGTTATGGTTATCAAATGACCACCGGCGATGTGCTCGAAGCTTACACGTCGGTTTTAAATGCGGCTCGCTTTGCAGGTATACCAGAAGCACAAATAAACGCTCAAATTCGCGAGGTGATGAGCGAAGAAGATGCCGGCAATCATAGTATTCTGGCAACATTAAGGGATAGGTTAATTGAAGCAAGCAACTGAGAGGCATATCCGTCCGGGAGGAAACTAGCGCCGATTATGATGCCAATCTGCCACGTTAAACTGTTCAAAAGCAGCCATTGGCCATGAGCGAATTTTTGATTTCTGATCGTCGCCTGGCGACCCATTTTTGACACTCGCGCTTCTCCAAACCGGCCATTCGGCCGAAGCCATATTCTGGGATTGAAGGACTACAAAGCTGCCGTTGGCGACCTCAACCTATCGGCCACAAAGTCGCCGTTCAACCTAAATGTTTTAATGTCTGCTTAGGCACGAATAGCGTTAATCGGGCAAAAATAGCTCCGCGTAGGTGTGTGAGTTTACAAACCACACCAATCACAAACGATAGGTTCGCGCCGTTTACTGTATCCTACGGCCCTTATTGGTGCCAACATTTTAATCAGAGACCTTGTAACTAACATGTAACTTGACCTGGCTCACATAACGGGATAAAAGTTACGTGCCAATAAGGAACTGAAGGCTTACAAGTGACGATTTAAGCCATAGGAGTTTACTCATTGAAAACGGCCAAAGACAAAAAATCAAAGATATGCCTCAACAGCAAGCATTCGGGAAAAATTTTTTTCTAGCGCTAACGAAACAAGGAATATATACATGCGTTTTAACTATATTGCTATAGCTCTTTCACTGACTGTCTCTACCTTCGATGCTCAAGCGAGCTTGGTCAGCTTCACTTCTAATGGTGTTGATTTGGTCTATAGCAGTATCAATAACGTGACCTGGACGGCCGATGCCAACTTATTGGGTACAATGATAAGCGACCAGGGCTATAGCAATGTTGTCAATGCCATTATCGCTGCCAGCCCTACCATTCACGATACACCTAACTATTATGACGGCGCCAAAAATAATGCCGATGGTGCAAATTATCGACCATATTCAGGAGTTTACACGATCTCATTCGGAGATTTTAACAGCTACGAATTAGGAGTTACCAGTTGGTTCGGAGCAAAAGCCTTCGCCATCTATCTTAATAGCATAAATTATGCTGGATCGAACATATGGACTTTACCTAGTGTTGGTGCCAATCCACAATTTGGTTACAACCAAATTGACAGTGACTTCGGTAGTTTGTTCTACAGGGAACTGAGCACTAACGCAGGTAATAATATAGCTGAAAATAGCAATTTCAATAATGAGCAAGCCTCTGAATACTGGCTGGATACGGAGTACGAGCCTTTTGCGTATGCTGCGTGGTACTTTAGTACAAAAGATGGCTCCCAGTTTTATTATCCTAAGGATTATATTGGCTACGCGTGGGTAACCAGTCCTGGCAATATTGCCGTCGTGCCCGCACCTAGCGCGATTTGGATGATGGGCATCAGTCTATTAGGTTTATTTAACCTTTGGCGGCGCAAACAATGAGTTAATCCCTATAAATTATTTGGCCCTCAGAGTGTTACGCAAATATTGCAGCCATTAAAGCCTACATCAGCAGTTTGTTTAGTTTCTTTCAGTTTATCTTGCCTGGGTCTGCAATCCGAAGCTGAGCAGACACTCAAAACCCCACCCGATCAGGCAGATTAGGGTCGCCAGGTGACTGTCTTCTCTTCAGATTGATCGCCGAAAAGCTGTCATTGAATTCCGATTCCTGAAAGCGGCCATTCGTCACCGAGTTCAATCGACCCATTTTTGTCACTCGCGCTTCTCCAAAGCAGCCAGTCGGTCAAATCCAGATTTTGAAATTGGAGGACTGCAAAGCAGTCGTTGGCGACTTCAACCAATCGGCCAACAAGAGTCATTGAATGCACTCAAATCCTAAGGATTTGAGTGGCTGATATTATATCCTAAGAAGTCATTCATATTTTGATCCTCACCCGCACTGAATCAGCATTACAGGATTTATTCACCTTACCCCAGTCTACAATTTCCTTTTATTTGATCGAGAATAACCAGTTGTTTCCCGCATAACCTAAACTGTAGAGCCAATAAATTTGCTGCTACTGTTGAGGTATCATGAAATCATCGCGTCTATTTACGCTACTGCCCGTCAGTCTATTGCTCGCTGTAAACCTTCCTCTTTGCCATGCGGCAGAACTCAGTCGTGAACAAATCATCGAGATAATTTCCAGCGCCGATAATCAACCGCCCAAACTGACCAACAAAGATCTGTCCGGACTGGATTTATCAGGGGTTGACTTTAAAGGCGCAGATTTGTTTTCCGCCAACCTGGACGATTGCAATCTCGATAACGCCAATCTGCATGGCGCCAATCTAAACCGGGCGCAACTGCGTAATGCCAAGTTAAGAAAAGCCGATCTATCAGGTGCGAGTTTGTATGCCGTGGCGCTCGAAAATGCAGACTTGTCAGAAGCGAATCTGACCAACAGCCGTATTATCGGGTTGCTGAATGGTGTCAATCTGAGCAATGCCCGCCTCAACAATGCCGATCTCGGAGCGGATATGACTAATCAAGGTATGGCCCCGGCAAGAGTGGAAATGAACAACGCCTTATTGAAGGGAGCGGATCTGAGCGGTGTTAGTTTTACTCATGCCATCCTATCGTACGCGAAACTGCAAAATGCCAATCTGCATAAAGCACGTTTGCAGTGGGCGGATTTGTCCGGGGCCAATATGAGTGGCTCTGAGGTCTCTGAAGCTGATTTTCGCCATGCCAATCTGGACGGTCTCAATTTAAACAACGTCAAAGGACTCGCCTCTGCGCTGGGTTTGCAAAAAGAAAACTAGGCCTCAACTAGGTTCTTGGAGTAAGTCAAGAACCTTGTCAGCTTAGAACGAGTTGACCAAAGCAAATGAAATTTATGGGTTATTGAGACTCAACCCTAAGGCTGGTTATCCGGCTTAAAGAGTCAAGTGGTGAAGTAGTTTTCGATAAGGATAGAGGTCGGCCTGGTTGGCAGGTTCTGTCTTTGTCTCTTAACATTGCATTTACGGCTATCTGATAAAAAACGACTGTTTCGCGAAAGGTAATTAAACACGTATTACTCGATTTCGAATCAGGATTAACGTTAAGAAAAAAAAGGCATATAATCCCAACACAGGCCTCCCTTATTTAAAGTGAGGTCTTTGCCATGAAGGAGAATCACTATGAACAAGAAGATAATTGTTGCGTTACTGGTGTCTCTATTTGCTGCTCCTGGCGTCTACGCCGAAGCCGAACAGCACAAAGGGGCTATCGATAACTGCGTGAAATCCGCACTTGACGGTCATCCTGGCGATGTTATTACGTTGAGAGCTGAAACGGAAGGAGGCAAGCCCCAATATGAATTGGATATTCACGGAAAGGACGGTAAGCATTGGGAAGTCGAGTGCGATGCCGTTAGCGGCAAAATAATTGAAACCGAACGAGAAGTCGCTGTCGACGACCCAGAGTTTACCTCGAAAGCCAAGGTAAGATTAGATGCCGCAATCAAAACCGCATTGGATAAATATCCCGGCAACATTATGAAAATCGAATATGAAATCGAAGGAGAGGCTGGCGTAGCCTATGAGTTCGACATTAAGTCTGCCGATGGCAAGATGCTCGAAGTAGAAGTCGATGCCATTACCGGCAAGCTTAGCGATCCGGAGCAAGTGATTTATCAAATCGGATTGGATTGATTCCACGGTATCATTTCTAAAAGCCTGTTTCACTAAACACTTGAAACAGGCTTATTGGCCTGATAAAGCCTTTTTCACGTCCCTATAAGTTTTCGCTAAAGCGCGCGGTTTGTTATTGCCAAAATGAAATAAGCGAGATTTCACCCAAATTTTAAGTCAATTAATGCAGAAAAAACGCTACCGAGAAAAAGTTTACAAGACGTTTTTCACCGGACACTGTATCTTGACTACGGGAAATATTCCCATTGCAATGTAAAATTGCCCCTGTTAGATTCATTTACCCAGCAATCTCCCCGTTAAATTTACGTTGTTTCTTCAAATTTTAGCCGTTTTCCTATGTCGAACAATCAGATTGATTCTTAACGTCTTTCTGTTTTTACTGATCCCAACATTTGCTTATTCCGCGCAACCTTTGGATAAGAAAATTCAAATCCCGAGTCAATCGGCTGCTCCTCTACCCGCCGATCAGCAAAACATAATCAGCGCTTTTGAGGCGCTCAAAAAACTTGATCCCGACCTTCGCGCAGTGCTTGGCAATGCCGTCTCCGCTTTGAAAAAAGGTATCGAAGACGGACCTCCGTTCATGATTGAGGAACGCCGGGGGCGCATGGAACGTTTGGAAAAATTGCTGAGCGAGCCGAATGCCGATCTTCCGGAGCTATTTCGCCGCACAGTCGAAGCATATCGGGTTGAGCTCGATTTTGCTCATTCTATCGACACCTATCGTGCGCTGCTGAAAACCCAAAAAGGAGAACGCTTAGTCGACTTTCTCAGTATTGGTCGTTTGGCGCTGTATTATCAAACGCTTGATGGGCGTGAATCGGGACTTTGGCGCAATGATACACGCCAATGGCAACGCCTTTCCGGAGAGGGCAATGAAGCGATCGCCCAAGGCTTGCGTGCAGCGCGTAAACTGGATCCACCGCTATTGATTTCACTCCCGCTGCCAGGGCCAAAAACGCCATGAACCCCTTACTTTTTTTAGTCTGTTGGTTTCTGTGGCTTTTAAGCGGATTTGTTATGCCTTTGGCCCAAGCCGCGTCATCCGAAAACCATGCGGCAAAGCTGCCTGCTAAAATTGAGGCCGGTTTTAACGAAGAACTTGCAAAAAAGGACGCTTTGTTTGCGGCTATTCGCGAAGGGGCTGCGGATCTCAAGCCGCTGTACCATCCTCTTTTTTTATCCGGCGATTCGGCAAGTCAACGCGCGCTTATCGAGCGTCTGGCGGACAGTCGTCATATGCCTAGCGCCGCCGAACTGGAACAGCTGTTCGCCAGTCTGCACCAGCAGCTTGATGCTTCAGGGCGCATAGCCTTTGTGCGCGCTCCGGTATATGAGCCCAGCGGGACCGCATCTGAAAAAGAGGTGCTCCGGCTCGGCGGCTTCACGTTCATCGCTGATGGTCGTTATTTGGCGTATTCGCCCGAAATCGACCGCTTAGTCGAATTACCCCGCCAACCCGGTGGGAACCTGCTTGAAATGGCGCGGGAGTTTACTCAAACTGACTCGTCAGTTATTGCGCCGGTAGCCATCGATCCATCCGGTGGGCAAACATTGCAGTTATTGGTGCAAATACCGAATTTGCGCGAACGCATAGCTCAAGGTGGTATGGTCGGTTATTTGATCCTGGTTTTGGCAGGATTCACTTATGTACTTTGCGGATTCCGTTTCGTGGATTTGAGCCTGACCGGCAAACGTATCAAGCTTCAGCTGCAATCGCCCGAACTGAGACCGGATAACCCACTGGGCCGGATTCTAATGCGATTTGAACAGCAGACGGCAAGTGACGAAGAAGCGTTGTATTTAACCGTTGAAGAAGCATTAAATGATGAGCGGGGCAAGTTGGAGCGCGCCTTGCCGTTCTTGAAACTGGTCGCTGCGATTGCGCCAATGCTGGGTTTGCTCGGCACGGTGACCGGCATGATAGAAACGTTCCAGGCCATTGCTCTTCACGGCTCGGGCGATCCGAAATTGATGTCGGGCGGCATCTCTCAAGCGCTGGTTACTACTGTCCAAGGACTGGTTACAGCGATCCCTATTTTACTGTTGCATAGTCTTTTGGTCGGCAAGTGTCAGAATCTCGGTAATTTGTTGGAGACTCATGCGGCAGCCGCTCTCGCAACACGTCTCGATAAGCGCCATGCGGGAAGCGGCAGTGCCCAGCCTCCAAGAACTTAGCAGGTAAATCAATGAACGGCCATTTTTTCGAAACTGTGATTGTTTGGCTTCAGTACGCCGAACAGCGCATTGAAGAATTAATCGCGATGGGTGGGCCGGTGATGTGGCCTTTACTGGCCGTTTCATTGCTATTGTGGACCTTGATTTTGGAACGCTACTTTTATTTGCTCCACGTTTTTCCTGTTTACATCAAGGACAGCCTTCCCACATTGCGCTCCTCTGCGGATAAGATTATCGAGACAGCTCAAATCATTTTTCTGCTGCGGCGTCATCTTCGCTTAATCAAAACACTGTCTGGAATTTTGCCGATGCTGGGCTTGTTAGGAACCGTTACCGGTATCGTCGAAACGTTCGACTTGATTCGCCTATTTGGCAGCGCTGAACCCCGAATCGTCGCACGCGGAGTATCCCAAGCGCTCATCACGACCATGGCGGGCCTGGTCTTAGGCTTATTCGGCGTGGCTGTAGGCTATGACCTAAAGCGAAGAGCTAATACAGGCGAACGCCGCTTCAGGAGTCAGACCCGCAGTCATGAATAGAAAAAACCTGTTTAAAAGCCGGAGCGATCTCGGCGAGGATAATTCCGAAACGATCAACATGACGCCGCTGATCGACATGGTATTTATTCTATTGATTTTTTTTCTGGTCACGAGTTCGTTTATCCGTGAATCGGCCGTCGCGGTCCAACGCCCGAAAGCGGCCACTGCCATGACTCAGACAAATACCGAACTCATCGTCACAATTAGTATGGACGAACAAATCTGGCTCAACAATACTGCTGTCGATATCCGCTTCCTGCGCGCCCAGATTGAACAGCAAGGGCTTGCGGGACCGAACCGATCGGCAGTTATTTTGGCAGACACCAAGACCAGTACCGGCTTATTGATTAACGTAATGGATCAATTGCGACTGGCCGGTTTAGTCAATATCTCGGTGGCGGCTAGTACACTTACTGATCCTGGATGAAACAGATAAATGCCGATGCTCCCATTTATTCGGGCTTGGTGTTGCTCGGAGCTTTTGCCGCGGCTTTGCTCATCAATCTGGCCTTGCTGTTATTGATTGGCGCGTTAATCAGCCAGCGAGAAGCGGTGCTGGTTTCACAAACAAAACCGCAACCGATCGAATTCATTCGCATTACCCCAAAACCTCCGGAACAAAAGACTGTACTTCAACCAAAGCAAAATAAAGTGGTCGATAGCGCGCCAACACAAAAACCCAAAGACAAGTCTGCCTTGCCAACGCCGGTTAAACAGCTTAAAGCGATAAAGTCAAAACCCGTTACCAAAAAACAGCAATTCTCAATTTAGGCAGATCACCCTAAGTGCTTTCATCGGGGAATAGGGATATTCAAACCATCAAGCATAAATTCCATCAAATGTTGCCAGCTATCAAAACAAACATAACGAGTGAGCGCCCTTAAATCGTTAAAAAACGTCTTCCGACTGGGCAATTCTTCACGCAGCAATCGATAACATTGA
>Ga0208244_100636_pt1 | contig 29570 bp, 21 predicted proteins | sample SubbioCR12Aug_5A_FD_184828 | JGI IMG/M metagenome (GOLD analysis project Ga0208244, IMG submission 184828) | Serpentinite rock and fluid subsurface biosphere microbial communities from McLaughlin Reserve, California, USA - CR12Aug_5A (SPAdes) | ecosystem: Environmental > Terrestrial > Deep...
AGCTGGCTCCGCCGTTTACCGAAGTATAGAGTCCGCCGTCATTTCCAAGATATAGTATGTTGGGGTTTTGAGGCAGGATCACCAGGTCGTGCTGGTCCACATGTACCCCTGAAGTGGTCATAAACCACGAATTGCCTCCATCAGTTGACTTAAACATATCCAGGCCCAGGGCATAAACGGTGTTGGGGTTTACGGGGTCGGTATAAATCCGTCCGAACCACCAGCCGAAGGAGGAATACATTCCGCTTAAAGCTCCATCATTTGTGCGTGTCCAGGAGTTACCCCCGTTTACTGACTTAAACAGCCCGTCGAAATAGCCGGTTCGGTCGGCATAAATGGCATACATGGTTTCGGGGACACTTTCGCACAGGCTGATGCCGATTCTGCCTACGTTCTGACCCAAAGGCAGTCCGAGCTGCAAGTGAGTCCAGTTTTCTCCTCCATCAACACTTTTGTAGATGCCGCAGCCTTGTCCGCCATAGCTTCTGCGGTGAGGACGGCGCACCCTTTCCCAGGTGACGGCAAACACGGTTTCCGGATTCAGGGGATGTACAAGCACATCCACAGCTCCGGTGGAATCGTTCACAAACAATACCTGTTCCCAGTTTTGTCCGCCATCGGTGGATTTATACAGTCCGCGTTCGGAATTGTTGGCAAACAGCCTGCCCATGGCGGCCACATAAACTGTTTGGGGATCGGTGGGGTGTATGGCAATCCTTCCAATACTTCCCGAGGCTGTGAGGCCGAGGTGTTGCCAGTTATCGCCCCCGTCATCTGAGCGGTAGATACCATAACCGTCGTAGGCTAATGAGCCGCCACCGGCATTGGCTTCGCCTGTGCCCACGTAAACGATTTGCGGGTTGGAAGGCGCCACGGCAATATCACCGATTGAAAGTACATGGGCATCGTCCATGACAGGAAGCCAGGAGACTCCGGCATCGAGGGTGCGGAACACACCGCCCGAAGCGGCACCGGCAAAGATCACCTCAGGTTGGGAGGGATGCACCTTCAGGGCGCTCAGTCTGCCACCCATATTCAGCGGGCCTGCAAAATTCCAGACAACATCCCCTTTTTTTTGGTTGCTTCGCATCTGCCTCACCTGACCGAGCGCATCGCTGAACGCTTCAAAAGGGATATCGCCATGCGGATAAGCCCGCTGGGCAAACATCTCATCAACGGGCTTGCGTGAGAAGGCAGGTACTGATGGCTTTTGTGTGCATGAAGTTAGGAGGAGGGCCACCAAAACAATTGGGATTATGGCATGGATTTTCATTAATAATAAAATATGATAACTGCAAATGTAAGTATTGCATGCTGAATAAGCCTGATTACAAAGGGTGATCAAGGAAATTTATATGAATAAATGCCTGTACATAACAACAACGGCCGGCAACTTTTCAGTATGCCAGCCGTTTGGGTTGTGTTATTTTCTTAGTGCTTATCTGTTTCCTTTTTTGGCGGCGGCGGGCATTTCGGCATCCCACAGAAGGAAAAGGAATGGATTGGTGACCACATCAATCGGGTTGCGGTCGAGGGCGGCACCGGGTTTTCCGTGAATTTGTGAGGGGGTTCCGGACTTCATGGTATTGCCTCCGGCTTCGGCAAGGCCGGTTTTCCATCCGGCTTTTTTGCCTTCAATGACATTCATGGATTCTTTCATTTCCTTAGGATAGTTGCTGCCGATGGCCAGCACCTGCCTGCGGATATCGTTCATGCGCGGGGTATTGCTTTTGGCCATGGTTTCGGCAGTCATGTTGAGGTCAGACTCGGTGAACAGTTCGGTGGTTCCGCGCTCTTTCTTGTATTCTTCGCGCAACTGGTTCAGTTTGTCCTTGTCTTCCTTGCTCATGGCCTTGTCCAACTTGGTGCGTTCGGCCTTCATCACAGGATACACTTCCTTTTTCATGTATTCGATCGAAGCGGCAGAGCTCTTGGCAGCAGTTTCCTGCTGACCCGATTTGCTGATCACCTGGCCCTTTTTGTTGTCGGAAGGCGTAACGGCGGTTGCAGAATTACTTTCCTTAACTGCACCTGTTTGTGGCGTTTCGGCTTTTTTCATCTGGCCTTTCACCTTGCCCGGAGCTGCTTTATCCTGTGCCTGTTCTTTGCTTTGCATTTCCTGACTTTTCTTTTTAACAGGTTGTGCAACAGAGTTTTGCGCATGTACCGAATAGGTTCCGGCAAGGGCAAGGGCTAACATGACATAAATGATTTTTTTCATGACAATAGTTTTTTAATTAAATGAATGAATCATAACCTGATTGTTAAACTACCATTTAACAATCTTTGTTGTAGTTACTACATCATTCACAAAAATCCGGCCAAAATATACACCCGGTTTCAATTGCAGAACATCCATATCTGAAATCCGTAAGGTATTTTGTCCGGGATTCATAATTTGGTCCACCGTGGCACCTACCTGACGGCCTGATAAGTCATACAATTCAGCACGCACAATACTGCTTGCTTCGAGTTGAATACTGAAGCTCAGCTGATCACTGAATGGATTGGGATATGCAGCAATGCCGGTTGCAGCAACCGGACGGTTTTCGACACCTGTCCATACATATGGTATTCCGAAGAAGTTCAGCAGCGATGCCATAAATGCCGTCTGTTCAGTTTCAACCTCAGAGGTTAGACCGGCAAACATCATCGAGGCGCCGACAGTTTTGTAGGTTGTGGTTTCGTTGGCAACAGCAGTCACATAATCAGGGTTCTGATTACGCAGTATGCTGAAAGAAGTGGGGCTGTTTGGCGCGATTCTGTCGATATAGCTGTTCAGTCCGTCATAGGTGAAGCTTAATCCGGCTGCAAAACTACCCTCAATTCCGTTGATCTGACCCAGATCGCCTGAGCCGTCTTCCTGACCATTGATGCCAAAGTAGCTGTGCACAGCGGTTTGCTGGTCGTAGGCCCAGGTGTCGCCACCTTCCATATAGAGGTTTCCGCCTTGCTCGAGATAATCGGCAAGTTTTTGGCCCAATTCGGCCGACAAGACCGTGTTTTCGGGATAAATTCCAAGATTTACAAAAACTGAGCGGTAGAGCGCGAGGTTTTCAGGCATCGAGGTCATCATATCCATACCAACATTGAGTTCTTCGATACACAAATTCATCATTGTTCCGGATTCTCCGTCGGCCATATCCAACACCAGCACGGGCACCTGCCCAACGATAAGGGTAAAACCTGCTTCGGCGGTGAAGCCATGATCGGCAGCAAGATTCACTGTAAACTGGGTAATATCACCTTCCGGTGTAAGCTCATCTGCCGAAACAACAAACGAAAGGGTATGATCAGAACCGGAAGCCATGTGTTCTGTAGAAACAGATTCCGTTTCCACAGAAATCCATGGACTTGAAGACGATAAAACACTTAATGCATTGTATGCTGCCGAGCCTCCGGTATTGGCCATGCCGATATTCAGGGTGACAGTTTCGCCCGGATCAAGTTTGCCATTGTTGTTTCCGGCAGCGTCATCCACTACGACCTCACCCAGATCCATAACGGGCGCATAAGCCGTAAAGGTAACAGCGGAATTCCACAAAGTGCGGTTTTGGCCGTCTTCAGCACTTACATTTAATGCAATGATGGTGTTGTCGGGTACATTAGGAGCCATAGTTATGTCGAAGCCATCGGTCACAGTAATGGTTTCTCCGGCCGGTATTGTGCCGTAAAACTCTGAAGCATCATTGATAGTAATATACTCGCTTTGGGAGCTGATAACCACATTCACCTGAGTTGCATCATCCATCCCAACATTGAACATATCGAGACTGAGGAGGATGTTCTCGGCATAGTCAGCCTTTCCGTTGCTGTTTTCATCGTTCATGCCAAGACCCGAGCATACCACAAAAGGCCCTTCGTTGGGTATAACGTCAAGGCTGGCGGTATAGGGAAGGTGGTTAAAGGCAGTCACAGTGAGTGTTGCTGTTCCGGGGATTTGTACCGGGTCGAAATTGATGACAGCAACGCCGTTTTCCACTTCGGCAGCACCAAGCAGTTGTCCGTCCATCGAAAGCGCGGCAAAAGCACCTTCTTCGCTGCAGTTTATAGTAAACTGACCAACGCCGATAAAGATGCTGGGATTGTGCGTAACGATAAGGGTTTCGGGGTTGGCTGTGCGGACCATCAGCGATGGGTCGCCAAACAGTACCCAGGTATCGGTCATTTCGTCACCACCAGAGCCATAAGCATCATTCATTTTCATGCATCCGTTCATGGATAACCCGCCAAAGGTGCGGCGTATGTTGTTTTCATAGGCTTCGGTCAGAATCAGGTTCATCTCATCCTGTCCGGACATCGGCGGATTCCAGCTTTGGTTGATGGTCGATGCCATCATGGCAACAGCACCCGAAGGCTCGTTGTTGTGTGTTGCCCTCAGCCATGCTTCGGCAAAGCAGGTTCCGTTGACAAAGTCACCATTCACACAGGCCACAGCCCAGATAAAGGGTAACATGCCTGTGTTGGTCAACTGATTGACATTTGAAATATTGAATCCGGAAGTGCCCCATGATGACTGGCTTCCGTGGCCGGTGTAGTTGATGACGGTAGCACCCTGATTAACTGCTGCTGCAACTTGATTAGCTGTAGGATGACCGGGAGCATCGTTGCCTCCCTGGCTTCCTTCAAAGAGCTCGTGTGCATAGGTGTAGGTGAAGTCAAGATGCATCTGCTGGATTACCCTGATGTGTTCATAATCAAGTTCATTATTATCGCCGGGTCCTTCCTGTGAGGCAATTCCGATCGTTTTGTCGTACCAGTTCGTAGCAGTATAGGGATTCATCTCATAGTCGAGCGTACGGTCAATCTGTGTTTGCAAATCGTTAAGTGTTGCTGCTGAGAATCGTCCGACAAAAATATCAGGGTAGCTGTCGTTGCCAACGATATAGGCATAAACATTGTCGGAGTCACCACTCTGGAATCCCGGCGGAACCTGTGCGGCATCACCAACCAGCAAGAGGAAGGTGAGTCCGTTGGTGTTATAGTAATTTGCAACATATTGTTTTATTGCGGCGCTGTTGCCAATGGTGGCCACATCAACCATTTCGACTTCCATGCCTGACTGTACTTTCCAATCAACGAAAGACTGCATGGCATCCATGAAGGCCCCATAAGAAATAATCAGCATATTGCCTCTGTCGTTCAGCGGTGTATAGCGTTCGGGTTGCGGGCTGTAGTTCAGAAAATGATGCGAATAAACATATTCGAACTCGCTTCCGCTGGGCTGTACTGCCGGTTTATGGTCAAGCACATTGATTGCCTGACCTGATGCTTCACGCACCGTAACTACGATCTTTGAGTACACCCGCAGCGTTTTGCTTGCTGGATTATATTGAAATGGATTGATAACCAATGTCTGGCCGCGTTTCTCCCTGATGATGAATGGATCGCGCATCCAGGCCAGTGACGTCGGATAGAATTCATCCTGCTGATAAACCTGGCCATAAACAAAGGGCACGGTGTTTGGGTCAATATTTCTGTACAGATTGCCTTTCGAAGGTGCAATGTTCATTGATTCAAAATCATGATATACGGCATCGATGATCTGAATATCCATGTGAGCGAGGTCGGGTATGTTCACCGATGCTGTTAATTTGCCAAGGTCGGGGGCACCGGCTTCGAGGATTGGGGTTGCACCATCAACGGTTGCTTTGTAGCTTCTTTCGCCTGTAGGAGTAACAACAGGTTTGAGCCAGAAACCGCCAAGATTGAACGAAATCGTTAATCCTTCACTATTTTCATTAATTAGTTGGATATTGGCTGCAACAGGCGCGTTGCTTCCAAGGCTTTTCCATTCGTCGGCCTTGAGACCGGATACAGAAATAGACGCAAGAATCAGGATGAAAAATAATCGTCTCATTGTGACTAAGTTTATGTTGATTGATAAGATTTCATAATACAAATTAAACACTTTTTGTGATACTAACGCGTAATCACCAAACGGGTAGATTGCCTGTGTCCTTCCGACTCGGTCACTACCACGCAAACTCCTTCGGGAAGATGTTGCGTATCGAGTCTGAACATCATATGCCCTGCATCTTCAAGCGCATCTTTTTCGTTGAGACTGAGTAGTTTTTGCCCCAACAGATTATACACTGAAACCTGAACCTGCATATTTTTCAGATTTCTAACCCTAAGGAATGTTGCCTCACCGGCAGGGTTTGGATAGAGACTGATTTCCATTGATTCAGTAGCAATTGTGTTGACTGAAGTCCAGAAATAAGGCACCTCGAACCAGGAGAGTATGCGCGACATCAGATAGTCTTTGGTGTTGCTGCCGTTGTCTTTCAGGCCTGAAAATTCAAATGATGTGCCAATGGTTTTATAAACAGCGTTTTCGTAAGAGACGGCAACATCATAGTCCGGAGCAGCATTGCTGAACATGGCCACTGCACCTTCACCGGGTTCTATGCGGTCGATGTAGCTGTTGGTGCCATCATATTCAAACTGAAGGTCCTGTCCTAGCGAGCCTTCCATTCCAATGATTGTGCCGAGATCTCCGCTTCCGTCCTCAAGACCGTCAATATGGAAATAGCTGTGCACTGGTGTGGCGTTGTCGTAGGCCCATGTGTCGCCACCTTCCATATAAAGTTTGCCGCCCTGATCGAGGTAATCAGCCAGTTGCTGACCAGCACTGCTGCTTAGCACATGGTTTTGGGGATAAATTCCAAGACAGACAAAAATACTTTTATACAACGAAAGGTCGGCGGGCATGCCGTTGATCATCTCGGCACCTACATTGAGTGTGTTGAAACAACTTTGCATGGCGGAGGCCGAGGGACTGCCTGCCAGATCGAGCAGAAGCACCGGAATCTGGCCTATCGTCAAGGAAAAGTCGGATGATGAAGAAAATTCGTTATTGCCGATGGTTTCAAGGCTGAAAATCACGGTTGACCCATCTTCGGTATCGGGAGAAACACTGACCTGATAAGTGAGTTCAATGGTTTGTCCGGACTGTATAAGTTCCATGGCGATCGGTTCAGTGTTCACCGAAACGCCCGGATTGCTGCAACTGAGTTGCGACAGGCTGTTCTGCAGGTCGGCACTTCCCGTATTTTTCAACATCAGAACAAGGCTGCCTGTTTCACCGGGTTCCAGGCGTCCGTTCCCGCCGGCATCGTTCACAACAACTTCGTTGACATGGAGAACCGGAGCATGTGCCTGTATGCTGAAACTGCTGTTCCATATTTCTCTGCCTTCACTTTCGGCAATCAGGTTGAAGGAGATGTTTTGCTTATCGGGAACATTGTTGTGCAGGTTGAGTGAAAAAGCACCTGCAACGAAGGCTGTCTGATTGCCTTCAATATCACCGAAACCGGCCATGTTTTCCGTAACCGTGACAAATTCGCTCTCTGTATTTAGCGTCACCGTAACATCTTCAGCCAGCCCGTTGCCTACATTTTCCATGGTCATGTCAAGGGCAATATGTTCGCCAAAATCAGCCTGTCCGTTCCCGTCCTCATCCTGAATAACATGTGTATGATAAATAACATATGGTCCATCGGGAGCATTCACTATGACCTGTCCGACATAGGGCTGATAATTTTGCGCCGTCACCGTAAGACTACCCATGCCGGGGGTGGAAAGCGCATCCAGTTCAACAACTGCCAGCCCGGTTTCATCGGCAAGTCCGGCTCCGTATAATACACCGTTCAGTGTGAAACCTACATAAGCATATGGAACGGCTTCAACGGTTATGGAGGTGGAACCAACTGGGAGAAATGGTGTATGAGTGACTGTCATAACCGGAGGTTCGGAAAAATATACCATCAGCGAAGGATCTCCGATGAGGTTGTATATATCCCAGTAGTATTGAGCCATTCCGGGTGAGCCTTCTGTTACTGCCAGGTTTCCGGCAAATATCACCTGATCCTGTGTGGTGTACCACTCAGGAAAGGCTTCGCCATGGGTGTGGAACATCCGGTCGAAAGCACCAAGGCTGGTTTCTTCGTAGGCAGGAGGTGTTTCAGTGATTGCGCCAACACCAACAGCAAAATAGTAGTCTTCGTCCCAATAGGTGCTGTTCGAACCGCCGGCATGACCCACAGCGCCTTTGCCTGCTGCCCTGACGATGGCTTCGGCAAAACATTCGGACAACTGATACTCGGCCGATGAGCAGCAATTACTCAGCATAAAACCGTATTTATCCTGGTTTTGCAAGGCCGGTATATGACTAATGGAAAACGACGGGTCGCCCCAGCCATCGGGACTGCAATGGGCTGTGTAGTTGGAAAACGTAACCCCGTCGCTCACATTTTGCCTGATCTGTGCCGATTGGCTGCCCGATTCGGGATAAAGGTAGGTATGAGCCAAAATACCGTGATCGGCGTTGAAATAGTTTATGGTTCCGTAGTTAACCTGACCATTGCCCCAGTTGTAGCCGTGCGAACCATCCATTCCGGCCACAATAACCACTTCGTTGAGATAATCCGGATCCGGCATAGTATATTGTTCATATTGGAGTGTTTTGTCGATCATAGGTTGCAGCTGTGCTGTGGTTTGTGCCGAAAAACGACCGTAAAAGATCTCAGGAAACAAATCTCCTGTGTATTCAACATAGTTTCGGTCGGTAGCACCATTGCCGTTGTTCCATGCAGGAATCTGCTGTACATCGCCCACAAAAAGTACAAACGATGGTGCAGGATCTTCAGGTGTACCGGCATTATACAAACCCTGAAGATAGGCTTTGATGCTTGTGGTTGTGTTGCCCACTTCAGGTTGGTCAGTGTATGCTTCGATGACTTTGAACCCTTTTTGTGTTTTCCACTCGATAAAAGCCTGCATCTGCTCTTCAAACATTCGGTCGCTGATTATGACATAGCTCACCGGATAGCTTGTTAAGTTTTCACGTTGGTCCGTAATTTTCCTGTTGAGCAGGCCACGTGTTATTCCGCTGAAATAGGGCGAGCGAAGATGCTTTTGGTCAACTTCATTTTTTGTCCCATTGGGATAGCTGAATCCAATAGTGAATTCGAGTTGCCCGAAAACCTGTATTCTGTTGAAGGCCGGATTGTATCTTACCGGAGAAATATTTATGCGTGCAATCCTTGTTCCACGCATACTGCCCAATACATCCACCGTTACAAGCTCATTCTGGTTGAAATTGTTTTGGTGGTAATCTTTGGAGTTAAAAACCAGGCTATGTTCCTCTTCCGACTTAATGCGCGGAGGCTGAGAAGGATACAATGGTTGTGTGTAACCGTATTCAGCCAGGTCATATTCAATGTGTTCGAAACCTACAACGCTAACTTTAACCTCTGCACCTTCAGGAATTTCAACAAGACGCCTGAAAACAGGCAGTTCGGGTGCGCCAAACTGAAGGTTGTTCACATATCCAGGAATGCTAAGTTTCGTAAACTCCCGGTCTGCCGACACAATCTCTTCAATTGCAATTGTTTCGATCCGGTTGATAAGCCTGATACCCGAATCATCTGTTTGCAATAATTGAAGCACTGTGCTGCCGTCACCGGCAGACAAATTTGTTTGTCCGAAAATCATTGCAGGGGAGAGCAATGCAGATGCAAGAAACAGAAGGGTAAAACACAGGTAGAAACGTTTCATTTTTTGGGTTTTTTATTGGTTTGGAATACACGCAACAAGCTGCAAAGGTTGTGAATTAATCGATGTAATAAACAAATATTAATAATAAATTGCGCTATGACGACTGACAACCGGAATGCAACAAAAGTTGCAATGAAATGTGTTGTCTTTGTTAACTTTTTCTGATGGTTTCATGTCCCAGTCTTTTCAGCGATTGCCATACCGTATAGGCCGAAGATAACAGCCCAATGATCAATACTGTGATAAATACCAGCAGGATATCCAATGCCTGAAGACTGACAGGATAGGCTTCAATAATGAACGATCCGCCTTCGTTACCCAGTTTCAGCAAGCCGAATTGCTGCTGAAGCAGAACCAGAACGATGCCGGCTATCAGGCCGGTGATTCCGCCTGCAACAGAAATCAACATTCCTTCGGTCAGAAAAAGCTTGTTAATGAGTTTCTTTCCGGCACCAAGACTGCCCAAAACGGAAATATCTTTACGTTTGTCAACAATGATCATCGTGAGCGAACCAATGATATTGAAAGTAGCCATAATCAATATGAAAGTAAGTATGATGAAAATGGCCCACTTCTCTGATCGCATGATACGGTATAGTGTTTCCTGCTGTTCGTAGCGGTCCCTAACCCTGAACTCATTGCCCAATGTTCTGCTGATTTGTTTTTTTATTCGTTTTTCGTCAACCGCTTTATGCAGAAATACTTCATAAGCCGTAACTTCATCCGTGTATCCCAGCAGTTCATTGGCAAATCCAAGCGGGACAAGAACATATCGTGCATCATAATCCTGTTGTGATGAAAAAATACCAATGGGCTGAATGCTCAGGCTGTTGAACGATTGTTCGAACGACATCACCGATGCTTTGCCGCGTTTGGGCACGAAGAGAGTGATGACGGAGGCCGGATTACTCACGTTCAGGCCGAGAAACCAGCCCACACCCGAACCTGCAACTGCGAAGGGAGTGTCGTCGTGGCCGAGCGAAAAAATGCCCTCTGTCATCAGCGGGTCAAAATGCCCAAGTGAGGTATAAATGTCCTCAACGCCTTTGACTCGTCCTATGTGTTGCTTTTCGTTGTGACGTATCAGCGCATCCTCTTCACTGATGGCAGAAACGGCAAGCACACCGTTGATCTGTTTCAGCTTTTCTGCCGGAAATGTTCGTGTGTCGATGGTTTTGCCTGTTTGTGGTTCAATCAGCAGGTGCGGACTCACACTATTGACCAGACTGCTGATTACCTTTTCGAACCCGTTGAACACCGACAGCACAACAATCAGCGCAAACGCACCAACCCCAACACCCACGACAGAAATAAGGGTGATGATATTGATCAGATTATGGCTTTTGCGGGCAATCAGATATCGCTTTGCAATAAAAAAAGGCAGGTTCACCGGCACCAGGAGTTTATCCCGCAAAGGTAAAGTTTTTGGTGCAGCAGGCACTTGCTTCTAACACTACTGCGTAATCAGCTACCGCATAATTAAGTTATAGACCCACTGCTGTTTCCCTGATGCCTTCCTTGTAATCCAACGGTTTGAAAAAATGGTCCTGGAATTTTTTGCTGCTGAACAGATATTCGTATTCGTATTGATACATCATTTCGACAGATTCTTTCGCCAGTGGGTTAAAAAGTCCGGCTAGCCTCATCATCAGGGTTGGTAGTTTCTGCCAGGAGGCTTTCACTCCATAGTTTGCAGCTATTTCCTGAATAAACTCTTTGCCTGTGAGGGCATCGTGGTGGGTGGGAAGGTGCCAGGTTTGTCCAAAGGCAGGCTCAGTTGTCCCGAGCAGAGCCACAGCTTTTGCGGCATCCGGGGTATAGGTCATGGAATGTTTCGCATTGTCCTTGCCCGGCCAACTGGCTTTTTTGCCCTGTTTCAGTTTCTGAAAAGCCATTGGGACAACAAAAGTGTTCATTGCGTTGGCACCATAAAAATCCGCCGATCGGGCAATAAGGGCGGTGATGTTGCCTGCTTCCATTTCAGCAAGCAGTTGTGAAGCAATGATGGCCCTGACTTCACCTTTACGGCTGCATGGGTTGAAGGGGGTTTCTTCTGTCATCCATCCGTTTACCTTTCCATACATATACACATTGTCGAAAAAAACCAGTTTTGTGTTGTTCTCCCGGCAGGCATTGATCACATTGCTCATAATCAACGGCCAGTCGCGCTTCCAGATATCGGTGTTGTATGGCAACCCCAGCATCAGATAGGCCACTTCGGTTCCTTTGATGGCCTCAGTAATTTCTTTGGTATTTCGTGCATCTGCGCGGCAGATGATATCAGATGGGTTCACCTGTAGCGGGTTACGCCCGGCCAGCACGGGTTGAATGCCTTTTTCATGCAGTTGTCCGGACAGCAAACTGCCAATAGAACCACCTGCACCGATGATGCAATGTTTCGGTCTGATTGTTTCCATTTACGTCAAAGATTTGTACCTTATATACTTATTTCCATGCCTTAGCTATCAATCCTGTACCGGTTGGGTGAGTCATCCGCACATCAAGATAATTAAGCAGCAGGCAAAATGGAAAGACAAGTAAATAATAGAAAGGTAACAAAACAAAGAAAACTTTTGTGGTATTCAGCATGAGGATGGGAAATTTCATGGATAGTTTCCATGAAATCTTTCCCGGAACTCCGTATTGATAACGAATATCTGTATCGGAGAATCCGGCAGCTCTGAGTTTGCGGTCGAGTTCGTCTATTCCGTAGCCATCACGCACATGTTCATCGATAAAGCCTTTTGCACCTGTGTGGTCGTGATGTTCATGATGCACATCCGACCCTCCCTGATCCGACGGGGTTGAAATGAGCAACATGCCGCCATTTTTGAGTGCCTGGTGGTAGTTTTTCAGCACAAGTACATCCTCCTCGATGTGTTCCATAACATCCACACACAACACCAGATCAAATGAATGGTCGAAGTCGATTCTGGTCAGGTCGGCAACCTGAAAGCGGGCGTTTTTATGCCCGATTGACGAGAAAAAATTGTTGCAGTCTTCAATCTGTTCTTCTTTAACATCGAGACCCAGAATGTGCCATTGAGGGTTTTTTCGTCCCAGAAAAAAAACATATTGTCCAAATCCTGAGCCTGCATCCAGCACATGAACCTCTGCCTTCTGGCCGATTGTGTATTCGCGGAGTGCTTTTTTGATGTGCCATGCCCTGAGCAATAAAATATCGAGCAGATGATAAAAAAGTTTCCGGCTCAGCGGGCTTTTATTGAATACTTTGCCCAGGCTGCGCTTGATCGGATCATATTGCATGTGTGGTAGTTTATTAAGGTTGCACGGATTGTCTATTCATGAAGGAGGTCGTCGATCCGTTCGATGTAATCCAGCGAATCGTCAAGGTAAAAAAACAGCTCGGGGATAATGCGGAGCTGGTGTCTGACACGTTTGCCCAGCAGCAACCTGATCTCTCTGGAATGTTGCCTGAAGTTTTCGAGCAGACCATTTTTATCTCTTGGCCCGAAGAGACTCAGAAATACCTTGGCTGAGGACAAGTCGGGACTGATATATACTTTTGTTACTGTTACCAGAGTGCCCGGAGCAATCGTTTTTAGGTCTATCTGAAACAACTCGCTCAGGTCGCGTTGAAGCAACCTTCCGATTTTTTGCTGACGTTGTGTTTCCATGATGCAAAGATAGGTAAATCAGCACGAAGCTAGGAGGGATTTCACGGATGTGTCAAATCAGATATTCCTAAATCCAGTAATTATTAACAAATACTTAAAATGAAAGAAATATTACTGAAGTTGTTTTTGTGTTATTTTGTGTGTTTATAATCAAATTTTGCATATGTTTGATATTCAGCGGTTCAAATTAACTTTGCCAATGATTCAACTGCAAATCAGATCAGACCAACACAAAACCAAATGAATAGAATTTTCCTTATTGCATCAGTTTTTCTGATGATTAATATGGCTTGCCACCGTCATCCGGTTGGGCTGAGTTCCGAGATTTTTCCCTGTCAGGTCGTTGAAGCCACCATTCAGACTGATCCAATGGACACGCAAGGTGATTCGGCCGATGATCCGGCGGTGTGGATCCATCCTGTTGATCCGGCTAAAAGCCTTGTGATCGGCACCAATAAAAAGGCCGGGCTGGTTGTATACGACCTCAATGGCAGGGAAATTCAATTTGTTCAGTCAGGAAGGGTCAACAACGTGGATGTCCGCTACGGTTTCGACCTGAACGGAAAAAAGGTGGATATTGTTGCCGCAAGCAACCGATCATTCAACGCTATTTCGATCTATGCGGTTGATCCCGACTCGATGAGGATTTATGATATTGCGGCGCGTACCATTCGTTCGGGTCTCGAAGAAGTCTATGGATTCTGCCTGTACAAAAATGCGACTACAGGGAAGTTTTTCGCGTTTATCAATGGCAAGGAAGGGGAGTTGGAGCAATGGGAATTGTTTGCCACCGAAAACTCCACGATCGATGCGCGCCTGGTCAGATCACTATTGGTAGGCAGCCAGACTGAAGGATGTGTTGCCGATGATGAACTGGGCTACCTGTACATAGGCGAAGAAACCGTTGGTATTTGGAAATACTATGCTGATCCCGAAAAAGGCGATAACCGGAAACTTGTGGCAGATACGACCGAACCTTTTATGATTCCGGATGTTGAAGGGCTGACAATTTATTACACCGCAAATGGCGGCGGGTATCTGCTGGCTTCGGTTCAGGGCGATAACGCCTATGCAGTATTCGAAAGAGGAGGACGCAACAGGTTTCTGGGTTGTTTCAGGATTACTGATGGTTCCATCACAGATGCCGTTGAGGAGACCGATGGCATTGATGTGATCAATTTTGCTCTGAACAATAATTTTCCCAACGGATTTTTTATCGCTCAGGATGGTTACAATAGAATAAACGGAGCAGATACCACACAAAACTTCAAGCTGGTTCCGTGGGAGCGAATCGCAAACAGTTTCGATAAGCCTTTGGCTATCGACAACACATTTGATGTCAGACAGATTGGAATAGTTGAGTAGCTGTACCCGACTCGTTTAAGAACCCACCGATTACATCCTTTGAAACAGACTGTGGGTTTACTGTTTCACCTCTTTGGCAATAATGATGTATGCCGGGAAATGGTCGCTATATCCGCCGAGATAGCTGCCTCCTACATAAGTCCGGTTCGGATAGCCTTTAAAACGACCGCTTTTCTGAGTAAGCTCCGTCTTGTTGTGCACTCTGGCTGCTTTGAACCTGTATGACGACATATCTGTACCCAGCAATCCCTGACTCACAATAACCTGATCAAACAGGCTCCAGGTGTCTTGCCAGGCATTGGATCCTATCCCTTTTTTATAGAGGGCAAGCATGGGATTATACAGTTCACCCGGCTTTAATAAATTCTGAGAACCTTTTGCCTTCAGACCTTCTGTAATGCTTTTGTTGGTCGGGTTATCGTTCAGGTCACCCATCAGAACCACCTTGGCATCAGGATTAATCGCCTGCAAAGAATCAACAATGTGTCGGTTTAGTTTTGCAGCGGCCATGCGTAGCGGCATGGATCTTTTCTCTCCCCCGCGTCGCGATGGCCAGTGATTGACTATGATGTGCAGTTCTTCGCCATCAAACAGCCCGGATACTACCAGCTGGTCACGTGTAAGAAAATCAAGTTGCCCTTCAACGGTTAGCCTGTATGATTTGGAATTGGTCGGCTTGAAGTATTTTGGCTGATACATAAGTGCAACATCTACGCCGCGGCGGTCGGGCGAATGGTAGTGGATCACCTTGTAGTTTCTATGTGCAATTGCAGCCTGGGCAGCAAGATCGCGCAGCACCACCTCGTTCTCAATTTCCGATATCCCGAGAATGGCTGCTCCGTCGGGTGTAAATTCCAGGCCAATTCCGGCGATGGCTTCTGACAGGTTCTTAAGCTTGTGAAAATACTTCTCAGAATCCCACTTTACAGTGCCTTCGGGAGTGTATTCTTCGTCATTCACATTGGGGTCGTTGATGGTGTCGAAGAGGTTTTCAACATTGTAAAATGCAATGCAGCCAACCCTGAAGGCATTTCCCGCCGATTGTGCGCTTGCCTTTTCTGAAGTAATCAACCACAGCGAAGCAATCAGAACTGCAAAAATTGTATTATGTTTTGTCATAGTTTTAACTGAACAAATAACTGGATTTGAAAAGTATATCACGGCAGCTTCAGTAACAATAAATTTTTGCAAAAATAGGACTTAAACGTTTTTGAACCTGCTCAGGGGTGAAACTTTTCTGTTAATTTTGCAGCCTAAAATTCTGAAAGATACATTAAGATATTTACCACATGAGAAAAACTACCTTGTTGCTAATGTCAATGCTGCTTTACGCTGTGGTAAGCGCACAAACAGATACCACTACGATGGATGTATCTGACATCAAACTACCCACTTTTGTGATGACTGAAGCCGATTTCGACGGCAAGGCGGAATCTCAGGATATATCAGGCCTGCTGCAATCTTCAAGAGATATTTTTGTCTCCACAGCGGGCTACACTTTCGGTTCTGTCAGATTCCGTATCAGAGGTTATGACTCGGATCATACAGCCGTAATGTTTAATGGTATCATGATGAACGACCCCGAAAACGGCAGGGCTTTTTGGTCCACCTGGGGTGGTCTGAATGATGCTACCAGAAACATTGAAGTGGGTAACGGCATCGGATTTACCGATTACGGTTTTGGCGGAATCGGTGGCATTTCCAATATCATTGCACGTGCAGGAACCTACCGCAAAAGCACCAACGTTAGCTATTCAGCCTCCAACAGAAGCTACAACAACCGCATTATGGCCCACCACGCCACTGGCATGATGGACAACGGATGGGCAGCTGTGGTTTCGGGTTCAAAGCGGTGGGCTTTGGAGAGCTATGTGGAAGGTACCTACTATGATGCCTACAGCTATTTTCTCTCTCTGGAGAAAAAACTTAACGATAAACACAGCTTCGGACTGGTTGCCTTCGGGGCACCCAACGAAAGAGCACGGTCTTCTGTTTCGACACAGGAAGCCTACGACCTGAGCGGAAGTAACTATTACAATGCCAACTGGGGCTACCAGAACGGAGAAATCCGTAATGCACGCATCAGCAGCTACCATCAGCCATTCATCCAACTGGCTCATTACTGGGATATGAACAAACGCACAAGTGTACACTCATCTGTTTATCACTGGTTCGGAAAAGGCAGTAATACATCGCTTGAATGGGGAGAAGCCAATGACCCCCGACCCGATTATTACCGCAACCTGCCCAGCTATTGGTTGCTGATTGATGACCTCGAAAAGTATGAGGAGGTGCTCTATCAATGGAAGAATAACGAGTCATACAGACAAATTCAATGGGACAATTTTTACTTTGCCAACAGCAAACGTCTGGCAACGATAGAAAATGTGAACGGTATAGACGGGAACACGGTAACAGGTTACAGGTCAAAATATATTGTTGAAGACCGCAGACAGGACAAAAACCAATGGGGTTTCAATACCACTCTGAAACATCAGCTTAACGCGCAAACCATTCTTGCCGGCGGAGTAAATGTAACGGTCTCTAAAGGAAGAAACTACAAAATGATTGACGACCTGTTGGGAGGCGATTTCTGGGTTGATGTGGATAAGTATGCTGATGAAGAACCTTTTAGTTCGACCGATGAATCACAAAACGACCTCAGATTCCCGAATCGTGTTGTTAAAGTTGGCGACAAGTTTGGTTACGACTATACAGCCAATGTAAACCGCTCGAAGTTGTGGGGACAGGCCGAATGGAAACTCAGCCGCTTCGATTTCTTTGCTGGGGTCGAACTTACCAACACAGTATTCTGGCGCACCGGCCACATGCAAAACGGAAGATTCCCTGATAACTCGTTTGGCGATTCAGAAAAGAATAACTTTTTTGACTATGCTGTAAAAGCGGGTGCTGCATACAAGATAGACGGGCGAAATTACATCGTTGCCAACGGAGCAGTGCTCACACGGGCCCCATTCTTTCAGGATGCCTATATTTCGGCCCGTACACGCGATTTTACCGTTGGAAACCTGAAAAGTGAAGAAATGATGTCAGGCGACATCAGTTATGTGATCAGAGCCCCAAAATTTAAGGCCCGTGCGACGGCTTATTATTCCAGATTTGCTGACGAACTGTGGGTTAGAAGCTATTACCATGAAGACCTGAAGACCTTTGTCAATTATGTTATGTCCGGAATCGACAAACAACATCAGGGACTTGAAATTGGTATTGAAGCCAATATAAGTCCGTCAATTACACTTACCGGTGTGGCCGCACACGGTGAATATATTTACACCTCAAGACCTCAGGTGACCATAGCACGCGACAATGATGCCTCGCTGATTGCTGAAAACCGCACCGTTTACCTGAAGAACTATTATGTGGGCGGAACTCCGCAAACAGCTTTGTCAGCCGGGATAAAGTACAATTCCTCCAGGTTCTGGTTTGCCGGTATCAGCGGTAATTATTACGACAACAACTATCTTGAACCCAATGCCGATAATTACACTGCCGAATCAATGGGCAGTTATTGGGAAGGCGATTTCAGGATAGACAAACTCCTGACACAGAAAAAACTTGATCCTGCATTTACACTGGATTTCTTTGGGGGTAAATCATGGAGGGTACAGGAATATTATATCGGCCTAACCGTTAGCGTAAACAATATGTTGAACTCAAAGGATATTATCATGTGGGGTTTTGAACAATTGCGCACCGACCTGAATAATCCTGATCGTTTCCCCGCCAAGTATTCTTATATGTATGGCACCACATATTTTGTAAACCTGACCATCAGAAGATAAAAAAAATACAACACGAAATAGCATAAATACTTAACAACCTAAATGATTATGAATAAGTTAAAAAGTTTAAATAATAGATGGACATTGATGATTCTTCTATTTTCCATCTTTTTGGGTGGCTGTGTTAAGAAGGAATTCGACAAGCCACCGATCGGAAACCTTCCGGTAGGAGAAGTCAAGACCATTGCCGAACTGATTTCCATGTATGACAATGCAAGCGCGAACGAAAAACCAATTGTTTTTGATTACGATGCTACGTTGTATGCAGTAGTAAACATGGACGAATCATCAGGTAACATTTACAAAAGTGTTTTTGTTGAGGATAACACAGGTGCCATCAACCTGCGTTTTACGGGTGAAAGCGGTCTCCGCACCGGAGACTCGGTACAGGTGTACCTAAGGAAAGCCATTCTGAACGACTACAACAAACTCTATCAGATTGACAATTTAAATGCCGACAGCAACATTGTGATTCTTGCAAATAAGAAATACCCAGAGCCTGAAGTGGTTACAATTCCTCAGATAATGGCCGGAGGGTATCAGGCCAAACTGATCAAACTCGAAAATGTGCAGTTCATCTCAGGCGACCTCGGGAAGAACTATGCCGATGCCAATGGTTATGGTAACCGTTTCATCGAAGATTGCAACGGTAATACTATGATCATCAGAACAAGTAACTATGCCAACTTTGCCACAAAGGCCCTTCCTGAAGGTAAAGGAAACCTGATCGCTGTGGTGGGTATTTTCAACACAACTTATCAGCTTTATATCAGGACGGTGTCGGAAGTTGATATGACCGGCGATCGCTGCGGTGGTGGCGGTGGCGGTGAAGTGATTCCTGTTGCAGAAGTAAATGAAAACTTTAATTCGGTTACTGCCGATCAGGACATTGCTTTCACCGGCTGGACCAACATTGCCGAAGCCGGAACCCGCAAATGGCAGGGAAAGGTTTTCTCCGGCAATGGTTATGCACAGGCAACAGCCTACAACTCAGGCCTCACCAGCATGGTTAGCTGGATGATTACTCCTCCTGTGATCATGGACCAGAAGAAATACCTGAGGTTTAACACCGCAAAAGCATTCTATGCCCACAACGATAATACCGGCCTTACTGTTTGGGCCTCAACAGATTTCGATGGAACAAACATAGCAGGAGCCTCCTGGACACAGCTCAATGTTACCGTTGCCGGTCAGGCAGATGCTGACCATACCTTTATCGAATCGGGTGATTATGACTTATCACCCTTCATCGGAAATGATTATGTGTTTATTGCCTTCAAATACAGAGGAAGCGACACCGAATCAACATCGTACAGGGTGGATGATGTGTACATCGGCACCGAAGCCGGTGGCGGTGGCGGTGGCGGCGGCACCGGAGGTGGTACTCAGGAAGATCCCTACACTATAGCTCAGGCCATCGAGAACAACAACGCAACACCGTATGTCACAGGCTGGATCAAAGGTTATATCGTTGGATCTGTCAGAGAAGGAGTAACACAGGTAACCTCGGGTGATGACATTCTCTTTAATCCTCCTTTTCAGTTGGCAACCAATGTGCTGCTGGCCGATAACATCAATGAAACCGACTACACCAAATGTGTCATCGTGAACCTGCCCGCAGGAACAGAACTCCGCACACAGGTCAACCTGCTCGACATCCCCGGCAACCATAAAAAGTGGCTGAATGTAACCGGAACTTTACGCACTTATTTTGGTCAACCCGGACTACGTGACTGCCCTGGAACAGCTTCCGACTTCGTGCTCGAAGGCGGCGGTGGCGGTGGTGGCGGGGGCGATGCCATCTTCACCGAAGAATTCACCACCACCCTCGGCAGTTTCTCACATTTCACGGTTGTTGGTCCTCAGATCTGGGAATGGGCTGATTTCGACGGAGGATGTGCAAAGATGAGTGGTTATGCCAACAGTACCAATAATGCCAATGAGGATTGGCTTGTTTCACCGGCCATCAACCTGAGCGGACACACAGGTTCGGTGCTCGAGATCAGACAGGCTGCAAACTTTGTAAGCAATCAGTGGGATTTACTACAGGTGATGATCTCTTCAGACTATGACGGTACCAGCAGCCCGGCCGAACAGGGTACATGGACAGAACTGACTGTTCCAAACAGACCTGCCGGAAACAACTGGACTTTCGTGAACTCGGGCCCGATTGACATTTCGGCCTATAATGGACAGTCTGCTGTTTATGTTGCCTTTAAATACCGTTCTACGACCAGTGTTTCTTCTACCTGGGAAATCAGTAAAGTTGAGGTTAAATAGACTTTCATCTCAACAAGAAATAATTTCAGATAATTCCGGCCTCGGCCGGAATTATTTGTTTTGTGCAATGGTTTTTCCGAATTTTGTCAAAAACTTCCGGCAACGGAAGCAAACCGCATCATGTATTAACCCCCTCGATTATGTCTGACAGGCTTGTAATTATCCCAACCTACAACGAAAAGGAAAATATTGAGAACATCATCAGAGCCGTTTTTGGCCTCAATCAGGGATTTCATATCCTGATCGTGGAAGACAACAGTCCTGATGGAACGGCAGCCATCGTCAAAAAACTGATGCCGGAGTTCTCCGGGATGCTGTTTATCGAAGAACGTAAAGGTAAGCTGGGCCTGGGAACTGCCTATATTCACGGTTTCAGGTGGGGCATTGCTAAAGGCTACGATTATATGATTGAGATGGATGCCGACTTCTCGCACAATCCGGCCGATCTGATCAGGCTTTACAATGCCTGTGCCACCGAAGGTGCAGATGTGAGTGTGGGCTCACGGTACATCACAGGCGTAAATGTCGTAAACTGGCCCATGAGCCGTGTGCTGATGTCTTATTATGCCTCTGCTTATGTGCGCTTTATTACACGCCTCAAAATCCGCGACACCACAGCAGGATTTGTCTGCTGGAACCGTAAGGTGCTGCAAACCATAGATCTCGACCACATCCGTTTTGTAGGTTATGCCTTCCAGATCGAAATGAAATACACTGCCGTGAAACTGGGCTTCAAAGTTGTGGAAGTACCGATCATTTTCACCGACCGCACCGAAGGCGAATCAAAAATGAACAAAAAGATCTTCAGAGAAGCCATTTTTGGCGTTATGTCATTGCGACTAAGAGGACTTACCGGCCGCATCAAACCGGTTTCATCAAATAAATAGCAGAACATCATGCCCGACTATCTGATCCGGAATGCAACAGTTGTCAATGAAGGTAGCCGCTTCAAGGCCGATGTCATAGTTCGTAAAGGGTTGATTGAAGCTGTGCACAGGGATGTGCATTATGACTCAATACGGGATACAGCCGGTCTGGAAATTATTGATGCAACCGGTCTGGTGCTTATGCCTGGAATCATCGATGATCAGGTGCATTTTCGTGAACCGGGACTCACTTATAAGGCTGAAATTAGTACCGAAAGCAGGGCAGCTGTTGCCGGAGGAATAACCTCCTTCATGGAAATGCCCAACACCATTCCCAACACACTGACGCGCGACCTTCTGGAAGAAAAATACAGCCGGGCAGCGGAAGTCTCAATGGCCAACTATTCGTTTTACATGGGGGCTTCGAACCAGAACATCAGCGAAATAGTAAAAACCGACCCGATAAATGTTTGCGGCATCAAAATATTCATGGGTTCGAGCACCGGAAATATGCTTGTGGATAATCAGGAGGTTCTGGAAGGTATTTTCAGGGATGCCCCCTGTCTGATAACCGTACATTGTGAGTATGAACCCCGTGTACATGAAATGACACTTCATTACCGCAAACTTTATGGCGACGATGCTCCTCCGCATATACATCCCCTGGTGCGCGATGCTGAAGCCTGCTACCGCTCTTCATCACAGGCTGTTGAACTGGCTGCAAAACACAATACGCGGCTCCATGTGCTACACCTTTCGTCCGCAAAAGAAATGTCTTTGTTTTCAAATGCTTTGCCTTTGAGCGAAAAACGCATCACCGCCGAAGTTTGCCTGCACCATCTTTGGTTCTCAGATGAGGATTACAAGCAAAAAGGGAATTTCATCAAGTGGAACCCTTCGGTGAAGTCGGCAGGTGACCGTGAAGCAATCATGGAAGCACTTCTCGACGGACGCATTGATGTGGTGGCCACTGATCACGCTCCCCATACCCTTGAGGAGAAGATGAGACCTTACTTCCTGTCGCCCTCAGGAGGCCCGATGGTTCAACACCTGCTGCCGGCCATGCTGAGTCTGGCACATGGGGGCAAACTCAGCCTCGAAATGCTGGTTGACAAAATGTGCCATAACCCGGCTATATGTTTCAATGTCAGCAAGCGCGGCTTCATCCGTCCGGGATATCATGCCGATCTGGTTCTTATCGATCCCTCTCAGGAATGGGAGGTGCGTCGTGAAGATGTACTGTATAAGTGTGGTTGGTCTCCACTGGAGGGAGAAATACTACATGGTGCTGTCACACACACCTTTATAAATGGTAATCTGGCCTATGACCGGGGGGTTTTTGATGAAACTGTCCGGGGCGAGCGATTGAAATTCGACCGATAGATAGTGACAATAATGATCAAAACAATTCAATTAGTTGTTCTTCTTTCCGTGCTGGCTGTGGTTTCCTGTGGCAACAGCCAATTCACCGAAGTTGTTGTGGCACAATTTGAAAACGGAAACCCGAAAACTGTTCACCGGACTTTTGCCAAAAAAAAGGCGGAAGCCCATGTTATTGAGGTGCATTTTTATGAGAATGGCGCATTGCATATGGAAGGCCCCTTGGTCAATGGCAAACGACATGGTTATTGGCGATCGTGGTATGCTGAGGGCGTGCTGTGGAGCGAGGGATATTTCGAGCACGGACAGCGACACGGCAAAGGGATAGTTTACCATCGCAGTGGCCTGAAACAGCTAGAAGGAGACTACGAAAACGGACGGAAAACAGGGGTCTGGCAGTCGTGGGACGAAACAGGTATGCTGATTTCTACTGTCGATTTCACCCTGCAGCCTGAGTAAATCTTTCTGTCCCTTAGCAAGAGGGTTCACTGATTACTGTTGCTGCCTGAGCCTGACCAGTACAGGCAGGTGGTCGCTGAACCCGCCGAAATACCTTCCGCCGGACATGGTGCGGTCGGGACGGGCAACACCACCAGATCCCTGAAACAGCATCCAGTGTTTTTTCACAATTTCCATTTCTTGGGCTTTCAGACTTTTTCGTTTGGGGTTTAACAACGAAGAGGAAACAATCACCTGATCAAACATGTCCCAGCCCCGATAATGCAACGTACCTTCGCCACGGCTGCGGGGGGCAAAGGAGAGATTGTACAGTTTGGCTGCTCCTGTAGGTGTTGTGTCAGGGTTTAGTGCGCCAAGATGCAGAAACAGACTTTCATCTTCAGGATTGTCGTTAAAATCGCCAACAATAACAATACCGGCATCGGGTTGGACACTGAGTATGGAATCTGTTATGATTTTCAAGGCATTACCATTGAAATTTCGGGCATCCTGTGTATTTTCCCTGCCACCAAACCTCGATGTCCAGTGGTTTACAAAGATATGCAAGGTGTCGCGGGTCGATACGATACCTTTGACATACATGATGTGCCTGTAAGTTACTTTTCGCCCGTTATCCCTGATCACCTGCACGGGTCGGTGATACACAGGCCTGAAATAATCGGGTCTGAACAGGATGGCTGTTTCGATGCCTCTGTTGTCGCTGCCTTCAGCATGAATCACTTCATATTTTGCTTTTCTGATGCGGGAATTGGCAACAAGGTCACGGAGCACTTCAATGTTTTCGACTTCGCACAAACCGAGCACATGCGGAAAACTGAGAGTATCCATCGCGGCAATTACTCTTGCTATCTGATTCAATTTGTGATTGTACCGCTCCGTATTCCAGGCAACTTCGGCATTGGGAAGGAAGTCGGCATCGTTTTTGTCTGGTGTGTCAATGGTATCGAACAGATTTTCAACATTGTAAAATCCGATTGTCCATCCTGTCGCCGGAGTCAGCAGCCGTCCCGTACGGGGCTGGCATGACGACATACCCAAGGCCAGAGTGACAAAAAGAAACAGTAATTGAATAATTCGGTTTGTTCGAAAGCGGTTCATTTTGTCAATCTTTAGGTTTATCATCTTTGAGCTTGTCAATCAGCCTGCGTTCCTTTTTGGTTGGCCTACCGATGCCCCTTTCGCGTCTTTCGTAGTTAAATTCGCGCATCAGCTGCACCCTTTCGTATTCTTCCTGAGGTGTAAGGTCTGTGTAAACTTCCGGGACTTGCTTTGCCGATACCCTGTTTCTGAGCAGCTGCTTCACCTCAACGGTTTTGTTGATGTGCGGCAGTCTGATATCCAGTATGTCCCCGGTTTTGAGTTCGCGTGATGGCTTCACTGCCTGTCCGTCAATCTTGATTTTACCGGCACGGCACGCTTCACCGGCAAGGGTACGCGTTTTGAACAGGCGTGCAGCCCACATCCACTTATCAATCCTTACGTCTTCGTTCATTTTTGCCTGAAGTACAACTGCACAGGAACACCGCGGAAATCATACAATTCCCTGATCTTGTTCTCTAAGAAGCGTTTATAATTTTCTTTAACGTCTTTGGGATAGTTACAGAAAAACGCAAACTGCGGTGAACTTGTTTTCAGCTGGGTAACATACTTGATTTTCACATAATGGCCGCGTGGAGTTGCGGGTGGGGGTGAAGCCTGTATGATGGGAAGCAGGGTTTCGTTCAGTTCCGAGGTGGAAATTTGCTTTTTCTTGTTCTTGAACACTTCGTGGGCAACCTCAAGAGCCTTGAAAATGCGCTGTTTTGCAGGCACTGAAGTAAATACAATGGGTATGTCAGTGAAGGGTGCCGTTTTTTCACGGATGCTTTTTTCAAACTCAAGATGGGTGTTGTTTCCCTTATCGATCAAGTCCCATTTATTGACCACAATAACAACCCCTTTACGATTTTTTTCAGCCAGGTGCAGAATGTTCAGGTCTTGTGACTCCATGCCCGACTGAGCATCGATCATCAGAAGCACCACATCGCTTTCCTCGATGGAGCGGATGGAACGAAGAACCGAATAAAACTCAATGTTTTCATAGACTTTACCTTTTTTGCGCAAGCCGGCGGTATCAACGAGCATAAAATCCATACCGAATGCATTGTAGCGGCTGTGGATGGAGTCGCGGGTGGTGCCGGCAATGTCGGTAACGATGTTGCGTTCGTGTCCGAGCAAGGCATTCACCAGAGATGACTTGCCCACATTGGGCCTGCCTACTACAGCAAATTTGGGCAGATCGGTATCCTCTTCAGCAGTTTCTTCATGCATCAATTTAACCAGTTCATCGAGCAATTCGCCTGTTCCGCTGCCATTGATGGCTGAGATGGGATACACCTCGCCAAGCCCGAGGGCATAGAATTCGTGTGCCATACTGCTTCTTTCGTGGTTGTCGGATTTATTCACCACCACCAGCACCTGTTTGCGCGATTGGCGCAACATCACAGCCACTTCCTCGTCGAGCACATGCAATCCGTCGTTGACATCAACAAGAAACAGAATCACATCCGCTTCATCAATGGCCAGAGTCACCTGCTTGCGGATTTCTTCCTCAAAAACATCATCCGAACCGATCACATATCCGCCCGTGTCAATCACCGTGAAACTGATTCCGTTCCAGTCGCTTACCCCATAGTGCCTGTCGCGCGTGACACCGGCCGTTTCTTCAACAATGGCCTGCCGTGCCTGCACCAGCCTGTTAAAGAAGGTAGATTTGCCCACATTGGGACGCCCGACAATAGCTACAATATTTCCCATAATAAATAATTCTGTTAAAACTCACGCTTCATAGCCGAAACGCTTCAGCATGTTTTCATCATCCCTCCAGTCTTTGTTGACTTTAACAGCCAGATCGAGGAATACTTTTCTGCCCACAAACTCCTCTATATCGGTGCGGGCCATGATGCCTGTTTTTTTGATTGCGCTGCCCTGATGACCGATCAGAATGGCTTTTTGTGATTCGCGTGCAGCAAAGATAATGGCTCTGATACGGATGATATCTTTGCTTTCTTCATAAGATTCAACGGCCACTTCAACGGCATACGGGATCTCCTGTTTGTAGTTAAGGAGTATTTTCTCGCGGATGATCTCGGCCACAAAAAACCTCATCGATTTGTCGGTGAGTTCGTCTTTGGGGAAATAGGGCGGGCTCTCGGGCAGCAATTCAATAATCGTGTCGAGCAATCCGCTGATATTAAATCCATGAAGCGCCGCAACAGGCACAACCCGTGCATCGGGAAGGTTTTGCTTCCATTGGGCGATGAGAGCCTCAACTTCCGGCTGGTTCGACAGGTCAATTTTATTCAGGAGCACAAAAACCGGCACCAGCGAAGCCTTTAGTCTTTCAATGATTTCAGTGTAATCCGTTTTTTCTTTGACGTCGGCAATAAACAATATGATGTCGGCATCAATCATGGCTGTTTCCACAAAGGAATTCATGATTTCATGCATTTTATAAGCCGGGTTGCGGATGATGCCAGGAGTATCGCTGAAGATCAACTGGAAGTTTTCGCCATTGACAATGCCCAGGATTCTGTGGCGTGTTGTTTGCGCTTTTGAGGTGATAATCGACAATTTTTCACCCACTAAGGCATTCATTAGTGTTGATTTGCCCGCATTCGGATTTCCTATGATGTTGATATAGCCCGACTTATGCGGCATCAGATGAATATTTATGAAAAAAAACTTGCTTTGCAAAGAAACAAAAATTATCTTTGCACTCCCAAATTAAAAGGGAATCACCACATTGCGGGGTGGAGCAGAGGTAGCTCGTTGGGCTCATAACCCAAAGGCCGGAGGTTCGAATCCTTCCCCCGCTACATGAAAACCCAGGGCCAAAGCCCTGGGTTTATTCATGAATACCGGCCTCAAGCCCCGCTTGAAGGCCGGTATTCATGAATAAACCTTTTGCCCGAAAGGCAAAAGGTTTTCATGTTAAGCCCTCCCTCAACGGATCATGAAATAATCCTTCCCTTTATTAGTTTGAAAGTTTGAAGGTTATGGAGGTTTGAAGGTTTGATAGTTACATTAAAATTAACGATCCGGTCGCTCAACCATTATTGGGGGTTGGGGGGCAAAAAGAAGAGTTTGTAAAAGACTGAGTATTGCGGCAATCATGATAACTATAGAAAAGTTTTAACAAACAAAAAAGGCTTCGCAATGTTGCGAAGCCTTGATTTCATTACACGAATAAGGTTTTTTTTAGTTTACCTCTTCGGTGGTCAGCGGATTAACAGAAATGTAGGAACGGTTATCCTTTTTCTTGCTGAATTCTACAATACCGTCGGTCGTGGCGAAGATGGTATGGTCTTTTCCAATACCTACGTTATCGCCCGGATGATGTTTGGTGCCGCGCTGGCGTACGATGATGTTGCCGGCTTTGGCAAATTGTCCGCCGTAAATCTTCACGCCCAATCGTTTGCTTTCCGATTCGCGACCGTTGTTTGAACTACCGACCCCTTTTTTATGTGCCATGGCTTATCTTGTTTTTTCGTTATTATCCTTTAATACTTTCAATGATTACCTTGCTCAGGTACTGACGATGACCATTCATCTTCTGGTATCCCTTGCGGCGTTTTTTCTTAAACACGAGCACTTTGTCGCCCTTCATGTGTTCGATCACCTTCAGGTCAACCTGGGCGCCGCTGAGCAGTGGGGTTCCAACTTTTACTGATCCTTCGTTATCAATCATGAGCACCTTTTCGATCGAAAGGGTACTGCCTTCTGCGGCTTCAAGGCGGTGAACATAAATCTGCTGGCCTTGCTTTACCTTGAACTGTTGTCCTGCTATGTCAACTATTGCGTACATCGTCTGTTCTGAAAATTACGGTTATAGGTCTTGAAAATCGAACGGCAAAAGTACAAAAAAAATCGAAACGCAAAATTTTTCCTCAGTTTTTCTGCAAACATTTTGAAAACATGCTGTTTTTGGGAATGAAATGGCTCCTTTCATTCCAATTGGCGTGTGATTCATGACCAGCGTTTTTCGGTTCATTCGGGCAGGTATTGAAACCGAAAACCTTTATCAATGTAGGAAAGGTAAAAGTTAAAGCATGAATCTCCCAGAATAATGCTCCTTTTTACTTGCTTGCCTGCTCCGCACTTTCAGGTTCACCAGCACAACCCCTCCGATGATCAGCAGCATCCACAGGATAAGGCTTGGGTGGAAATGTTCGTTGTCGGCTATGCCCCACAGCAGGGCCACAATCGGGATCATATAGGTTACGGATGAAGCAAACAGCGGACTGCTCATTTTGATCAGCTTGTTGAATGCGATCATGGCCAGACCCGTGCCCACCACAGCCAGTATGGCGATGTACCCGAGTCCGTGCAGGGCTTCCGGCTCACGGAACAACTGTGTCGTAAAATCAGTGAAACCAAAAAGAATGACTCCGGCAGGTATTCCGGCAATGAAAAAAGTGATGGCTGTGATGCTGACCGCAGGAATATGTTTCAGTTTTGCCTTGATCAGGTTCACGTTATAGGCATAAAGAATGGTCGCTGCTATAATATAGGATGCGTATTTAATGTTGAAAGAAAACTCATTGCCGCCACTAAACTGCAGCAGACCAATGGTTCCGGCCAGTGCCACAAAAACCCCGGCAATATTCACCGGCCCGGCCTTGAGTCCAAAGATCATATATCCGATGATCAGTGTCGAAAGCGGGGTGAGCGAGTTGAGCATACCGGCTGTGGCACTGTCGATGCCCGTTTGGGCCATGGCAAACAAAAAAGCAGGGATCAGGCTGCCTGCCAGACCCGAAATGCCCAGATACATTAAGTCACGCTTTGAAGTGCGGAACAGTCTGGGCAAGGCGATGGGCGCCAGCGACAGAAAGGTGATCACCACACGCAATGCCCCAACCTCCATCACCGAAAAATATAACAAACCCTTTTTGATCAATATGAACGAACTGCCCCAGGTAAACATCAGAGCAATCAGGATTATCCACGACAACAGGCGTTGGTTCATATATTGAGTTGGTTGGCAAAGGTACAGCGAATATCGGCTTTCCTGACCCTTATTGTGAAACAGAAATAACTGCTTAATGGCCGGTTTAATTATACCTTATTATTAAGTGATTCATTTTAGCTATCGGGCAGTTTCTGCCTCAAATGACTATTTGATATATTTGCAGCCGAAACCAATTTTGCGGGATGGACAACGACCAGCTCAGACT
>Ga0208244_100637_pt1 | contig 29510 bp, 28 predicted proteins | sample SubbioCR12Aug_5A_FD_184828 | JGI IMG/M metagenome (GOLD analysis project Ga0208244, IMG submission 184828) | Serpentinite rock and fluid subsurface biosphere microbial communities from McLaughlin Reserve, California, USA - CR12Aug_5A (SPAdes) | ecosystem: Environmental > Terrestrial > Deep...
CCATGCGTCCAGGTGCCATTGCCAGTATTCCGCCCCCAATCGCTTCGCCATCTGATGTGCCTCTCAAAAAATACCGAGAGTGCATGGCTTGGGGAGAAAGTTACAGGTGGGACGGCTGGACGCTTACGAAGAACCGACAAACAGTATTTCTCAATGAATTCAATACGCTGTGTTGTCACCAACAGCTAACGGTGAAAGAGCCAAATAAAAAGCGTAGTTCGTTCCGTGCTTATCGGGTTGTCACACCCAGCAAAAATGGATGCCATTTTTCAGGCCAGAAGTGGGGTGCCGCCCCGGTTTCCGGTACCGACAGTGACGGTCGCGCCGCCGATTTGCCAGCGAATTCTGCTAGCAAGTGGGGCTTCCTGTTCGCTGGGTGTGACAACCCGATAAGCACGGTTCGTTCACCACAGCGGCACGGAATTCAATCGGTGTGGGGCTTTCAATTCACGGCTTGCCCGTTCAATCTTGCGTGGGAGAGAGGCGGGAAGGCGCCTTCAGTCGTGACGTCCAGTTCGATGGGGCTTGCTTCCTCCACCAACCGCCGGCCAAAAGGTATCTTGCGCTGGTCGATGAACAGGCTGCTGCTGCCGTCGATGCGCTTGGCCATGAGCTTGGCTTCGGAGGCGGCACGCGCCACTTCCTGGTACTGGTGGAAATGGGCGGGGTCGACCAGTACCGCGCCGATGGACAGCGATGTCAGGGCATGAAAGGCCATCGCGCCACGCCGGTCTTCGCTGTAGTAGCCGCCTGCCTCCACATGCTCGGGGTTGAAAAGGGCCAAGCATTCGCGATCGAAGCGCGCCAGCATGCCGTGGCAGCGCACCTCCCAGTCGAGACTTTGAAACAGCACCACGAAATCATCGCCGCCGATGTGGCCGACAAAATCGAGTTCCGTGTTGCAGCTGTCGCGCAGGATGCGCGCCAGCAACTGGATGATGATGTCGCCGCGGCGGAAGCCGTAGACGTCGTTGTAGGGCTTGAAATGGTCAAGGTCGAAATACGCGGTGACGAAAGTCTGTTCGTTGGCCAGCAGGCGTTCCATATGCTCCTGGATCGGCACATTGCCGGGCAGGCCGGTAAGCGGGTTGGCATAGCGCGCGGCCACGATCTGCATTTTGGAGACTTCGCGCATCAGGTCGAAGCCTGATCCCAGCCCCAGGTAGCGCCCCTCGGAAGTAATGACGAAGCCCTGGGTGAAGGCTGCCTTGCCTTTGCTCACCACCAGTTCCGATAACTCGGTCAGGCGCGTGGCCTTGTCGACGATGAGCGGATCGGCGTCCATCATGTCGCGGCAGGGCTTGCGACCATAGAGTTCGCGAGCGTAGAGACTGATAAAACGATCGAGCAGGGCGGGGCGATGAATGATGCCCACCGGAATGCCATCGTCCACCACCGCCACCGCATGCAGTTCGGGATGCTGCATCATCAGGTCGAGTACTTTCTGGCTGTGCATCAGCGGAGAGACAGTGAGCGCGGATACCACCAGCCTGCCGGCGGACATGTGCAGGCCATCGCGCGCCTGCGCCATGGGGAACACGCTGACCGTGCCGGATTGCAGGCACGCCACCACCTCGGCTGGCAGCAGCTTGATCGGCACCGACGAGGGGCGGCCAATCAGGTAACCCTGCGCAAAACGGATGCCAAGATCTTTCAGCACCGCCAGTTCGGACAAGTTTTCCACGCCTTCGGTAATCACGCAGGAGTGCGCGCTTTCGGCCATCAACTTGATCGAGCGCACGAACTGGAGCTTGTGCGGGTCCTGATGAATATCGGCGATGAAATGCTTGTCGATCTTGACGAAGGCCGGTTTGATCTCGGACCACAGTCGCAGGCTGGAAAAGCCTTCGCCGAGGTCGTCAATGGCCACATCAATCTCCGCCGCGCGGAGCCCGGATACCGCTTGCCGCAGTTCGCCGTAATCGAGCGCAGTGGCGTTTTCGGTGATTTCGACAATTAGCCGGTTGCTGGCGAGGCCGACCTCATCCAGCGCGGCCCGCATGGCGTCCGGCGCAAAGCTTGCATCGAGCAGGCTGTAGGGAGACAGGTTCACAAACAGCCGCCCCGGCAGATTCAGCCGGGCAAAGGTCTTCAGCGCCATGCGCACGCAGGCCCAGTCCAGTGCCGGCAGCAGGCCGTGGATTTCGGCTACGCGAAACAAGGCCTGTGGCGCATGCAGCGGACTGTCCGAGGGGCCGCGCGACAGGGCCTCGTAGCCCATCACCTGGCCTTCGACCAGATCGAGAATCGGCTGCAGCAAGGTCGCCAGCCGGCCATGTATCAGGATTTGATCCAGATGCAGGCGCATTTCTTCGTGACTCATAGGGGGAGTTCGGGAATGGGGGGATACCTATCGAACGATAGGTGTGAAGTGTTACGTGTGTGTGAAGGGGCCTGGGAACGTCGCGAGAGGCAACCCGTCATGGAATGTCGGAACAGGTTCCGCTGGATAAGGCCGAGAAAGAAAACTGTTACACTGGATTCGCCCGGTCGTATGGTGTAAGCGTTACGCGCACCTGCGATTGAGAGGGGTGCAGGAGCAGCGGAGTAACCCTTTTTTCAACCTTTCGCCCCTTGCATCCATCGAATGCTTAAGCCCTACTTCCTGCGGGCTTGAAAATTCCCCCCATCACATCAAAATAAAGTCGGTAATTCAGGCTTATTCGGGCTATGGCAACCAAGCGAGAAAGCAGTACCCTACTGGAACCGTCTGTGGCGAAAGCGAAGCCGCCGCCCTTGTACAAGGTGCTGCTGCTGAACGACGACTACACCCCGATGGAATTCGTGGTGCATGTCCTCAAGAAGTTTTTTGGCATTGACGAAGAACGGGCGACACAAATCATGCTCAAAGTCCATACTGAGGGTGTAGGCGTGTGTGGGGTGTATCCCGGGGATATCGCCAACACCAAGGTCGAGCAGGTCATGGATTTCGCGCGGCAGCATCAGCATCCGCTGCAATGTACGATGGAGGAAAGTTAGATGATTGCCCAGGAACTCGAAGTCACGCTGCACATGGCATTCATGGATGCACGGCAGAAGCGCCACGAATTCATTTCGGTGGAGCACCTGTTGATGGCCATGCTCGACAATCCGTCCGCGGTGGAGGTGCTCCGCGCGTGCGGTGCCAATATCGAACTCATGCGCGAACAGCTTGACGCGTTTATCGAGGAGCACACGCCCAGGGTGGTGGGCGAGGGCGAAGTCGATACCCAGCCCACGCTCGGCTTCCAGCGCGTGATCCAGCGCGCGATCCTGCATGTGCAGTCGTCCGGCAAGAAGGAAGTGACCGGCGCCAACGTGCTGGTGGCGGTATTCGGCGAAAAGGATTCACATGCGGTGTATTTCCTCACGCAGCAGAGGGTGACACGGCTCGATATCGTCAATTTTATCTCCCACGGCATCACCAAGACCCCGCAGGGCGAACCGTTGCCGCGTGCGGACGAGCCCAGCGAGCCCCATACCGATGCGCCTGCCGCTTCGCCGCTCGACAGCTTTGCGCAGAACCTGAATACGCAGGCGCTGGCCGGCAGGATCGACCCCCTGATCGGGCGCGACCAGGAACTCGTGCGCGTGATCCAGACCCTGTGCCGTCGGCGCAAGAACAATCCCCTGCTGGTGGGCGAGGCGGGCGTGGGCAAGACCGCCATTGCCGAAGGCCTGGCGCGCCGCATCATCGAAGGCTCGGTGCCCGACATCCTGGCGCAAAGTACGGTGTATGCGCTGGACATGGGCGCCTTGCTTGCCGGCACCAAATACCGCGGCGATTTCGAGCAGCGCCTGAAGGGCGTGCTGAAGCAGTTGTCCGACAACCCCAAGGCGATCCTGTTCATCGACGAGATCCACACCCTGGTCGGCGCCGGGGCGGCGTCCGGCGGCACGCTCGACGCATCCAACCTGCTGAAGCCGGCGCTGTCGTCAGGCAATCTGCGCTGCATCGGTGCGACGACGTACACTGAATATCGTGGCATTTTCGAGAAGGATCACGCCTTATCGCGGCGTTTCCAGAAGATCGATGTGCCGGAACCCTCGGTCGACGAGACCGTGGCGATCCTGCGCGGCCTGAAGTCGCGTTTCGAGGACCATCACGGCGTCAAATACACGGCGGCGGCGCTGACCACGGCGGCGCAGCTGTCGGCGCGCTACATCAACGACCGCCATCTGCCGGACAAGGCGATCGACGTCATCGACGAGGCGGGCGCGGCGCAGCGCATCCTGCCGAAATCGAAGCAGAAGCGGACCATCACGCCGCGCGAGATCGAGGAGATCATCGCCAAGATCGCACGCATTCCGCCGAAGACCGTGTCGTCCGACGACAGGAGCTCGCTGAAGACGCTGGATCGCGACCTGAAGGCGGTGGTGTTCGGCCAGGATGTCGCCATCGATGTGCTGGCCACCGCGATCAAGATGTCGCGCAGCGGCCTCGGCAATCCGCAGAAACCGATCGGCAACTTCCTGTTCTCCGGCCCCACCGGGGTCGGCAAGACCGAGGTCGCGCGCCAGCTGGCCTATGTGCTGGGGGTCGAGTTGATCCGCTTCGATATGTCGGAATACATGGAGCGCCATGCGGTGTCGCGGCTGATCGGTGCACCGCCCGGCTATGTGGGATTCGATCAGGGTGGTTTGTTGACAGAAGCTATTAATAAACACCCCTATGCGGTTGTTTTGCTTGATGAAGTTGAAAAGGCCCATCCGGATATTTTCAACGTGCTGCTGCAGGTGATGGACCACGGCACGCTGACCGACACCAACGGGCGCAAGGCCGATTTCCGCAACGTGGTGCTGGTCATGACGACCAACGCCGGGGCGGAAATGCTCAACCGGGCCAGTATCGGATTTTCCAACTCGCGCGAAAGCGGCGACGAGATGGCCGAGATCAAGCGCATGTTCACCCCGGAATTCCGCAACCGGCTGGACGCGATCATTCCATTTGCGCCGCTCACCGAGCCGATCATCCTGCAGGTGGTCGACAAGTTCCTGATGCAGCTGGAAGAGCAGTTGCACGAGAAGAAAGTCGAGGCGGTGTTTACCGATGCGCTGAAAGCCTATCTGGCCAGGCATGGCTTCGATCCACTGATGGGCGCGCGGCCGATGGCGCGTCTGATCCAGGACACCATCCGCAAGGCGCTGGCCGACGAACTGCTGTTCGGCAAACTGGCGCGCGGCGGGCGGGTGACGATCGATATCGACGCCAACGAAAAGGTCTGTCTGGAGTTTGAAGAGGCGGTTCCAGCGTAATGCCGTAAAGATTTTGTGTGTGGTTGTTAAGGAGACGCTGGTTAATCCGTCTTTGCGAGGAGCGCCTTTAGCCGCGAGGCCACTGGCCGTGGCGGGACGCGGCAATCCAGAAATCCCTGCTTAATCAATGCGCTGGATTGCTTCGCGAGTTTATGCCCTCTGGGTGCTCGCAACGACAGCTTATTCGTGGGCTGTGGGTGACAACCGGACAAGCACGGACGGAAGGAGTAAAGATAGGTGGCACTGGCGATGCAGCGCGTGAAGGATGAACGGGTCGCCAGGGAAAGAACTGCTCGGGCGCTGAGGGAAGCCCGTCAATCTTCAGGTCCGCGGGGAATGGCTGAGGATGGGCTGTAAGCCTTGAATGGCCGAGTTGCGCCAGGCACCGGGCGCAGGCAAGAAAGTCAACAGAGAAAGTCAACAGAGTGCATATGCTGCCGGCCTTCATGGCGGGCGTCATCCTGACTTGCTGAATGCGGCTGAATCCCGCACCATACGGCACCCATCCTGCTAACCGGAGTGCATATGAAACCCTGCCATGCGACGTTTATTGCCCTGACCGCGCTTGCCGTGTTGTTGTCCGGCTGTGAAAAACCCGCCACTGATGCGACCGTCCCCGCCGTGAAAAGCGAAACCGTGGCGACGGTGGGGGGAGACAAGATCAGCGCAGCCGAGTTGAATGTGGCGGTTTCCCGTCTGGGTGAACTGGACGAGGTGCAGGCAGCCGAGGCCAAAACCCGGGTGCTGCAGGCCCTGATCGATCAGCGTCTGGTGGCGCAGGCCGCCAAAAGCGCAAAAATAGACAAGGAACCCGAGGTGGGGTTTGCGATGGCGCAGGCCAGCCGCCAGGTATTGGCGGAGGCTTATGCGGAGCGCAGCTTCAAGGACGTTGCGAAGCCTTCCGAATCCGAGATCGCCGATTATTACAGCCAGCATCCCGAGCTTTTTTCCGAGCGGCGGATTTACCGCATCCAGGAACTTGAACTGAAACTGGACCACTCCCGCATGTCCGAAGTCGAGGCCAAACTCAAAAGTAGCCATTCCATGGGCGATTTCGTCAACTGGATCAAGGAGCAGGGCATCGAAGGCAAGACCGCCATGGCGGTCAAGCCCGCCGAGCAGATCCCGGCGCCTTTGCTGGCCCGCCTCAGCCAGATGAAGGACGGCCAGGTGACGATTTTGCCGGGTCGCCCCGGGCACGTGCTGGTTCAGCAGTTGCAGGAAAGCCAGCTGCAGCCTGCTTCGCTGGAACAGGCGCATAACGCCATCGAGCGGGCTCTCATAACCGAAAAACGCAAGGAATTGATGGCGGCGGATCTAAAAAAGCTGCGCGAAGCTGCCAAGGTCGAGTATGCGACCGGCTATGCGCCCGCTGCCGAAGCAAAAGCCGAAGACGACAAGGCTGCTGGCGACAGCGCCGCGAGCGACGAAACCAAAGAAAAACCAGCCAAGTAATTTCTCCTATGATTCTAGTGACAGGCGGCGCCGGTTTTATCGGCGCCAATTTCGTTCTGGACTGGCTGGCGGTGGGCGATGAGGCCGTCGTCAACCTCGACAAGCTGACCTACGCGGGCAACCTCGAGAACCTGCGATCGTTGCAGGGCGACGCCCGGCATGTTTTCGTGCGGGGCGATATCGGCGACAGCGCAACGGTCGATGCATTGTTGCAGCAGTATCGCCCGCGCGCGGTGATCAACTTCGCGGCGGAAAGCCACGTCGACCGCTCGATTCAGGGTCCCGCCGAGTTCGTCGAGACCAACGTGGTGGGCACTTTCAATCTGCTGGAATCGGTGCGCGCACACTGGTCGCAGCTGCCGGCAGAGGAGCAGGCGGCGTTCCGCTTCCTGCACGTGTCGACCGACGAGGTGTACGGCTCGCTCGGCCCCACCGATCCGGCGTTTTCCGAAACCACGCCGTATGCGCCGAACAGCCCGTATTCGGCGTCGAAAGCCGCCTCCGACCATCTGGTGCGCGCCTATCACCACACCTACGGCCTGCCGGTGCTGACGACCAACTGCTCGAACAATTACGGGCCGCTGCAGTTTCCCGAAAAGCTCGTGCCGCTGATCATCCACAACGCGCTGGCGGGCAAGCTGCTGCCGATCTACGGCGACGGCAGCAATGTCCGCGACTGGCTGTACGTCAGCGACCATTGCAGCGCGATCCGGCGGGTGCTGGAAGCCGGGCGGGTGGGGGAGGTCTACAACATCGGCGGCTGCAATGAAAAGACCAATCTCGAGGTGGTGAGGATGCTGTGCGCCATCCTCGACGCGCTGCACCCCGGCTCGCCAGTGACGCCGCACGAAAGCCTGATCGCCTTCGTCAAGGACCGGCCCGGCCACGACCAGCGCTATGCGATCGACGCCCGCAAGATCGAGCGCGAACTCGGCTGGACGCCCGCCGAAACCTTCGAGAGCGGAATCAGGAAGACGGTGGCGTGGTATCTGGCCAACCAGGACTGGGTGGGCCACGTGACCAGCGGTGAATACCGCAACTGGGTTTCGGAGCATTACGCAGTGCGCTAGACATGACCACACGCAAAGGCATCATCCTCGCCGGCGGCTCCGGCACCCGGCTCTATCCCATTACCCAGGTGGTCTCCAAGCAACTGCTGCCGGTGTACGACAAGCCTATGGTGTATTACCCGCTGACCACGCTGATGCTGGCGGGGATACGCGACATCCTCTTGATTTCCACCCCGCAGGACACGCCGCGCTTCGAGCAGCTGCTGGGCGACGGCGCGCAGTGGGGGCTCAACATCCAGTATGCGGTGCAGGCCGCGCCCGAGGGGCTGGCGCAGGCCTTCCTCATCGGCAGCGGTTTCATCGGCGCCGATCCCTGTGCGCTGGTGCTGGGCGACAACATTTTCTACGGCCACGCACTGGGGCAGGACATGCAGGCGGCCGGGCAGCGCACGCACGGCGCCACCGTGTTCGCCTACCCGGTGCATGACCCCGAGCGCTACGGCGTGGTCGAATTCGACGCCGCCGGGCGCGCGGTCAGCCTCGAGGAAAAACCCGCCAAACCGAAATCGCGCTACGCCGTCACCGGCCTGTATTTCTACGACAACAGGGTGATCGACATCGCGCGGGCGTTGACGCCGTCGCCGCGCGGCGAACTGGAAATCACCGACGTCAACCGCCAGTACCTCGACTGGGGCGAGCTCGATGTGCAGGTGATGGGGCGCGGCCAGGCCTGGCTCGACACCGGCACCCACGACTCGCTGATCGAGGCGGCGCTCTATATCCAGACCATCGAGAAGCGCCAGGGCCTGAAGATCGCCTGTCCCGAGGAAATCGCCTACCGCCAGGGCTTCATCGACGCCGCCCAGCTGCAGGCGCTGGCGCAGCCGCTGCTGAAAAACGGCTACGGGCGCTATCTGATCGACGTGCTGAACGACCGGGTGTTCTGATGGAGGTGATCGCGACCCAGCACCCCGAGGTGCTGCTGCTGCGTCCCAGGGTATTCGGCGACGCGCGCGGCTTCTTTTTCGAGAGCTACAATCGCAAGACCTTCGCCGAACTCGGCATCGACGCCGGGTTCGTGCAGGACAACCACTCGCGTTCGGCCAAAGGCGTGCTGCGCGGCCTGCATTACCAGATCAGCCAGCCGCAGGGCAAACTGGTGCGCGTGACAGCGGGCGAGGTGTTCGACGTGGCGGTGGACCTGCGCCGCAGCTCGCCGCATTTCGGCCGCGTCGCCAGCTTCCGGCTGTCGGCGGAATCGCACGACATGGCGTGGATCCCGCCGGGGTTTGCCCACGGCTTTCAGGTGCTGTCCGACTACGCGGAGTTTCTCTACAAGACGACTGATTATTACGCGCCCGAGTTCGAGCGCTGCCTGCGCTGGAACGATCCGGTGCTCGCCATCGCCTGGCCACTGGACGGCGCGCCGCTGTTGTCTGCCAAGGACCAGGCCGGCTTGCCGTTCGCCGAATGCGAGGCGTTCGCGTGAGGATTCTGCTCACCGGCGTCAACGGCCAGGTGGGCTGGGAGCTGCAGCGCACCCTGGCGCCGCTGGGCGAGGTGATCGCGGCCGACCGCAGCCGCCTCGATCTGGCCGACACCGCCGGCATCCGTCGCGCGGTGGACGCGATCGCGCCGGACCTGATCGTCAATCCGGCCGCCTACACCGCGGTCGACCAGGCCGAGGCCGAGCCCGACCTGGCGCACGCCATCAACGCGGCCGCGCCGGGCGAGCTGGCGTTGGCCGCGGCGGCGCGCGGGATTCCGCTGGTGCACTTTTCCACCGACTACGTGTTCGACGGACGCAAATCCGCTGCCTATACGGAAGCCGACGCGCCGAACCCGCTCGGCGTGTACGGCGCCACCAAGCTGGCGGGCGAGCGGGCGGTTGCGCGCGCCGGCGCGCCGCACCTGATCCTGCGCGCCAGCTGGGTCTACGGCCTGCGCGGGCGCAATTTCCTGCTCACCATGCAGCGGCTGCTGCGCGAGCGCGAAACGCTCGCTGTGGTCGACGACCAGTTCGGCGCGCCGACCTGGTCGCGCCTGATCGCCGAGGCGACGGCGCTGGTGATTGCGCGCTGGCTGGATCGGCCCGAGCAAACTGCAACGTCCGGGGTCTACCATTTGAGTTGCGGCGGGCGCACCAGCTGGCATGGCTTCACCGCGGCGATCCGGGCGCAGCTGGCCGACACCGACGCGAAACTGGCCCGCCTGACGGCGATTCCGACTTCCGGCTATCCCACGCCGGCGGCGCGCCCGGCCAACTCGCAACTGAATTGCGACAAGCTGGCGGCGACCTTCGGCGTGCGGCTGCCCGGCTGGGAAAGCGCGCTGGCCCTGTGTCTGGAACAGAATTTGCCTCAGGCAATGAAATGATTTTTTAGCAGGGCACACGACATGACCACTATTTACCCCGTCATTCTTTCCGGTGGCTCGGGCACCCGCCTGTGGCCCTTGTCCCGCGCGGCGCTGCCCAAGCAGATGCTGCCGCTCGCCAGCGATTTCAGCCTGCTGCAGGATACGGTCAGCCGCTTGTCAGACATGCCGGAAATGGCTGCACCGCTGATGGTGTGCAACGTCGAGCACCGCTTCATGATTGCCGAGCAGATGCGCCAGATCGATATGCGGCCGCGTGCCATCGTGCTGGAACCGGTGGGCCGCAACACCGCGCCGGCGATTGCCGTGGCCGCACTGATGCTGTCGCGCGACGACCCCGACGCGCTGACGCTGGTGTTGCCGGCCGACCATCTGATCGGCGACGTGGCGGCGTTTCATGCCGCCATCCTCACGGCGGTGCAGGCGGCGCAGAACGGCCACCTCGCCACCTTCGGCATCGTTGCCGCCACCCCGGAAACCGGCTACGGCTACATCCGCCGGGGCGCGCCGCTGGCGGACAGCGCCGGCGCGCACCAGGTCGCGGCCTTTGTCGAAAAACCCGATCTGGCCACCGCGCAGCAGTACGTCGACGCCGGCGACTATTTCTGGAACAGCGGCATGTTCCTGTTCCGCGCAGCGGATTTTCTCGACGAGCTGCAGGCGCTGCGCCCGGACATTCTGGCCGCAAGCCGTGCTGCGCTCGATGTTGCCAAGCCCGATCTCGATTTCGTACGGCTCGACCCGGCGGCATTTGAAGCCTGCCCGTCCGAGTCGGTCGACTATGCGGTGATGGAACACACCCGTCGCGCTGCGATGGTGCCGGCCGACATCGCCTGGAACGACATCGGCGCCTGGACCGCCTTGTGGGACGTGGCGGTGAAGGACGAGCAGGGCAATGCCACGCGCGGCGACGTCATGCTGGAAAACGCCCGCAACAACTTCGTCCGTGCCGAAACCCGCATGGTGGCGATGCTCGGCGTGTCGGACCTGGTGGTGGTGGAAACCGCCGACGTGGTGCTGGTGGCGCACAAGGACCAGGTGCAGGACGTGAAGAAGCTGGTCGACCGCCTCAAGGCCGAGCAGCGTTGCGAGCACCTCGTCCACAAGCAGGTCTACCGCCCGTGGGGCTGGTACGAGGGCATCGACAAGGGCGAGCGCTTCCAGGTCAAGCGCATCATGGTCAAGCCGGGCGAGAAGCTCAGCCTGCAGATGCACCACCACCGCGCCGAGCACTGGATCGTGGTGTCGGGCACCGCCAGCGTCACCTGCGGCGAAATGGTCATGCTGCTGACCGAAAACCAGTCGACCTACATTCCGCTGGGCACCACGCACCGGCTGGAAAACCCCGGCAAGATCGATCTGCACATGATCGAGGTGCAGTCGGGCACCTATCTGGGCGAGGACGACATCGTGCGCTTCGAGGATCTCTACCGGCGCAATTGAGGCGCCTCATCTTCCTGCGCTCGCTACGACAGAACCTGCTCGATAAGCGTAATTTCGTAAGACAAACGCCTACACGGTAAATCGGCAATATCCGTCCGCGAATACAGCGCTAGTCCACGTTAACTTTGTCGGGTGTCGTCCGATAACGAATTCACCACGCTGACTTAAGTGTGAAATCGAAAAAAAGTTTAACGAAGAAGGGCACGCAAATGAAAATGGACGAGATGCTGGACGAAATGCGCGATGTCAATCTCAATTACCTGATGCTGGCGCAAAGCATGATCCAGCACGACAAGGCGACCGCCGTGTTTCGTCTGGGCATCAGCCAGGACGTCGCCGAGCTGATCGAGGCGCTGACCCCCGCACAGATTCTCAAGCTTGCCGCATCCGGCATGATGGTTTCGCGCTTCCGCTTCGACGACGGCATGGTGCTCAACATGCTGACCAGCTACACCAAGGATCGCACCATGGCGCAGTCCCACGCCGCCATCCTGATGGCGGGCCAGGCTGTGGCAGCCTTTGCCTGACCCCGTCGCACAATAAAAAAAAGGGCGTATCCCAATGAGCAAGAAAAGTCTGTTGACTGAAATGCGCGACACCCAACTGGCGATCGAACTGATCGAACTCGGTGCCCGCCCGCAGGTGCTGGAATCCGAAACCACGCTGTCGCGCGAACGCCTGCTCAAGCTGTACAAGGAAGTCAAAGGCGTGTCGCCGCCCAAGGGCATGCTGCCGTTCTCGACCGACTGGTTCCTGACCTGGCTGCCCAACGTGCATTCCTCGCTGTTCATCAACATTCACCGCTACATCACCAGGAACAGCGATTGCAGCGGCATCGAAGCCGTACTCAAAAGCTATCGCCTGTATCAGGAATACCTTCACACCAATCAGGCCGAAGCCGTGCTGAGCTTCACCCGCGCCTGGACCCTGAACCGTTTCTTCGAAAGCCGCATGCTCGAAACCGCTGTCTGCAGCGGCTGCGGCGGCCACTTCGTGGTACATCCGGACGACCTGCATGACCAATACGTGTGCGGCCTGTGCAACGTGCCTGCGCGCGCCGGCAAAACCCGCAAAGCCAAGGCTGCGGAAGGGTCGCTGCGCAGCAGCGGGGCACCCACCGGCGTACCCCTTGCGGGTGCTGCGGAAGGGTCGCTGCGCAGCAGCGGGGCACCCACCGGCGTACCCCTTGCGGGTGCTGCGGAAGGGTCGCTGCGCAGCAGCGGGGCACCCACCGGCGTACCCCTTGCGGGTGCTGCGGCCCAGCTCGAACTGACCGCCGCCGTCTGACATTCTTCCCCGTCGTCCGGTCATGGCGCGCCTGCCGGTCAGCCTCCAGTCGCTCGTCATCCAGTGCATGGCCCTGTTGCTGGCCGCATTGCTGAACCTACTGCTGCAAATCCCCTTTTCGTATCAACCCGCCCTGTGGCAACTCGCCCTTGTTCAGGGGGCGATCGCCGCCGCGTTGAGCGTCCTCTGGCGGCAGCCTGCCTGGTGGCCGCCCCTGCATGTCGGCTTCTTGCCGGCCATCCTGCTGGCGCTGCAGGCAAGCGTGCCCGCCTGGATCTATCTGGCTGCCTTCCTGCTGCTGGTGCTGTTCTACTGGAGCAGCTTCCGCACCCGGGTGCCCTTGTATCTGTCCGATCGAAAAGCCTGGCTGGCCGTGGTCTCCTTGTTGCCCGAGACGCAGGCATTCCGCTTCATCGACCTCGGCAGCGGGCTGGGGGGGGTGCCCTTGTATCTGGCACCGCATTTTCCGCAGAGCCGCTTTTCCGGCACCGAAACGGCCCCGGCCCCCTGGCTCATCAGCCGTCTGCGCGCCGGGTTCAAACGCAGCCGGGTGACCTTTATGCGGCGCGATTACGCAACCCTCGACCTGGCCGATTTTGACGTGGTATTTGCCTTTCTCTCGCCTGCGGCCATGCCGGATTTATGGCAGCAAGCGCAATCCCAGATGCGCAGCGGCAGTCTGTTCATCAGCCTGTCGTTCCTCGTGGAAGGGCGGCTGCCCGATCTCGAAGTATCCCTGGCGGATGGCGCCCGTCACACCTTGTATGCGTGGCGGATGTGAGGCGTCGCCACGCGGAAATACTCACGCTTCGCCATCAAGTTTCCTTCAAACCGGTCGAATCTTCATGCTGAGAGCCCTGGCTTTGGGTACAAAAAAAAACCGGGGCAGGGCGGGGCGGCTTCAGCCTGAAAAAGCGATGAAAGGAACTGACAGTCGTGCTAGTCATTGTTGGATATGTTGTCGTGTTGTTGAGCGTGTTCGGCGGCTACGCGCTGGCCGGCGGTTACCTGGCGGCACTATGGCACCCGATAGAACTCATCATCATTGGGGGCGGGGCGATCGGCGCCTTCGTCGTCGGCAACAATAGCAAGGCTCTTAAGGCGACCCTCAGCGCGCTGCCCACCGTGTTCAAGGGCTCGAAATACACGCGGGCGCTTTACCTGGACATGATGGCGCTGCTCTACGAGTTGCTGACCAAGATCCGCAAGGAAGGCCTGATGTCGGTTGAGGCCGACGTCGATTCGCCCGAAAACAGCCCGTTGTTCACCAAATACCCATCGATCATGGCCGATCACCACATCGTCGAATTCCTCACGGACTACCTGCGCTTGATGGTCAGCGGCAGCATGAATGCCTTTGAAATCGAAAACCTGATGGACAATGAAATCGAAACCCATCATCACGAAGGCGAGGTGCCGGTGCACGCCGTCGGCAAGATTGGCGATGGCCTGCCGGCTTTCGGCATTATCGCGGCGGTCATGGGCGTGGTGAAGACCATGGGATCGGTGGGTCTGCCGCCCGCGGAACTGGGGATTTTGATCGGGGCGGCGTTGACCGGCACCTTCATTGGCATTTTGCTGGCCTACGGTTTTGTAAGCCCGCTTGCCACGCTGCTCGAACAGAAACTCCACGAATCGACCAAGATGTTCCAGTGCGTCAAGGTGACCCTGCTGGCCAGCATCAACGGCTATGCGCCGGCGATTGCGGTCGAGTTCGGGCGCAAGGTGCTGTTCTCGACCGAGCGGCCGTCCTTTATTGAACTGGAAGAGCACGTCAGGGGCGCGAAATCGCGCTGATTTTCCGCTGCCAGGCCTGCATAAAATCACCTCATGAGCGAGCAAAAAGCGCCCATCATCGTCAAGCGCATCAAGAAGGCGGCGGGCGGCCATCATGGCGGCGCGTGGAAAATCGCCTATGCCGACTTCGTGACCGCGATGATGGCGTTCTTCCTGCTGATGTGGTTGCTGGGCTCGACCACCAAGGGCGATCTCGAAGGCATTGCCGAGTATTTCAAGACGCCGCTCAAAGTGGCCATGCAGGGGGGCTCAGGCAGCGGCGACAGTTCCAGCGTCATCAAGGGCGGCGGCGCCGACCTCACGCGCAAGATCGGGCAGATCAAGAGAGGCGAGACCGAGGCCGAGAAAAAATCCTACAACCTGAAGGCGGCGCAGGCCGAACTCGAGCGCCGTGAAACTGAAAACCTGAAGCAGCTGAAAAAACGGCTGGAAGTGGCGATCGATGCCAATCCCACCCTGAAACAATTCAAGCGGCAGCTGCTGATCGACATCACCAGCGAAGGCCTGCGCATCCAGATCGTCGACGAGCAGAACCGGCCCATGTTCAACCTGGCCAGCGCCGATCTGCAGCCTTACACCAAGATCATCCTGCACGAGATCGGCCAGGTTCTGAACGACGTGCAGAACCGCGTCAGTCTCTCCGGCCACACCGATGCTGTCCAGTATGGCAATGCGGGGCGCGGCTACAGCAACTGGGAGCTGTCGGCCGACCGTGCCAATGCCTCGCGGCGCGAATTGATTGCCGGCGGCATGGCCGAAGAGAAGATGCTGCGGGTGGTCGGACTGGCCTCATCGGTGCCGTTCAGCAATGCCGGGCCGCATGATCCGGTCAATCGCCGCATCAGCATCATCGTGATGAACAAGCGCACCGAAGATGCGGTGACCAAGCAAGCCTCCGGCGATGTCGTCAGTGACGAGGACGAAACAAGCAGCGAATCCGCACAAGACAGCGCGCCACAGCGCTGATCCGCGCGCCGCCTGGCGCGAAATAGCAGGCCAAAACCACGCTTATTCCCTTGATTGCCCGCGCCGGGCATGACCAATAATTCAGCCTGAAGAAAGCCCGTCTCTGCTTGATGCAGATGGCAGGCCCCCCACCAACAGGTGAAATCAGGGATGGCTGAAGAAAGCGATCAGGAAAAGACCGAACCAGCCTCGCAACAGCGGCTGGAGAAGGCACGTGATGAAGGCCAGGTCGTGCAGTCGCGCGAGCTGGGCACCTTTGTCGTCCTGATACTGGGGGGCGCGACCCTGTGGACGATGGCCAGCGGCCTCGGCCAGACCCTGTCGCATATCATGCGCGACAGCCTGCAGTTCAATCCCGGCATCGCCCGCGACACCTCGCACGTCATGGCGCAGCTGTCGAGCCTGTTTTTCGAAGCGGCGCTGGCCTTGTCTCCCTTCCTGGCGGTGGTGGTGGTCGCCACCCTGGCATCGCCGCTGCTGCTGCGCGGCTGGATGTTCAGCGCCAAGGCCTTTGCCCCGAAGTTCAATCGCCTGAACCCGTTTTCCGGCATCAAGCGCATGTTTTCCAGCCAGGGGCTGATCGAGCTGGTCAAGGCGCTGGCCAAGGCCGGCTTGCTGGGCGGGGTCGCCGTGTGGCTGATCTGGTCCAACGTCGGCGCGATTTTTTCGCTCAGCCTGGAGTCGCCTTCAGTCGCCATCCAGCACATGGGCGACCTCATCGGCAAGGTGTTCCTGCTGGTCTCGGCCACGATGATTTTCGTCGTCGTGATCGACCTACCGTACCAGCTCTGGAGCCACTTCAAGAAGCTCCGGATGAGCAAGGAGGAAGTGCGCCGGGAAAACAAGGAGTCGGAAGGCGACCCCCACCTGAAGGCGCACATCCGCGCCCAACAGCGCGAAGTGGCGCGCCGCCGCATGATGTCCGAGATCCCCACCGCCGATGTGGTGGTGACCAACCCGACCCATTACGCCGTCGCGCTCAAGTACAGCGAAGGCAAGATGGGCGCGCCGCGTGTGGTGGCCAAGGGCGCCGACGCCGTCGCCGCGCGCATTCGCGAGCTGGCCGCCGAGCACGGCGTGCCGCTGCTGGAAGCGCCGCCGCTGGCGCGCGCGCTGTTTCGCCACACCGAACTCGGCGACGAGATTCCGGCCAAGCTTTACGCCGCGGTGGCCGAAGTGCTGGCCTACGTGTTCCAGCTGCGCCACTTCCAGCAAGTGGGCGGCGCCTATCCCAATGTGCCGACCAGCTTGCCGGTGCCGCCCGAGCTTGACCCGCTGCAGGCGGGCATGGGGACTCAAGCATGAACGGCACCCTGAGCCTCTCCAACCTGTTCAGAGGCGCCAACGCCCGCGCGATGGCCGCGCCGATTTTCATCGTCCTCATCCTGGCGATGCTGGTGCTGCCGCTGCCGCCGTTTGCGCTGGACATGCTGTTCACCTTCAACATCGCGCTCTCCATCATGGTCTTGCTGGTGAGCCTGTCGACCAAGAAGGCGCTCGAATTCGCGGCCTTCCCCACGGTACTGCTGCTCTCCACCCTGCTGCGCCTGTCGCTCAACGTGGCCTCGACCCGCGTCGTCCTGCTGGAAGGCCATACCGGCCCGGATGCGGCGGGCAAGGTGATCGAGGCCTTCGGCCATTTCCTGGTCGGCGGCGACTACACGGTCGGCATCATCGTGTTCGTCATCCTGGTGGTGATCAACTTCATCGTCATCACCAAGGGCGCCGGCCGCATCGCCGAGGTCAGCGCGCGCTTCACCCTCGACGCCATGCCGGGCAAGCAGATGGCGATCGACGCCGACCTCAACGCCGGCCTGATCAATGAGGACGAGGCCCGCCGCCGCCGCGCCGAAATCTCCCAGGAGGCCGATTTTTTCGGCTCGATGGACGGCGCCTCGAAATTCGTCCGCGGCGACGCCATCGCCGGCATCCTGATCCTGCTGATCAACATCGTGGGCGGCCTGCTGGTCGGCGTGATGCAGCACGACCTGGCGGTGGCCGATGCCGCCCGCATCTACACCCTGCTGGCGATCGGCGACGGTCTGGTGGCGCAGATTCCGGCACTGGTCATTTCGATCGCCGCCGGCATCATCGTCAGCCGCGTCAGCACCGACGAGGACATCACCGACCAGATGATGTCCAACGTCTTCAACAAGACGCAGGCGCTCTACATCACCGCCGCGATCCTCGGCATGATGGGCATGATCCCGGGAATGCCGAACTTTGCCTTCCTGCTGCTGGCGGGCGGCATGGTCTGGCTGGCCTGGAAGAGCAGCAAGCGGCAACAGGCGACCGCGGCCGCGCCGGACGTGCAGACCGCGCCCGTCGCCGCGGTCGAGTCGCAGGAAGCCAGCTGGGAAGACGTCGCGCCCATCGACACCCTGGGGCTGGAAGTCGGCTACCGCCTGATTCCGCTGGTCGACAGCGCCGCCGACGGCGAACTGGTGCGCCGCATCAAGGGCATCCGCAAGAAATTCGCCCGCGAAATTGGCTTTTTGCCGCCCGCCGTGCATATCCGCGACAACCTGGAAATCAACCCGAACAGCTACCGCATCACGCTGAAGGGCGTGGAAATCGGCAGCGGCGAAGTGCGCACCGGACTGTTTCTCGCCATTGACCCGGGCAGCATCACCGCCAGCCTGCCGGGCGTCGCCACCACGGATCCCGCGTTCGGCCTGCCGGCAGTATGGATCGAATCCAATATGCGCGAACAGGCACAGGCCATGGGCTATACCGTGGTCGACCCCGGCACCGTGGTCGCCACCCATTTGAATCATCTGGTGACCCAGCATGCCGCCGAACTGCTCGGCCGGCAGGAAGCGCAGGCGCTGCTCGACCACCTGGGCAAGAGCGCGCCCAAACTGGTGGAAGACCTGGTGCCGAAAATGCTGACGCTCTCCACCGTGCAGAAAGTGCTGCAGAACCTGCTGACCGAAGGCGTGGCCATCCGCGACATGCGCACCGTCATCGACACCCTGCTGGAGAACGCCGCGCGGGTGCAGGATCCGCACGAGCTCACCGCGCTGGTGCGGGTGGCGCTGGGCCGCTCGATCGTGCAGCAGATTTACGGCTCGGCCAGCGAGCTGCCGGTGATTGCGCTGGACCAGGGGCTGGAGCGCCTGCTGCTGCAAACCCTGCAGGTCGGCAACGACGCCGGCGGCATGGAGCCGGGGCTGGCCGACACCCTGCTGGAGCGGACCCAGACCTCGACGCAGCGGCAAGAAGCGCTGGGTCACCCCCCCGTGTTGCTGACGCCGGCTGTGCTGCGTCCGCTACTCGCACGTTTCCTGCGGCGCACTGTGCCGCAACTCAAGGTGCTTTCGCACGCTGAAGTGCCCGAAGGCAAACAGATTAAAGTGACTTCCCTGATAGGAGGAGCAGCATGAACGTCAAACGTATCGTCGCCAAAACATCCCGTGAGGCCATGCGCCAGTTGCGCGACGCGCTCGGACCCGATGCGGTCATCCTCTCCAATCGCGCCGTCGAAGGCGGGGTCGAGGTGCTGGCCCTGGCGGCGGACGACATCGCCGCGATGGCGCCGCCGGTGAATGATGCGCCCGCACCGGCGCCCGAGCCCCGGGCGCCGGCGCCCCGGGGGCAGGCGCCGGAGGCGCAGGACGAGCCGGCGCCCGCGGTCACCATCAAGCGCCGCCTGATCGAGCGCGTCGCCGTGCCCAGCCAGGACAGCGCCCAGCTTGCACAAAGCGTCATCAGCGAAATCAAGTCGATGCAGACCTGCCTGGAAAGCCAGCTCGCCGACCTGGTCTGGCGCGACTTGCCGGGACGCGATCCGTCCGGCGCCGCGGTGATGCGCGACATGCTGGCGGCGGGCTTTTCCGCCACGCTGGCGCGCGAGCTGCTGGAAAGCCTGCCCAAGGGCGATGCCGAACAGGCGCAGGCCTGGATGAAGAACACGCTGACGCAGCGCCTGCAGGTGATGCAGAGCGAGACCGACATGCTCGACGGCGGCGGTGTGTTTGCCCTGATGGGGCCGACCGGGGCCGGCAAGACCACCACCACCGCCAAGCTGGCCGCCCGTTTCGTGGTGCGCCACGGCGCCGACAAGCTGGCGCTCCTGACCACCGACAGCTACCGGATCGGCGGCCACGAGCAGCTGCGCATCTACGGCAAGATTCTCGGCGTGACCGTGCACGCGGTGCGCGACGCCGCCGACCTGCGGCTGGCGCTGTCCGAGCTGCGCAACAAGCACACCGTGCTGATCGACACCGTCGGCATGAGCCAGCGCGACCAGGCGGTTGCCGAACAGGTCGAAATGCTGTGCCAGGCCGGCAAGCAGATCAAGCGCCTGCTGGTGCTGAACGCCACCAGCCACGGCGATACGCTGGACGAAGTGGTGCAGGCGTACCGCACGCGCGGGCTCGACGGCTGCATCCTGTCGAAGATCGACGAGGCGGCGAGCCTGGGCCCGGCGCTCGATTGCGCGATCCGCCACGACTTGAACGTGCACTATCTGGCGACCGGCCAGCGCGTGCCGGAGGACCTGCACCTGGCCAATCGCCAGGCCCTCATTCACCGCGCCTTCAAGACTCGCACCCACGCCTCGCCCTGGCAGCTGGACGACAGCGAACTGGGATTCGCGCTTTCCGGCATTCAAACCATGCAGCGTGAAAGCGCGGTGTCCCTTGGATAAATTCGTCAGCGATCAGGCCGCCGGACTGCGCCGCCTGCTGGGGCAGCCCGGGTTTCAGGTCATCACCGTGATGTCGGGACAGCAGGGCGCGGGCAAGACCGCCGCGACCGCCAATCTGGCCGTCGCCCTGGCGCGTTCCGGGCGCGACGTCCTCATCGTCGACCAGGACCGGCATGGCCGCGGCGCCTGCGCGGCGCTGGGGCTGACGCCGCGCTACGACGTGGCGGACGTGCTCGAAGGCCGCTGCACCCTGGATGCGCTGTTGCTCAACGGCCCCGACAATGTGCAGGTGCTGCCGATCGGCGGCGGCTTCAACCGCCTCGGGCGCTTGTCCGAACGCGATCAGGAATGGCTGGCGCAGAGCTTCAACAGCCTGCAGTGCGGCGTCGACGTGGTGCTGGTGGACATGGAAGAAGCCACCGACCCCGACGCGCTGCCGCTGGGTCTCGCCGCCTCCGAAATCATGGTGGTGCTGCCGCCCGGCAGCACGGCGATTACCCAAGCCTACACCCTGGTGAAACGGCTGGCGCACAACTTCGGCAAGCGCCAGTTCCGCCTGCTGCTCAACCGCATCGAGTCGCCGGAACAGGCGCAGGCCGTGGCGCACAATTTTGCCCACACTGCCGAGCGCTATCTGGGGGTGTCGGTCGACTACCTGGGGTATATTCCGTTGGACGAGCGCCTGACCCGTGCCGGTCATATGCATACCTCGGTGGTGGACGCCTTTCCGGTTGCGCAGTCCACCTCGCAGTTTCGCAAACTGGCCGACGGCCTGCTGCGCTGGCCGCAGCCGCCCACCCTGGGCAGTGTCGGAGGATTCATGCAGCGCGTGATACAGGGCAGCAGCCTGGTGGACGCCTGCAGAAGGGGGTAATTCAGGATCATGTACACCGCAAGCGGCAAAAGCGAAAAAAGCGATCTGCTGACGCTACACATGCCCATGGTCAAGCGGCTGGCCCATCACATGATGGGGCGGCTGCCGCCCAGCGTCGAGGAAGACGACCTGGTGCAGGCCGGCATGATCGGCCTGCTCGACGCCATCAGCCGCTACGACGAGGCGCAGAGCGCGCAGTTCGAGGCCTATGCCATCCAGCGCATCCGCGGCTCGATGATCGACGAGCTGCGCCAGTCGGACTGGCTGCCGCGCAGCGCGCGGCAGTCGATGCGCAAGATCGAGCAAGCCATCGGCGCCTTGCAGCATCAGCTGGGGCGCCAGCCCAGCGAAACCGAAATCGCCATGGCCATGAAAATCCCGCTGGCCGAATATCAGGCCATGCTGGCCGACGCGCGCGGCCACCAGTTGCTGTATTTCGAGGATTTCGGCGACACCGACGAGGACGACTCCTTTCTCGACAAGCAGTCGGCGAACGAAGCCAGCATGCCTTTGCCGCAATTGCTCGACGCCAATTTGCGCGCCTGCATCATCGCCGGGATCGAAAACCTGCCCGAACGCGAGCAGCTTTTGATGTCGCTGTATTACGAACAGGAACTCAACCTGCGCGAAATCAGCGAAGTGTTCGGCGTCACCGAATCGCGTGTTTGTCAGCTGCACGGCCAGGCCATCGCGCGGCTGCGCACCAAACTCAAGGATGACGCATGGATCGTGGGAGCCTGATCGGGCTTGGACTGGCGGGGGTCGCCATCCTCGGCGGCCAGGCGATGGAGGGTGGGAGTATCGGCCTGTTCCTGCAGCCGGCCGCGTTCGTCATCGTGGTGATCGGCACCCTGGGCGCGGTGCTGCTGCATCATCCGCTGCCGGTTTTCATGCAGGGAATGCGCATGGCGAAGTGGGTTTTTCGCCCGCCCGAACCGGAAGCCGGTTCGCTGATCCGCCGTGTCGTCCAGTGGTCGCACACCGTGCGCCAGGAGGGCGTGCTGGCACTGGAGAAATACGTCAACATGACCCAGGATCCGTTCCAGAAGTCGAGCCTGCAGTTGCTGATCGACGGCGCCGACGCGGACAAGCTGCGCGACACCCTCGACGTGCAGATCGTCAACTTCGAAACGTCCGAGCGCCAGGCTGCGCGGGTATGGGAGGCTGCAGGCGGCTATGCGCCCACGCTCGGCATCCTGGGCGCGGTGATCGGCCTGATCCACGTCATGGAAAACCTGGCGGATCCCAGCAAACTGGGCGCCGGCATCGCAGTCGCCTTTGTCGCCACCATCTACGGCGTCGGCCTGGCCAACCTGGTGTTCCTGCCGATCGCCAACAAAATCAAGTTCACCATCGCGCGTCGCGTGGCCGAGCGCGAAATCATCTGCGACGGCCTCATCGGCATTGCCCAGGGCGACAACCCGCGCATCATCGAGGCGCGGCTCAAAGCTTATCTCTAGGATCATGCGCCGCCGCCGCCGCATCACCGACGATCACGACAACCATGACCGCTGGCTGATTTCCTACGCCGACTTCATCACGCTGCTGTTCGCTTTCTTCGTGGTGATGTACGCCGTCTCGGCGGTCAATGAAAACAAATTCCGTGCTCTGGCCGGCTCGCTCGGCGACGCCTTCGGCAGGTCGTCTGCAGGCGACGCCCCGGTGCCGCAACTGACAACGGAGGCGCTGCCTGCGGAAGTCAGGCAGCGCACCCTCAAGCAGCAGCAGGCGATCGAAGAGCAGACGCACATGACCGAAGTGGCGAACAACCTGCTCGACGTGATGGGCCCGCTGGTGAAGGAGGGCAAGGTGCGGGTGACGCAGAGCCGGCGCGGGGTCAGCATCGAAATCAATGCCAACGTGCTGTTTGAGCCGGGTCGCGCCGAACTGGATCCCGGCTCGCTGGAAGTGCTGCGCGCAGTGGCGGATACCCTGAGGAACGAGCCGTTCAACCTGGAAATCACCGGCCACACCGACGTCGTCCCGATCAGCAATTCGGTATTCGCCTCCAACTGGGAATTGTCGGCGGTGCGGGCCAGCAGCGTGGTGCGCCTGCTGGCCGACAGCGGCATTGCGCCGGCGCGCCTGCTCGCCATCGGGCGCGAGGCCAGCAAGCCGATTGCGGCCAACGACACGGCGGAAGGGCGCGCACGCAACCGCCGGGTCGAACTGATGATCCTGTCCGGCTTGCCAGACACGGTCGAGGAAATTCCGCTGCAGCCGAATCAGCCCCGACCTTGAAATCCGGCCGACAGGCCCGATACTTCTAACTCCTGTTGACCGGATTGTGAAGACCAACCATGCCCAACGACTCCGCACTGGAAGGCGAAATCCTGTCCGATGACCGCCAGTTGCCGGCCTCCCCGGCGCTGCCGGACGAGCTCTACCTGCTGCCGCTGACCGAAAAGCCTTTTTTCCCGGCGCAAACCCTGCCGCTCTTGATGAACGAGGCCCCGTGGCTACCGACGGTCGAGGCCATCGGCGAGACCCCGCATCACATGGTGGGCCTGGTGGTGGTCAAGCCCGACAACACCGACGACGTCAAGCGGGCGGATTTTCGCAGCGTTGGCACCGTGGTGCGGATTCATCATCCGGTGCGCACCGACGGCAAGATGCAGTTCATCGCCGAGGGCACGCGCCGTTTCCGCATCGTCGAGTGGATATCGGAGACGGTGCCCTACAAGGTCCGGGTCGAGTATCCGAACGAGACCGGCAAGCCGGATTCCGAGGAAATCCGCGCCTATTCCATCGCCATCATCAACACCATCAAGGACCTGCTGCCGCTCAATCCGCTGTATTCGGAAGAGCTCAAGTTCTTCCTCAACCGCTTCGGGCCGAACGAACCCTCGCGCCTGACCGACTTCGCCGCCAGCCTCACCACCGCGTCGAAACAGTCCCTGCAGGAGGTGCTGGAGGCCTTCGGCCTGAAGAAGCGCATGGAGAAGGTGCTGGTGCTGCTTAAAAAAGAGCTCGACGTGGCGCGCCTGCAGTCGGACATCCGCGAAAAGGTCGACGAGAAGATGAGCGCGCAGCAGCGCGAATTCTTCCTGCGCCAGCAGCTGAAAGCGATCCAGAAGGAACTGGGGCTCGCCAAGGATGACAAGACCGCCGAGCTCGACACCTTCCGGGAGCGCATCGCCAGGCTTGCGCTGCCCGCGCAGGCAAAAAAGCGTATCGACGAGGAAATGCACAAGTTCTCCCTGCTGGAGACCGGCTCGTCTGAATACACCGTCACCCGCAATTATCTCGACTGGCTGACCGTGCTGCCGTGGGGCGTTCACACGCAGGACAAGATCGAGCTCGACCACGCGCGCAAAATCCTCGACCGCGACCACGACGGGCTCGACGACGTCAAGGACCGCATCATCGAATTCCTCGCCGTCGGCGCGATGCGCGGCGAAATGGCCGGCTCGATCCTGCTGCTGATCGGGCCGCCCGGCGTGGGCAAGACCTCGATCGGCAAATCCATCGCCGAGGCGCTGGGGCGCAAGTTCTACCGCTTCTCGGTCGGCGGCATGCGCGACGAAGCCGAGATCAAGGGCCACCGCCGCACCTACATCGGCGCCATGCCGGGCAAGTTCGTGCATGCGCTGAAAGAGGTGGAATCGGCCAACCCGGTCATCATGCTCGACGAGATCGACAAGATCGGCGCCAGCTACCAGGGCGATCCCGCATCCGCCTTGCTGGAAGTGCTCGACCCCGAGCAGAACGCCGACTTCCTCGACCATTACCTCGACGTCCGCTTCGATCTGTCGAAGACGCTGTTCATCTGCACCGCGAACGATTTTTCCATCCCGTCGGCGCTGCTCGACCGCATGGAAGTCATCCGCCTGTCGGGCTACATCACCGAAGAAAAAGTGGCCATCGCCAGGCACCACCTGTGGCCGCGCGTGCTCACCCGCGCCGGGCTGAAGAAAAACCAGCTGGTGATCAGCGAAGGCGCGATCCGCCACGTCATCGAGGGCTACGCGCGCGAAGCCGGCGTGCGCAATCTGGAAAAACAGCTGGGGCGGGTGGCGCGCAAGGCCGTGGTCAAGATCCTCGGCGGCGCCGCAACGCCGATCAAAATCGGCGTCAGGGAAGTGGAAGCCTATCTCGACAAGCCCGTGTTCAGCCGCGAAAAACCGATGAGCGGCGTCGGCGTGGTCACCGGTCTCGCGTGGACCTCGATGGGCGGCGCCACGCTGCCGGTCGAGGCGACCCGCGTCCACACACTCAATCGCGGCTTCAAGCTCACCGGCAAGCTCGGCGAGGTGATGCGGGAATCGGCCGAGATCGCCTACAGCTACGTCGCCTCGCATCTCAAACAGTACGGCGCCGACGCCAAGTTCTACGACACCAGCTTCGTCCACCTGCACGTGCCGGAAGGCGCCACCCCCAAGGATGGCCCCAGCGCCGGCGTCACCATGGCCACCGCGCTGCTCTCCCTGGCGAAAAACGCCAAAATCGGCCGCCCGCTGGCGATGACCGGCGAGCTCACGCTGACCGGCCAGGTGCTGCCGGTGGGCGGCATCCGCGAAAAAGTCATCGCCGCGCGCCGGGTCGGCATCAGCGAACTGGTCCTGCCCGACGCCAACCGGCGCGACTTCGACAAACTGCCCGAACATATCCGCGCCGGATTCACCGTGCATTACGCCAAGCGCTACCAGGACGTGGCAGCGGTGGTGTTCGGCGCTGATTGATCGGCATGAATCAGGCGGGGCAGGTCGACGGGATGTGCTCGCGCAGTCAGGCAAAAACCGGCTTATCGCCCCCAAGTTCAAGATCATATCGGGGCGACAACTATTCTGACGCGGGAGGGTATCCATCGATGCCCGATGCTGCGCTGAAGGATGAACGCTTGTATGCGGTGCTCGCGCTGTTTGACGCGATCCGAAGCGGCCAGGCCCGTGAGCGTGAAGCCGCACAGAAGCTGCTGGAGCCATTCTTTCAATGAGGATGCAGCATCTGAATCTGGCCGGATCAATAGCGCATTGGCCGTTGGCTGAATTGCAGCATGGAGAAGGACCAAGGCATCAGAATGCATGAAACGCTTTTTTCCAGCACCGAAGGCCGGATGCTGGGATTCGGCCTGGCGCTGACGGGGCTGATGCTGCTGGCGTTCGGGATCGGTTGGCATCTGTTTCCGGACAGCGTGCTGACCTACGCGGCGATGGTCGGGCTAAACCTGGTGATCGGCCGGGCAGCCGGGATGTCGTTCGGCTATGCGAGCGGTCTGGGGCATGCCCAGGTGATCCCCCTCAACATGCTGGTCGAATCGATCCATGTGCTGGTGGTGTACCCGCTATTCGCGCTGAGTTGGCGGCAGCTGATCCGGGCGCCCAGGCTGCAGCCCTTCTTTGCACGCATGCACGCCGCCGCGGAGTTGCGGGGTGGCGCGGTGCGCAAATTCGGCATCGCCGGTCTGTTTGTTTTCGTGTTTGTGCCGTTCTGGATGACCGGCCCTGTGGTGGGGGCGGTCATTGGATTTCTGATCGGCCTGCGCCCGTGGGTGAATCTGGCGGTGGTGCTGGTGTCGACCTATATCGCCATTGGCATCTGGGCGCTGCTGCTCAACGAGCTAAACGTCTGGGCGTCAACCGTCAACCAGTACGCGCCCTACGCGTTGTTCCTCGCGATCGTGCTCATTGCTGCCGCGATGCGTCTACTGGGCCGGCGCCGTGACCGCTCCGCGAATGGCAAGGGCGGCTGAAACGGTTTCGCGCCCGGTCAGCCGCGGATTTTTTTAACCGCATGCAGGACTTTCTTGCCGGCAGTCACGCTTTTTTTGGCTTTAAGCGTTTTGACGGCGCCCGAAGGGGCGGGCTGTGACACTGGCGGCGCTTACCCCCTCAGCCGCACTCGCCTTTCCACCGTGAGCACGTCGCCGGCCGCATCCACCACTGCATAGAGCCGGGGCTGTGGGCTGCTACCCCAGGTCGGGCTCGGGGCGGGGCTGTCGAGGTACACCACCTGAGCGCCGTCGAACTGCTTTTCGACCTGGCCGCGGGCGAGCAGGTCGTTGAGGGCGGCGATGGAAATCCCGCGCTGCTTCATATGGCTGAAGGCGAGGGGGCTGATCTTTCCGAGTTTCATCATGAGGGTTCTCCAGTGCCTGCGCGGGCGGAATGCCATCGCGCAGTGGCGTTTTTCGGGTTCGGTATTTATACTGTGTATGCGTACACTGTACATGCATACAGTATTTGGAGGAAGCCCCCATGCGAGATTTAACGAGCCGCCAGGAAGAAATCCTGAACCTGATCCGCGAGTGGATCGAGACCACCGGCGTGCCGCCGACGCGCGCGGAAATTGCGCAGCGCTTCGGCTTCAGTTCGCCCAACGCGGCCGAGCAGCATTTGAAGGTACTGGCGAAAAAGGGCGTGCTGGATCTGGTGCCGGGAGTGTCGCGCGGCATCCGGCTGAAGGGCGGGGGCGGGCTGCCGCTGGTGGGCCGGGTGGCCGCGGGCAGCCCGATCCTCGCGCAGGAGAACATCGAGCGGCACTACCAGTTCGACACCGCCCTGTTCTCGCCGCGCGCGGACTACCTGCTCAAGGTGCACGGCATGAGCATGAAGGACGCCGGCATTCTCGACGGCGACCTGCTCGCGGTGCATCGCAGCGCCGAGGCCCGTGCGGGGCAGGTGGTGGTGGCGCGGATCGGCGACGAGGTCACGGTCAAGCGCTTCCAGCAGCGCGGCCACACCGTGCAACTCATGCCGGAAAACCCCGAGTTCGAGCCCATCGTCGTCGACCTCAAGCGTCAGGAGCTGGTGATCGAAGGCATCGCGGTGGGGGTGATCCGCAGCGGCAGGGCCTTGTAAGCGCATCCATACAACGACAGTTTGGATTGGGAGACATTTGTTCCAGCGTGATCAATCAGCCTTGAAACCGCAGTTGAACCACAGAGGCACAGAGAACACAGAGGAAAAACAACAGCTTGCATGGATCAGTGCGCCCACCCGATGGGTGAAGACGGGTTGATCGGCAACCCATTGATTTCCTGCCATTCTCCGTGCCTCTGTGCCTCTGTGGTGAGGCTTTTAGGATCAGTCGTTCCGCGCAGCGGCTGAAGGAACTCAACCAGGCGGTGCGTCTGGTTGCCGACGTGGCGCATCGCCGCACGCTGAGCGGCGAGAACTACCGGACGAGAAGGACGTGCTGACGCGGGTGGTGGTGAACCTGATCAACCAGAGAAACCCCTGAGCGAAGCCGACGCGTTTTGCACAGCGTGGTGTTTTCACCGCACTTCAGCGCGTTGGGCACGAAGGCTGGAACCTTGCCTGGGTGTGTTGAAAACTCTATTTTTACAGATACCCTGTACGGCACTTTAATCAGCACTGATTAAAGTGCCGGAGGCAGCCATGAACGTCGTTCCCGCCCAGGAGATCAAGCGTCGCGGCATCGCTGCCGTGGATGAGGCCATGGCGCAAGGCCCGGTGCACATCATCAAGAACAACCGCCCGCAATATGTCGTGCTGGCCGAAGAGCACTACAGGGAGTTGACCGAGTGCCAGGAAGAAGCGGCGCTGACCCGTATCCAGGCCTCGCTGGAGGATGCCAAGGCCGGTCGGGTCACCCGCCACGACAGCGTCGAAGCGCTGATGCAGCACCTGGACAACGAACCGGCGGCATGAGTTGGACGCTGACCACCACGGCTTTTTTCGACCTGAAAATTTTTGTTGAAAGACTGAGCAACTCCACCATGACCCGATTCGCCGCCATTGACTTCGAAACCGCCAACAACGCCCGTGACAGCGCGTGCGCGGTGGGGGTGGCGATCGTTGACGACGGTCGCATTGTGGACCGTTTGTCCGCGCTGATCCGCCCTCCGTCGCGTCAGTTTTTGTTCACGCATATCCATGGCTTGTCGTGGGATGACGTGAAGGGCGCGCAGCCTTTCGATGCGGTGTGGGCGGGGTTGGCACGCGAGCTGGCGGGAGTGACGTTTCTGGCGGCGCACAACGCGCCTTTCGACAAGGGCGTGCTGGGCGCCTGCTGCGAGACCTACGGGCTGGCGGCGCCGACGCTGCCTTTTGTGTGCATGGTGAAACTGGCGCGGGCGCGCTGGGATATTCGTCCGACCAGGCTGCCCGATGTGTGCAGCTACCTGGGTATCGACCTGCGGCATCACCAGGCGGATTCGGATGCTGAGGCGTGCGCGCGGATTGTGATGGCGGCGCAGGCGGGTGGATGGTGCCATGGGGCCTAGTGTTTAATTGCGTAAATTAATAATAGTATTGCGAAGCTGTGACCCCCGAACCTCTCGTTTGCGCCAGACGAATGGCGCTGCGTTTTCGTTGTAGGCGGCGATGAACGCATGGATGGCCTCGACGAGTTGCTCGATGCTTCGGAAGCTTGCGTTGTTGAGTGTCTTTCGCTGGAAAATGCCGAACCAAATTTCGACTTGATTGAGCCAGCTCGCGCTGGTGGGCGTGAA